>Ga0310811_10002586_pt1 | contig 22653 bp, 51 predicted proteins | sample YCmetagenome_FD_207642 | JGI IMG/M metagenome (GOLD analysis project Ga0310811, IMG submission 207642) | Soil microbial communities from experimental microcosm in Duke University, North Carolina, United States - YC | ecosystem: Engineered > Artificial ecosystem > Soil microcosm > Unclassified ...
ATCACCAGTCCCGGCCGACGGACCCACAGCGCGACGAACGCCCGGCCGTCCACGTGGCAGGCCTGGATCAGGCAGGAGTCGACCTGCTCGGTGACCTTGATCTGCGGGCGCGTGCCGTCGCCCCGGTACTCGCCGTAGCCGGTGAACTCGCACGGGCCGGTCGCGTGGGTGATCTTCGTCGACCAGGACGGGACCGCGCCCTCGAGCTTCTTGATCAAGGTCTTGGCGGCGGACGGGATCGTGGGGGCGGTCATGATGCCTCCGCGGCGATGATGTGGGCGCCCGCTCGTTCGCCGAACTCGGCCAGTCGCTTCGAGACGGTCAGGACGGTGATCACTGAGTCGTCCCGCCAGACCACGCCGGACAGCGCGTCGAGCACAGCTCGGGTGAGCTTGTCGAGGTCTGGGCGCTTGATCGCTGGTGGCGTGCTGCGCTTCGGTGCGCTCGCCGGGCGCCGCATGATGAACTCGATCCCGACGTGCAGTGGGCCGTCGAGCACGTCGCCGTCGTAGTCCTGGGAGACCTGCCAGGCCACGGTGGTACGCCAGGGCGCCACGGCCTTGCTGGACTCGACCATGATGCCGCGACCGACGTGGCGCTTGGACCCCTGGGGGGCTGGCTGTCCGGGCACGAAAGTGTCCAGCAGGAACCGCTTGGTCTGTAGATCGTTGCTCATGCCGCCGCTCCTTGCTTCTGTCGGGCCCGGCGCTGCCGAGCCCGTTCCCTGCTGGTCGAGTCGCAGTAGCTGGCCGTCCAGCTCGCCGGGTCAGACCAGGTCGACACGTCGCTGGTCGCCCGTCGGGCCCGGGGGTCGCCGGCCGCCCGAGCGCGGCGGAAGGCCTGCACCCAGGACTCCTGCTTGATCCCGACCCGGGCTCCGAACTCCTCGAACGGCACCCAGCCGCGCATGAAGTCCCACTCGGCCATTAGCTCGTCACGGGTCCACCGCTCACTGGGCTGGTGGGGTGCCTCGCCCAGTTCGCGTTCGGGCGCGCCCAGCACCTTGCGGATCGGGTGGGTGTCGAACGGGATCCGGTTGCGCCACAGGTACTCGTAGTGCGTCCGGCAGTAGTGCCGGCAGTAGATCTTGGTCTCCGGGCAGTCCGGGAACCGGCAGATCGCCGACTTGATCTGGTTGCTCCACCGGTTGCTCATCAGAAGACCCTCGACGCCAGGGCGATCGAGATCTCGTCGCTCAGCCGGGCCTTGTTCATCGTCTCCGGGTCGGCGATCCCCAGGCCCATAGCGAATTGGACCTGCATCGAGGACGGCGCACCGCCGCGTTTACGCCAGCTGGCGTTCCGCGAGGCCACGGTCGGGTCGACCGCCAGCGCCAGCTCCTCGGCGCGCTTGCGGGCCTCGTTCAGCGGCAGCGGGCCCATCGGGTCCCAGTGGCCATCGCGTCCGACGAACCGGCCGTTCTCGACCCCGCGCATCGTGCAGTGCCCGGCGGTGTAGAGCTCGCCGTCCTCCTCCGGCCAGAGCACCACCATGCGGTCGCCGGCCGGCAGGAACCGGGTGCCGCCCCGGGTGAACAGCCAGTTCAGCTCCGACTCGGCGAAGAAGTCGAGATCCTCGTACTTCGCCGGACCGATCAGGCGGACCCGGCCGCCGTCGGGATCCCGTTCGAGCGGCTCGGCCGGGCAGGTGCACTGATGCGGCGCATCCTCGGTCAGGTGCTGCCCGCGCAGCGCCCCGCCGCATTCCGCGCACGGCAGCGCGTCGAGCTCCTCGGTGTCGTACTCGGCCGACTCGTGCAGGTCGACCAGCGTGACCAGCTTCTGGAAGCGCGAGGTGCCGACGACATCGAGCACCAGGCAGTCGGTCTTCCCGGGCGACTGGCGCAGCCCCCGGCCCAGAGCCTGGATGTAGACCCCGGACAGTCGGGTCGGCCGCGCCATCAGGATGCAGGAGACCGGCGGGCAGTCCCAGCCTTCGACCAGCACGAACACGTTGACCAGCACGCGGGTCTCACCGGAGGCCAGCCGGGCGTACATGGCGGTGCGCTCGGCGGTCGGGGTGGACCCGATGACCGCCTCGGCGGCGACACCCTGGGCCAGGAACGCATCCCGGAGCTCGTGCGCGGAGTCGACGGTCGGGACGAACGCCACGGTGAGCCGGTCGGAGGCGTGCTCGACCCAGGCCTTGACGATCTCGTCGGCGTCCTGGGCGACCATCTCGCCGAGCTCGCCGTCCTGGTAGTCCCCGCGGGACACCTTGGCCTTGTTCAGGTCCATGTGGTGGGCGACCACGACCCGACCACGCGGCTTGACCAGGTAGCCCTCGTCGATCCCGAACTTGATGTCTCGGACCAGGGCCACGGACTCCCAGACGTCCCCGAGGCCCTTCTTGTCCCCGCGGGTCATCGTGGCCGTGACGCCCAGCGCCCGGGTGCCGTCGAACGCGCCGGCCCAGGCCAGGGTCTTCATGTGCGAGGGCGACACCGCGCGGTGGCACTCGTCGACCACGATCAGCGACGGCCTGATCATCCGGCTCTGGCGCTTCGGATTCCGGACCGTGGCCACCGACGCGACGGTGATCGGGCGCCGGGCCTGGTGCATACCGCCCTGCACGCGGCCCACCGGCACCTTCTCGTCGAAGGCCTTGCAGGTGTCGGTGAGCTGGGTCAGCAGCTCTTCGCGGTGGGCCAGCAGCAGTACCCGCCCGCCGGCGTGGACTTCGTCAACCGCGAGCTTGCCGATCACCGAGGACTTGCCCAGCCCGGTGGCCGCGACCACCGCGGTCCGACTGACGCCCGAGGACCACTCGTCGCGCACGGCCTCGATTGCCTCGGCCTGCCACTTCCGGAGGACGCGTGTCATGCCGCCACGCCCTGAAGTCGGGCCCGCACAGCGGCCGTGTGCTCGTCGGTCCACTCGTCCTGGTGGGCCTCCCAGAGCGCGGTCATCTCCGGGTCGCCGTCCGCCGCCGCGATCAGGTCGAGCAGCGTGGGCTCCGGCGCGACCTCCGCGACCGGCGCGGACACGACCAGCTCGAAGCTGATCTCCGCGTCAGTCAGCCGCTTCTCGATCAGCGGAATGTGGTCGGCCTCGAACTCGATGAGCACGCACTCGAAGCCCTCCAGCGCCGCGGCCTGGCCGGTGGTGCCGGAGCCGGCGAACGGGTCGAGCACCGTGCCGCCCGGCGGCGTGACCAGTCGGACCAGCCACCGCATCAGCTCCAGCGGCTTGACCGTGGGATGGCTCTTACCGTCGACCTTCGGGCGCTCCTTGGTCGGAGCCTTGGCCTGGTACTTGAAGACCGGGAAGAACCGGGACGCGCCACCGGAGCCTCCGTACCCGACCTGACCGACGTTGTCCGGTGTGCCGTCGCCGAACATGCCGCCACCGAATCCGCCAGACTTGGGCCCGGCGACCCCGTCCTTACTGATCCCGCTCTGTGCGTCCAGCTCGGCGGCGGCGTGCTCGTCCAGGACGACGTTCGTGGGCCAGCGGCCAGCGGGTTCGTCCTGGACGCCCGCGCCGAGCCCTTGGCCGTACACGTCGTTGTCGTTGCGCAGGACGGACGGACGAACCAGCTTCTGATCGCTCGCCACTCGACAGGCGTCCACGTTGATCCCACCGGTGCCGTGCGCGAGTACGTTCGCGGCCACCGTGCCGGTCAGCGGCTTACGGGCCACGATGATCGGCTCAGACGCGGGCTTGAGCGCGGTGCCCCACCCGGACCACTCACGGGCGGCGTCGGTGGCCGGGGCGGTGACGTACGCACCCATGCCGACGGTCTCGGCGAACGTCGACTCGCCGTTGAGTCCGGCTGTCCGCTGATTAGGCTTGCCGCTCACGTGGCGTGCTGACTTCCCCACGACCTCGCGCCGCGCCCCGGCGGCCTTGTCGATCGCCTTGGACACGTCGAGCGACTTCGGGAACCCGGACCCGTACAGCCAGGTGATCGAGTCGCGGATCTCGAACCCGGCCAGTCGGATCGACAGGCCCATCAAGTCCACGGTGCGGGTCCCGGAGAACACGAGCATGTGACCGCCTGGCTTGAGAACGCGCAGGCACTCGTCCCACACGGCGGGCGGGGGAACGAACGCATCCCACTTCCGGCCCATGAAGCCGCCCTTGCCGTCCGGCACCGACGCCCGGTCGCCGTTCGCCCACGCGGTCAGCGCAGTGACGATCGCGGCGGGCTTGTGGTCGGCCAGGCCGTAGGGCGGGTCGGTGACGATGGCGTGCACGGACGCGTCCGGCATGGTGCGCAACACGTCCAGGCAGTCGGCCTGGTGCAGGGTCACGATCGGCGCGCTCACGTCGACACCGCCAGCTCACGGAGCCGGGCCTTGACCATGCGTGTACAGGAGGCGTCCCAGATATCCCGGTTGGACTCCCACATGACCGTCATGGCCGCCTCGGACTTGGCGTGCCGGATGGAGGCGATCAGCCCGGTCCTGCGGACCTGAAGCGGGACCTCGACCTCGATCTCCTCACTCGTCAGCAGGTCGGTTGGCTGAGCTGACACCGGAGCGAGCCGCGCCTTCGCGGCGGCCGAGTGCTCGTCGGTCCAGTCGGCCTTGTTGGCCTCCCAGAGCTCGGTGAGCTCGGCCTCGTCCTGCGCGCCCGCGATGGCCTCGAGCAGGTCGAACTCGTCGGAGACCATCTCAGCCTCGGTCAGTGGCGGGAGCTGTTGGACGTCCTCGGCCGTCTCGATCACCTCTGCGGGAGCTGACTTGACGAGGATCGGTTCGAGGTCGGTCGGCCAGAACAGGTCCTTCTTCTTCATCGCCTCCCGGTGCGCCGCCGCCTGGATCGCCAGGTTGTAGCCCTGCGTCAGGTCGACCCAGTAGAAGCCGGCGTCCTCGAGCGAGTCGATCGGCAGGTGCAGCAAAAGCCCCCACTCCCGCGACGGAGCCAGGCCGTCCGGCCACTCACCCCGCCCGCCTTCGTGGGTGTAGGGCACGCCGAAGCCGTAGACGGCCTCCTGGCAGGCATAGACCGCGCCGAAGTACATGGCGTTGGCGTTGGTCTTCAGGTCCAGGATCAGCCGGGTGCCGGCCGGGAGGATGACCACCCGCTCGACCCCGTCGGCGTCGCGCCAGCGGACCTCGGTGTCGTTGAGCAGCTCCACGACCCGGTCGTAGGTCCCGGCCGCGCCGAGCTCGTCGCAGACCACGAAGGTCTCCGAGGCGACGATCCGTAGCGTGCTCATCAGCCGCCGGTAGACCGTCAGGGCCTCGAGCACACGGTCGGCCAGGTAGGACAGATCCTCGCCCGCGTCCAGGCGCTCGGACAGCCGGTGGATCGCGCTGCCCGAGGTCGCGGCGGCGGTCCCGCCGGCGAAGTCGAGCGCGACCTTGACGGTCTCGTGGACCTCGTTCTTGTTCGCCTTCTCCTCGATGTCCGGGACGGCGGCCAGCTTGAGAACCAGGTCCGGGCGCCGAGACAGCGCGAACGCGAGGTTTCGCATGTCCCAGCGGTGGATCAGGTACTTGTTCTCCAGCGCGTCGCCCAGCGACGAGGCCCGGGTCATCTCGACCATCTCGTCACGGGACTCGGAGCCGTCGGGCAGCAGCTTCCAGATCTTCGGGCGTTGACCCCGCCCGCGGGGGATGTCGCCGGGTACCTCTTCGACCTCGTCCGACGCGATGTTCGTCGGGACCTGCGATTGCGCGAGTGGCATCGGTATGCTCCTTGCTGTGTGAGTGGCCGGACAACGCGGCGGGCCGGATCAGGGCCCGCCGCGTTGTTGCGTTCAGGGACCGGTTACCAGGGCTTCTTGCTCGCCTCGCCGCCCGCTCCCGCGCCGACCGGCTCGCCCTCGGCCTCTTCACCGCGCTGCGCGGGGACCTCGGCCGGAGCGCCGTTCCACAGCTCGTCGTCGCCGAACTTCTCGTAGAGCGCGTTCGCCTGGTCGCGGTGCGCACCCTTCGGGATGTCGAACTGGACGTAGTCGTTCCCGGCGTTGTTGCCGATGGAGACGATGAACGCGTACGGCACGCCGACCTCATTGACCGGCTCGGCGATGGCCCAGCCGTTCTTGGCCGAGGGGTTCTTCACGCCTCGCAGCGCGGCGGTGGGCGCTCCGATGATCTCCTCCATCGGCCGGAGCTGGCCGGCGTCCGGACCGGTGGCGATGAAGATGTCCGCCACGACCGGCAGGATCGGACCGCGCTCGCTGCGCTTGGTGCCGGTCTCCTTCTCCTTGAACTCCTGGACCCTGGCGAAGATGAAGACCGGGCCGTTGCTGCGGGTCACCAGATCCTTGAAGTCCAGGAATCCGCCGCCGGTGGGGGTGCTGTCGCCGAGAGGCATATCAATCTCTTCTCTGTGTCGATCTTCCATTCACGCGGGACGGTCGCCCGCGTGGGCCTGTGAGGCCTCGCGCGCCCAGCGCACGGCGGCCAGGGACGCCAGCGCGTCCTGCTCGATGCCGTCGAGGCATCGGGGGTCGTTGTTCATCAGCCCGTAGACACAGCCCGGCTGCGCGAACACGTGCTGCCCGCTGGTCAGCAGCCACCAGGCGCCGGGCCCGTAGGAGTCTTGGCCGTCGGGGGCCGGGAGTTCGAGGTCCATCACGCCGCCGCCAGGTGCTCGAGCTCGCGGGCCAGGTTGGCCTTCGCGCGCTTCCAGAACGCGGCCGTCGAGTTCCGGCTGCCGAACCGTTCGTTCAGCTCCCGGTAGTTCAGGTCGCCCCAGAACCGGGCCACCACGTACTCGCGCTGCAGCGGGGTGAGCCCGTTGATCGCGGCGTGGATCTCGCCGGCGTGGTAGGCCTGCTCGAGGCCCTCGATCTCCTTGCCGATGTCGATGAGGTCGGTGACGTCGGCGAGGCCGTACTCGCGTCGGGTGTCGCGTCGCGCCGCGTGCCGCTCCCGGATCACGTTGCGCATCCGGTTGATGGCCACCGACTTCGCCCACGGGTCGAACGGCCGCTCACCGTCGTAGTCGGGCAGCGCCCGCCAGATGGCGATCCAGCCCTCCTGCGCCAGGTCTTCGGCCTGCGATGGCGCGTCGGCCATCCGAACGCCGACGACGCGCAGCCAGGGCCGGAAAGCGCGCAGGAGCTCGACCTCGTTCATGAGTTCACCAGCCCGCAGAACCCGAACCCGCCCCGCTCGGCCTGCCGCAGCATCGCCCGGGTGGCCCTGCGTCGTTCGGCGTCGGTGCGCGCGTGGTCCAGGCAGCGCCAGCCATCCGCGCTGTGCGCGGAGCGGGGGAACACCGGCCCGCCGCCGGTGACCGCGAACTCCGACGTCGGCCGCCCGCACTCCGGACAGCGACCGGCCATCGACTTGTCCCGGCGCGTCGGCTTCCGGGCCAGGGTCGCGGTCATGCCGCACCCGCCAGGTACGTGCTCACCCAGCGCATGACGCAGTCGGTGTGCGAGTTCGTGACCCCGCCCTGGATCAGCTCGATGGCGCGGTCGATCTCGAACAGGTGGTTCCGGTTCTCGGCCTCGTGCTTGCGCAGCGACTGGGCCGCGATGAGCAGCAGCTCGAGGTCCAGGGCTCTCATGACTCGTCACCGTCCGCAGACTCGAATTCGTCGCAGCTACACCGCTCCACCTGGCACTCGCCGAAATCTCCGTGGCGCCAGCGCCGATGACCGCACGTGCACATGGCGTCCTCGTCGTGATCGCTCACGCCGCCACCGCCTGACCGCCGGTGATGTGCGCGTACAGGTGCGTCCCGATGTCCTCGGTGTAGGCCGGGGGGATGGCCTCGATCAGCTGGGCCCGGTCCCAGGACCAGTCGATTCCCAGGCCCTTGCGGCACTCCTCGGTCGTGGCCTTGCCGCCGCCGTTGCCGTAGATCGCCAGGATGTCGCCGTCCGCGTAGTTGACCCCGTGGCGGTAGCCACGCACCCGACGTCCCTGGTGGTCCGCCCGGCCCCGGCACCGCTTGGCGGGCATGGACCAGCCGCCGAGCTCGAAGTAGCGGTGCCGGAAGATCGGCAGGCCGTACATCAGCCCGCACAGCGTCAGATCGCGGCGCAGGACCGAGCCCTGCACGTTCTCCATGACGTAGGGCAGGCCGACCTCGTCCAACAGGGCGCGCCCGGCCGGGTTGAGGTCGAGGTGTCGCTTGCCCTTGCCCTTCTTGGCGTTGCGCTTGGCGTTCGTGCCCTTCGTCGGCCCGGACGAGGCCTGGCACGGGAACGAGGTGTGTACCGCGTGAAAGTCGCCCCAGTTGGCGATCAGGAACGCGAAGGCGTCGGCCTGCACGAACTCGTCGGCACAGCTGTCCGGCTGCGGCAGGATGTCCACGCTGGTGACGCGGAACCCGGCACGCTGGTAGCCCTTCGCGGCGCCACCGAGGCCGCCGCAGAGGTCGAGCAGCTCCGGGGCGCTCATGCCGCACCTCGCAGCTGCGCCCGCCGCGCCTTGCGCTCCCCGGCGGTCAAGCCGCCGAAGATCCCGAACTCGGGGCTGACCAGGTCGCCCCAGGCGCGGCACTCCGAGCGGACCGGGCACGGCGCGCACACGTTCTTCGCGCGCAGGGTGGCCGCCTTGGGCTTGCTCTGGGGGTCGGGGTGGAAGTCCGACAGGTCCACGCCCGGACGCCGGCAGGCTCCCTGGACGACCCAGTCCTCGTGCGGGCGCCCGCGGCCGTCCCCGAAGCGGATCGGCGGGCTCATCGCCGCACCGGCCGGACTCGGCACGTGCCCTTGAGCACGGACCCGGACACCTCGAGCGCTGGCAGCTCCATGCGCTCGATCGCGGCGGTCAGCCGGTCGATGGCGTCGGCCTGGGCGAGGGTGGCCGCGACCTGGGCGAGGGCGAGGTTGGCCTGCATGATGTCGAGATCGACCGGCCCGGTGTTCCTGGCGATCAGGAGTTCAGCCCGCTCGTAGTTGCTGATCTCGGCCGCGTCGCGGTGTGTGGTGTTCATCGCGCGCACCTGGTTGACAGGTTGTAAAGCGTGTCCCGTGCGCACGTTGCGCCGGTCGTCGTACGGTTCATGTGGCGATCCGTCCGTTCATGTGGATGGGTTGCTGGAAGCCGGGGGCGAGAGCGGCTTGCTTGGCGGCGGGGTGCTCTCGTTCCTGGTGCGGATCAGGTGGGCTTCGGCGGCCCCAGGAAGTCCTCGAGGGACCAGTCCGGGATGACCCAGCGGCGGCCCGCCTTGCGGGCGTAGATCTCGCCCCGGTTGATCAACAAGATGACGGTTTCGTACGGCAGGGTCGTGAGCTCGGAGACCTGTCGCGGGTTGTAAGCGCGCGGCTTCGGGATCTCGGCGGCGGCGCTCACGCGCTCTCGGCCATTCCGGATGAACTACTAAGCGCGGACAGCACAACGTCGCTGGCAGTCGGACGGAAAACGCTGAACACGGGGAAGCCCAAGATCTCCGACAGGCGGATGGCGATCTCTTCTGGGATGGTGACCGTGTCGCCGTTCTCCCAGTCCCGGATCGCGGTGTGCGAGCACATCGGCTTGCCGTCGGGCTTGCGGCCACACATCTGGGCGACCCGTCTCAGGCTCCAGCGGTGGGCAGTGCGATGAAGGCGGATCCTGTCGGGATCGACAATCTGCATCTGGGGAGACTCTCTGAGCTGTGAGCGGGCCAGCGTGGGGGGTTCGAACATGGTGCACCTTCCGTCTGTGGTTTACAAGTTCATCCGGACGGACTTTACTGCAACTTTCCAAAGTGTCAAGTCCTCCAGCCCTGGTAGTGCCCATATAGTCTGGATGAACTTTCCATCGGGTTTACAGACCGTCAGGGGCGCGCCGTGTCATCACCTCGCACGACCCTCCAGGATCTGATCGACCGAGCCCTCGTGAAACGGGACACGAAGTCGATCAACCACCTGGCCAAGATCGCCAAGTCGGCCGGCTATCGCGCCACGCAGACGACGCTCGCGCAGATCCACAACGGGACCTATCGCTCGCAGCCGAAGCCCCCGACTCTGGAGGCGATCGCCTTCCTGGCCGGAACGCCGATCCAGGAGGCCTACCGCGCGGCCGGCATGGGACCGCCGGGCTTACCGTTCCGGCCGGCTCCGGGAGCGGACAAGCTCACGCCGAAGGAGCGGGATGTGGTGAACGGGGTGATTCGAGCCCTACTTGAGGCTCGCACGCTCGAACGGTCCAATAGTGATCACTCGTTCGAGGGGTCTACAGCCCAGGCGAGTGTAGCCTACCTCACGGATGCTGACCTGCATGGCCCGGACGAGTTACCCCGCACGGAGCAGCGGTAGGTAACGCTTTGGTGTGAGTGCGCTGAGAAATACCTAATCTTGACGGTGCGTCTGGACACACTTGTGACTCCTGATAGAGCGCTGAGGTTGGGGGACCGCACGATATGCACGGACATCGGTTCATGGACGACCCGAACTACCACTGCGAGCCGGCGTCCTTCCTGCGAGAGGCAGTGGAAGGTCTCACGAACTACCAGGTGGTCTCGGACCCCCACATGGCTGATCGCGTCCTGGAGATCGACGATCGAGCCCGGGAGATCCGGGTGAGACCCGGGGAACCGTTCCGGCGGTTCCACGAACTCGTCGGCCGGGCAACGCTCTACGTCGTCGGCGGCTCAGCCTGGGCGCCGGAGTTCCGCACCCGCCCGAAGCTGACCGTGGTCCAGGAGATCCCAAGACAGCGAGGGGAGTAAGGGATGGGACGGCCCAGGACCCCGGTCGGGACCTACGGGGAGATCCGTACCTACCAGCAGGCCTCTGGCAAGTTCCGTGCGGAGACGCTGTTCCGTGATCCCGACGGGGTCTTGCGGCCGGTGAAGCGCAACGGTGCGACCAAGCCGGCCGCCGAGCGAGCACTGAAGCAGGCTCTGACCGATCGGCAGTACGCGATCAAAGGTGCACTGTCGCCGCAGTCGCTGTTCCGCGACGCCGCCCCGTTGTGGCTGGAAGAGGTGCGCCGTCGCCGGCGTGGAACCACGTTCGACACCTACCGCCGCCATCTCAACCACCGGGTTCTGCCGGCGTTCGCCGAACTCACCTTGCGCGAGTGCGACGACGTCACGCTGGTGCACAACTTCCTGCGCCGACTCGAGGACGAGGAGAAGCTGGCGGCCAACACCGTGCGCAGTTGCCGCAACGTGCTGTCCGGCATCCTGGCGTTCGCCGCCCAGCGCGGGGCGATCCCGCGCAACCCGGTCCGCGACGCCGGCCGGATCGAGGGTGGTGCGTCGCCGGCCCGCGCACTCACGGCCACCGAGCGGGTCGACTTCCTGGCCAAGCTCGACGCCGACGAGCGCGCGGTCGAGGATGATCTGCCCGACCTGGTGCGGTACATGCTCGGCAGTGGGGTCCGGCTCGGAGAGGCACTCGGGCTGCGTTGGTTCCGGGTCGACCTCGACGAGGGGATCGCGGTGCACGGCGACAACCTCGTGACCGTCACCGGCAAGGGACTGATGCTCGAGCAGCCCAAGACCGAGGCGGGCTACCGGGTTCTGCCGTTGCCCGACTTCGTGCTGATGATGCTGCGAATGCGCTACCCCGGCCCGGAGTACGGCAACGATCCGGTGTTCCCCAACGCGTTCGGAACCTGGCGGGACCGGAACAACACCGGCCGGTCCCTGCGCAAGTTCCGGAAGGCGACCAACTACGAGTGGGTGACCTCTCACGTGTTCAGGAAGACCGCCATCACGATCATGGACCAGCAGGGTCTGTCCGCGCGGTCAATCGCCGGGTACGTCGGCCATGCGCGGCCGTCGATCACGCAGGACACCTACATGGACAAGCGTCCGGAGGATCGTCAGGCCAGCGATGCGATCGACCGGGCGTACCGGCCGAAGCGTCCAGCTATTCCGGAATAACGAGCCCGAGGGCTAAACTTGCCCCTAACCTGTCCTCATGATCTTGAGAGGCTCGGAGTCTAAGCCTCTGACCTGCGGAAAGTGGGGCGGGTGGGGTTCGAACCCACGACCTGACGGATTATGATCGTCTTCCGTAGCTAGTCGTAGTCGCTGTCGTTGCTGGCGTTTTGCTCGATTTGAGTCGTCACTAATGTAGTCAGTCGTGAACGATCCCCGCGGTTTCTTGCCTCTACGTTGCCCCTCCAGCCCCTACGATCTACCCGGGCGCAGGTTCTTCCGGAATGACTTGCACCTCGCCGCGCTGCGTGGCAAAGTGGGACGAGAGGCGGTCAACGGATGAGCGACGAGTACGTCAACACTCGCGCCATCGGTGACCTTCTCGGCTACACCAACCCAGCCAGCACGCGGAAGTGGATCCTGCGGTACGAGCTCGAGGCGAAGCGCCGAGACACCGACACCGGAGAGAAGGAGTACCTCCGGTCGGAGGTCGAAGCGGCGATCGCACGAATGCCCGGCCAGGGAGCGCGCACCGACCTGGCGTCCGACGAGGAGCCGCCACATGACCATGACCGGATACCAGACCGATAACTACGGGGCAGCGGAACCTGCTGGGGAGCCCGGTTCCGCTGCCCCACGCCGACAGCGGCGCAACCGGCCGCTGTCCGACCAGCGCGTGCGCGTCCTGGTCGCCGGCATCCTCGAAGAGAAGATCGCCGACCTGCTCACCGACCCGACCCTGGCCGACCAGTTCATCGCCGACCAGCTCGACGACGTCGCCAATGAGCTGCGCGGGACCGACTGATGGGCCTGTTCTTCAACCGCAAGTGCTGGTGCGGACGGGAGCGCGGCTTCTGTCCGCATACCAACCCGAACATCAGCGAGCTTGCTCGCGCCAACCACTCGAAGCTGGTCGAGCGCAAGTTCATCCAGAGCGGCGGGCACGGCTCGAGCAAGCGAAAGAGGTAGAGCGATGTCTGATTGGGCCCCGTTCGTCATTCTCCCGTTCGGGACCGTCCTGGCGCTCGGACTCAGTGCGCTACTGCTCCGGAGGTGGAATCAATGAACCGGCGCGCGGCGATCCAACATGTCAACTATCTGTCCGAGTGCGTAGCCGATCAGTGGCGTGCCAATGGCGAGAAGTACGACGACCAGGAGACCCGCGCCGCGCTGCGCGCCCTGGGCGTGACCGACGCCGAGATCGACGAAGCCGAGAAGGGCTGAGCTTGATGGACCTGACCGTGACGCAGCGGGCGATACTGACCTCTGCCCTAGAGGTCGAAGCGGAGCACGGCGAAGTCGACTTCTATTTCACGGCCTGCGTCTACGACCGCCCCAGGGCTGGTCTGAGGCGGGTCGGGGCAATTGCCCAGGACGATGAAGGTCGATGGCAGCTGACGGACGAAGCCCGCGCGGCGCTGGATTCGTCATGACCCACCTCCCGCCCCCGGTCAAGCTCCGGATCTTCCTGGTCGTGTGCTCGGCCTGGGTGCTCGCCGCGGCCTGGCTCGTCGGCTGCGTGGCCATGGCCGCCCCGCTGCGGATGGGCGCCAGCGCCGCGCTCGCGGTCCTGCTGATCGGCGTGGCGGTGTGGTTCGTCAAGCACGACATGGAGATGGACGCGATCCGGGCGCGGGCAGGCCGGCCGGGCGGCGAGGCGGCCATGGACGGGAACGGGTGGGACTGATGACGCTGGTCGAGTGGTTGACCGCGATCCTGGACGAGGACGAGCGGGTGGCGCGGGCTGCCTTCGGGCGTACTGGAGTCTGGGAGTGGCAGTGCAACCACGTGGACTACGACGGCAACCTGGTCCATCCGCTACAGCCGTCGCATGACCTCTGCGCGAAGTTGGACTGCGACGAGATCACGATCTACGACGAGGGCGGCCACTCCCCGGAGCAGGCGCGCCACATCGCCTTGCACGACCCGGCAGCCGTGCTCGCGGACATCGCGGCGAAGCGGCGACTGCTGAACCTGTGCGCCGAGTGGACCGCGATGGCACGCAGCACTCCGGGCTCGGCCTGGTACTTGCTGGGCAACGCGGACAAGGTGTGCCGCTTGCTCGCCTCCGGCTACGCCCACCGCGATGGCTTCGATCCGTCCTGGGCCTGATGGGCGAGCACTCCGGCTCGTATCCGACGGGCGACCCGAACAAGCCAGCCGAGGTCATGGACGCGGAGGCGGTCCGGGCCTACGAGCTTCAGCTGCGCGGCCACGACCTCGACTACATCTCGAAGGCCCTCGGATTAGCGCCGCGCACAATTCAGAGGCGAATTGCGACGTTGATCTTGGCGCGCGAGCGACCTATTCGAGAAGTGCAACGGTGGATCGAGTCGGACCGGTACGACCGCTGGACACTGATCATCGCCGACCGGCTCGACGACGAGGTGTCCAACGCCGACGCCGCGCGCCTGCTGGCCGAGGCTCGTCAGATCAGCGCGGCCCGGCGTCGGCTCTTCGCCCTGGACGATGACGCCGAGACCCCGCCCCCGGCCGACGAACCGGACGAGCAGATGGACGAGTGGGTGGCGGCGGCGCGCGCCGAGTCCGAGGATGAACTGGCCCGAGTACGAGGAGAAGCGTCGTGAAGCCGGAACACCTATTCGACTGGTATCCGCTAGAGAAGGTGGTCGGGATCAAGCCTGAGCACGATCCGATCGACATGGGCAATAACCGCTATATCTTCGGACCGCGTGAGTGGGTCGTGCGCTACGAATACGGCGACCGAAGGCGCCCCGGCCGATTCGTGATCCCGCACGTGGTCGTGCGCGAGATGTTGAACGAGCATGACTCCATCTTCGAGTTCGACAGCATCGAGACAGAAGCCGAGGCGCTCAACCGATTGCGCGACGAGCTCAACGCTGCCGCCGAACGGGCAGCGGAGCGATGCGATGACCACCGCGACCCGTCGTAGGCTCACCGGCCCGCCGGGCTTCCCGGTCGACTGGTACCTGACCCGGCTCAAGCACGGCGGGATGCGCTCGGCGCAGTTCCGGCGCGAGACCTGCCGCACGAACCCGCTGCTGTTCGGGCTGGTGTACCTGGCCCATCACCTGGAGAGCGCGGAGACCGGCGGCCTGGTGAGTCTGTCGGAGTTCCACGTGAACTCGGCGAAGGCCGCGCTGGTGTGGATGCGCACCGACCTGGGTCCGGCTGAAGTGCGGCGGGGCTGGGTGACCAGCCGGGGCGGGGGCAAGTCCACGTGGTGGAACCTGATCCTGCTGCTCTGGGCCATGACCTACGACCACCGGGATTTCATCGTGGTCTTCGGCCACACGAGCGCGATGGCGCGCCGACACCTGCTGTCGCTGCGCTCGGAGCTGGCGAAGAACGAGCGGCTGCGCAGCGACTTCCCGGAGCTCTGTTCGCCGGCCAAGCACGGCCGCCGGTCGGTGATGGACACCCAGGACGGCTACATGGCCGAGTCCGGAGCGTGCATCATCGTCGCCGGGCTGGACCAGGGGACGCTCGGAATCAAGGTGGAGAACCGGCGCCCGTCCCTGATCGTGATCGACGACGGCGAGCCGTCGGACGGCAACTACTCGGACTATCAGCGCGACCAGCGGCTGACGATCCTGCGCGAAGCCGTGCTCCCGATGTCGCTGAACGCCGCGGTCGAGCTGGTCGGCACGACGACCCGACTGGGCTCGATCATGGATCAGGTGATGAAGGGCGCGGACTGGGCGCGCGAGGAAAACTTCGTCGCCAACCACTACCCGGCGCTGATCGTGGACGAGACGACGGGCGAGGAGCGCTCAAGCTGGCCTGACCGCTGGCCGCTGGAGTACCTGCAGGGCATCCGACACACGCGCAGCTTCCAGGTCAACATGCAGTGCCAGCCGGTCAGCGCGGACGGCACGCACTGGAAGGGCGACGACTTCACCTACGACACCGCCGGCGTGCTCGCGCGGATGATCGAGGCCAAGGTGCTGGCGGTGGACCCGGCGGTGACCAGCACGAAGCGCGCGGACCAGACCGGGCTGGCGATCGTCGGCTACGGAGCACGCAAGGCGCTGGTCGAGCGGGCCACCGGCGTGCGGATGGACCCGAAGGCACTGCGGGAGATGGTGCACACCACGTTGCGCGCCGACCCGTCGATCCGGACCGTGCTCACTGAGGTGTCGAACGGCGGGGAATGGATCACGTCCGCGCTACTGCCGCTGCCGGGCGGGGTGAAGCTCGTGGAGCTGCGTCCGACGAAGTCGAAGCTGGCCCGGGTCACCGCACTGTTCGACCACTACCAGCGCGGCCGGGTGCTGCACGCGAAGCCGTTGCCGGCGCTCGAGCAGCAGCAGTGTGCGTTCCCGCAGGTGGCCAACGATGACATCGTAGACTCGGTCGCGGCCGCCGTGGAGTGGCTGTTCACGAAGTACCGAGGCTAGAAACAGGGCGGCTCGCTCGGTCGCGCCTCCAGCTGGAGTGTGCGCTGGAGCGTGATCCACTCTTCGGCGTCCGGGTCGTAGCTGGGATAGCTGATCCGGTAGTGGTCGAAGTCGACGACCAATGTTCCTTCGATCAGGACCATCGCCGGGTCGATCGTGTGGTGGCGAAACCACGCGTTCCATGTCTCGCGGACCTCGGAGCTGACCTTGCCATCAGGGTACAACATGTCGAAGTTGACCCAAGCGACGTCACCGACCTTCACCAGGGTCGGATTGTGAACCTCGGAAGTCATCAACGTCCCCCGTGCGGCAGCGAGCACGAGCAGGCGTTGCAGCCGCCGGCGTCGTGCTCGTGGATGAAGTGCTCGCACCGGTTGCACTGGATCGTCGTCGGCGGCTTCCACCCGGCCGCGAGCAGGGACTCGACCACCGCCTCGACGTAGCCCTCGACGAAGGTCCCGTCGGAGTGGATCCGGCGAGGACCCACGGCGGCTACGAACGCTTCGACGGCCGGCTCGAGTTCCTCGGGCGTGGGATCGTTCCAGTTGCTCACTCGACTTTCCTCCAAGCACCCTGTAGTCCGATGTTGATGGCGTCCCGTGTCTGCTGATGCCAGGCCGCGTGCTTCTCCTGGGTCAGCTCGACGACCACCGCGCCGCACTCGTCGCACGTGAACATCTTGTGCTCGAACGTGGCTGGCGGCTCGCCGGTGTGCGGGATCGGGCGCTCGACGGAGCCGATGTATCCGTCGGCCGGACCGCCGCTGAGCGCGCTCACGAGAGCAGTGTTTCCAGTTCGGCGACCGCCTGCATGATCAAGCCCAGGGCCAGCATGGCTCCGGCAATGAATCCCCACCGGGTCAGCCGACGGCCCTTCTCGCGATGGCAGCCGTCGCAGTAGCAGCGCCGGTTGAACCGGTGCGTGATGTGAGCCAGGGCTGGATCGTCGTACGCGCGCACGATCTTCATGAGTGGTCCTCCGGTGAATGGCCGTGTTGCGGGCAGTCTGAAGCAGTCTCATAGAGCGGATAGCGACACTTGCAGTCCGGCGCGAACCGTCCGAGCGCGGCCCGCATGGCGGGGCGGTCTTCGGGGTTCGACCAGTCGTACCAGGTGTCGCCGAGGGACACGGCCCAAGCCGGTGAGCTGGCCATCGCTTCACCGAGTTCGGCGCGCTCGTGTTCGTAGTTCGTGTAGCAGCCGCAGTCGTCGGACATGCCGCAAGACTGGCACGGAGTGCTCACTTCTTCCCCTCGACCAGCTGCGTGACCCGGCCGAGCGTGACTCCGATAGCCGCGGCGGTAGCGGTGGCGCCGATCTCGGAGACCATCTGGCGCACGGTCTGACGCTTGATCTCGGCGAGCTCGATGTGCAGCGCGCTGCCGCGCCGGATCGCTTCATTGATGGCGCGGACGCGTTCGGCCGGGTCGTCGATGGTCTTCACTGAGGCCAGCGTGTCGTCGTGGGCCTGCTGCAGCATGTCCATACAACACATCCTATAGGGGGGCTTGACCTGTGCATAGTGCGAGCGTAAAGTCATTCCGGACGAACTTTTAGCCCGCCGCCACCGGGAGTATGCCATGACCGTCACTCCGATCACCTCTCGCTCGACCGAGCAGACCCCGCCGATCAAGGCCATTCAGATCACCCGCGAGCTGGAGTGGAACGACCCGCACCCGCTCGACCGGGAGTGCCTGTTCGTCGACCACCGCTCGGAGATCAAGGCAGCCATCCGCGTCGGCGCGGGCGGGCACGAGTACTTCTCGGTGCGGATCGCCCTGCCGGACGGCGAGCACTTCCAGCTCGCGTTCACCGGTACCGCGCAGCTGCGGCTCGCCGACGCGATCGAGAGCGCGCACGCGAGCTGGCACCGGGTCGACGACGACGCGAAGTCCGAGGCCGTCTGATGGCGCACGGACGAGTACCGGAGTCGGACTTCACCTTCATCAACCCTGTCGACCTGAACGGCATCACCGAGGGGTCCTGTCAGGTGCTGGGCCGCCGTTGGTGGCTGATGCGCGGAGAAGAGATCGCTTTCTACAAACGGATGAGTCCGCAATGCAATGCCGATCGCGTGATCGCCAAGAGAATCGCCCTCAACTACGAGTGGTGCACCGAGGTTCGGTTCATCGAACGGGTTGCGGTCCCGACCAGGCACTACGACAACGGCGACTGGGACTACGCACTACCAAAGGCCTCATCATGACCGCCCTTTACGTGGTCGCGGTCTGGATCCTCGCGTCCGTCCCGGCGTCCCTGGTGGTCGGCCGCACCCTGAAGGAGCTGGACCGATGAAGCGCGACGAGGAAGGGGACGACGAGCTCTGCCCGCATGGCGATGACAACGAGCACAACTGCACCCAGTGCCTGGTCGACGAGCTCCGCGAGCTCGCCCCGTGGGGGACCTCGGACCGTGGCCTGAAGGACTGGGCCCGATGAGCCGCCAGGACGACGACGAGCCGGTGCGCCTGCTCGACAGTCCGACGATCCAGCGCTGGATCGAAGAGGCGTTCGGCGACGACGAGGAGGAGGACTAGATGCCGGACGACGAGGACTTCGACCCGCACGACATCGAGCGCATCGACCCCGACTACGCGCGTGAGCGCGACATCGACGACTACTGGGAGAGCTGATGAGCAAGAACATGGCGGCACTGGCCCTGGCGCTACTGCCGCTCGCGGGATGCGGGGCGCCCACCCCTCCGTTGACTCCGGAGCAGTCCTTCCTCAAGGCGGCTCACGCCGCACTGGACGGCAAGGTGACCCTGTACGACGACAAGCTCGTCTCCGCGGGTCAGATGGCGTGCGGCCTGATCCCGACGCCGGGAGTGACGCATTCCCGCATCGTGGCCGCCGCCGCTCAAGGGTTGATGACGAACAACATCCCCGACCCGTTCGGCACGGCCGAAGTTCTCATCACATCCGCTGAGCGGAACCTCTGCCCGACCGTGCACTACGCGAAAGCCGAGGAGGCCAGCTGATGTTCGGGAACGCGATGGAAGCGAAAGCCATCCTCTACAACGCGATCGACGAGATCACCAAGACCCTGGACGTCGAGGCCGGCACGGCCGAGCAGGCGGACCTGGACCGGCTGAGCAAGGACCGGGACCGCTACATCTGGATCCTGCACTCCCAGCTCAACGTCCCGGTGCTCGAGCTGGCCCGCGAGGTGGACCTGCCCTGGCCCCGGATCTACGCCGCGCTCGACTCCACGGTCGCCGAGCACGAGAAGGCCTGCAAGGACTGCGGGAAGGACGGGGAGCAGTGATGGACGACGACGAGCGCGAGGCCCTGACCGAGGGCTACGCCGGCGACATCGAGGCGTTCTGATGGCCGACTACCCCACCTTGCCCGACCCCGACCCGGTCCGGCTCGCCGCCATCAGCGCGGTCAAGGCCATGCGCACCGCGCAGCTACACATCGCACTGCCGCCGCGTCGGCTGGACCTGGAGAAGGCGGCGGCCGAGCTCGAACGAGCGCTGAGGGAAGGAGCGGGGACGTGACGAGCACCCGAGTCGTCTGCCCGGTCGACGGGTGTGACTGGACCTTCGACATTCCCGTGCAACAGGTTGAGGGCGTGCTCGACTCGATATTCGGGCCAGGCGTCTATGCGGCCGTGGCGCACGCCCAGATGGCTCGGCGCACTGAGCGGGCGATTGAGCTGCACATGGACGGCCACAAGCCCGAGCAGTTCCTGCGGACCATCACCCGCCTCAACAGCCTGGTCGACGACCTGAGCAGGGCCCTGGAGTACATGGAGGTCGAGTCGTGAGCATGTTCATCATCCGGGCGTCGGTCCGAATCGTGGCCCGGCTGTCGCACATGTGCTTCACCTGCATGCAGCCTCGACTGTTCTGCAAGTGCCCGGCTGGTGTCCGGTGAGCGGCCGGCACCGCCCCGTGCGGATCGACACCTACCCCGTGGTCGAGCTCTCCGCTGCCGTCGTGATCGTCGTGGGGATCGCGCTCGGAGCCCTCGGCACGATCGTCCCGGACGCCGAGGCGGGCCAGGTCGCGCCCACGAGCTGCGAGGTGGTGGGGCAGTGATCATCGGCATCGAGCTCCTGATCTGCGCGCTGTTCGTCCTGCTGCTCGTGGCCATGTGCGTGAAGCCGGGATCGGAGGAGGAACAGTGAGCGAGACCTGGCCTGATCGCCCGTTCCGTTGCCCGACTTGCGACTCGGCGTTCCCAGAGCTGGTAGCAGCCGGCGGATGCGACGACCATTGGCATGAGCCGGAACCGCGCACGGTGTCGCAGTGGCGCTCGGAGGTGGAGCGCTGGGCCGGGATCTTGGAGCAGTTCAGCTACGCCAAGAACCCGGTCGACGCGGCCTCTCGACTCGCCGCCGACATGCGCCGAGAACTGGCCGCCCAGCCCCCCGCCCCAGCTGACGACACGGCCGCGGTCCTGGCCGGGCTGGTGGAGCAGATGGCGGCGATAGCGAGCGAGTGGGACTTGATGTTGACCTCCACTGCGCCCGGGTCGGCCATGCGACACGCCATCGCCCTGGTCGAGGCCGCCCAGCAGCGGCTCGCCGACCGGGGGCAGAGCGGAGGCTCCGATGGGTGACCGACTCATCCTCTGTCCGCCACCGGAGCGGCCGACGGCGGACGGCACACGTCCCGGTCCGTGCCACATCTACGGCCGATGCCCTGACCTGAACCCGTGCGAACTGCAGCAGCGGTGCACCCACGGAGGGCTCGGACCCCGCAACGAGGAGGACAAGTCGTGATCGTTAAGCGCTGTGGGTGCTGCGCCAAGGCCAGTTGCGATGACTACGACTGCCCCGGGTGCGTTCGGAATCGCCGAGAGGAGCGCGGCGCCCCCGCCCCTGGTGCACGCGACGAGGAGAACACCGATGGGTGAGCCGACGAAGCCGCCGGTCGGATACTTCGGGAGCAAGGTCCGAATCGCCCCAAAGATCGTTGCCACTTTCCCGGAACACCGCCACTACGTCGAGCCGTTCGCTGGGTCGCTTGCGGTGCTCCTGGCGAAGCCGCGCTCGTACATGGAGACGGTGAACGATCTGGACGGTGATCTGATGACGTTCTGGCGCGTGCTGCGCGACCAGCCTGACGAGCTGATCCGGGTGTGCACTTTGACAGTCCACGCCCGCGAAGAACTAAAGCTGGCACGCAGCGGCGAACCGTGCGGCGACATCGAGCGAGCCAGGCGCGTATGGGTGATGCTCACACAGTCGCACACGGGCTCACTACTCGGCACGGGGTGGCGTAACCACGTGTCTCCGAAGGCCACTAATCAGACGATGCCAGACCGGGTTGCCTCGTTCGTGTCCCGTCTCCCGGCGGCCGCCGAGCGTCTTCGCCGAGTCACCTTGGAGTGTCGACCCGCGCTGGACCTGATCAGTCGTTACGGGTCGACACCGGGTGTGATGCTCTACGTCGACCCGCCTTACCTCGGCTCGACCCGGCCGACCGTGGGTTACCGGCACGAGATGCGCGACGAGACCGAGCATCGTGAGCTGGCTTCCGCGCTGGGCACCTGCACCGTTCCGGTGGTGCTGTCCGGCTACGACTCTCCGCTGTACCGCGACCTATACCAGGGATGGCAGGTACAGACATTGTCCGCTTTCACGGGCAAGAACGGCGCCAACGGTCAGCGCACCGAAGTGCTGTGGTCCAACGACGCAGCCGTCCAGGAGCGTGCCGCATGACCGCCCCCGCCCCTGGTGCACGCGGGCAGGCCAACGAGACCGAGGAGCAGGAACGTGGCTGAGATATCCGATGAGTACGCCCTACGGCTCCTGGCTGCGTGTGAGGATTGGGCCAAGGCAACGCGGGAACCGCTCCACGAAAGAGACTGCGGGCCGTGCGACCTGGCCGCCGAGATCGCGGGCTCGATCGGTGCGGTCTGGGACAACGACGAGACCTGGGACGACACCCCCGCGACCAACGGTGAGTCGGGGGACTCGAAGCTGGATCAGCTGACCCGGATCATCGCGTGGGTGCTGCACCGCAAGCTCGCGGGTGCGGTTCAGCGCGGTGGTGGGACGCGTGCCAACGGCGACATCCCACGCAAGCTCGAACAGAAGCGCAACCGCCTGCCCGGTCACTACGGAGGTTCGTCGTGACCGCCCCCGGCCCTGCCCCTGACCGGGCAGCGGCGGAACTGGCCGAAGCGTGGTACATCGTCATGCGGCACATGGCGAGCACGACTGAGACTCACGACGCCCGCTCGGTGGCATTCGGAACAGTGCTTGATGAGGTGGACCGCCAGCGCGTCATCGTGCGTGCGGCCGAGGCGCTAGTGGAGTGCGTCAACGAGGGCCACGACTTGGACGACAACTCAGACCACCCGCTCTGGAACCGGCTCGACGCCCTCGCCGCCGCTGTCCGGGCCGAAGGGGAGGGGCAGTGAACCGAGAGGACTGCGGTGAATGCCTGAACGGCGGCCCTTGTGGCTCAGACCGGTGCATGGCCTGCATCGTCGGCGTGGCCACCGGCCCGGAGTCGCACATCCCCTGCTGTGTGGCCCGCAACATCCGCATGCCGGAGCAGGACGGCCAGTGGGGGCCGGAGTGGGACG
>Ga0310811_10002587_pt1 | contig 22649 bp, 18 predicted proteins | sample YCmetagenome_FD_207642 | JGI IMG/M metagenome (GOLD analysis project Ga0310811, IMG submission 207642) | Soil microbial communities from experimental microcosm in Duke University, North Carolina, United States - YC | ecosystem: Engineered > Artificial ecosystem > Soil microcosm > Unclassified ...
GTAGCCACGCCGTCGCCAGCATGAACACGTAGAAGAACGCGCCCCAGCCGAAGCTCGCGAGCCCGATCCCGCTGCGAAGCAGCTGGCCCGAGGTCTCGTTCCAGCGCGCGGCCTGGCGCGAGAGCGGCGGCACGAGCCGGGCCGCGAACGCCATCGTGCGCGGGCTCGCGAGGCAGGCAACGCCGGCGATCGTCACCGCCACGAGTGCCAGGTAGGCGAGGAGCAGCACGCCGCGCCACGCCGGCACCAGTGCGAACGCCGGCAGGCACATGAGCTCGAGCAGCACGACGTCGGCGATGCGGTCCCACACCGCGGCGGACAACGTCGCCGCGCGCGGCGCCGGCACGTGGAGCACGCGCGCGAGCTCGCCCACGCGGCCGGGCGTGACGATGCCGTAGAACGTGCCCACCAGCGTCAGCCGGTAGCTGGAGACCGCGCTCAAGCTGACGCCGCAGCGCTGGAGCAGGATCGACCAGCGGCGAGCGCGCCCCCAGTAGCCGATCAGGGACAGCGCCACGCCGGCGGCGACGGTGGCGGGCTTCAGGTGCGCGAGCGCACCCACAGCCTCCTGGAGCGGGAATCGGCGCAGCAGCAGCGCCAGCAGCGTGATCGATACGGCGAGTTGGAGCACGAGCGTCACGCCGGGCCTCATCCGCGCGCCACCGCCCGCGGGCGGCCCAGCACCTGCGTCCACGGCAGCGGCGCGCGCGTGGCGACGACGTCGAGCCGGGTGGAGACGAAGCGCAGCAGCGCGCTGCGGCTCCAGTGCTGCACGTGGCCATCGGTGTTGCCGAGCGCGCTCCAGTAGCGGCCGCGCATCAGGTTGAGCACGCGCCACAGCGGCTCGCGCGGCACGGTGATGAGCACGTGCCCGGTCGCCGCCCGGCACACGGCGTCGAGCGCGCGCGCGGGGTCGTCGAGGTGCTCGAACACCTCGCAGGCCACGACCAGGCTCCAGCGCCCGAGCGTCGGCGCGTCGTAGATCGAGCAGGCGCGGAAGTCGAGCCCGGGGTGCAGCGCGCGCGCCTCGTCCACGATCACCGTGGAGAAGTCGGTGCCCAGCACCCGCGCGTGGGGGAGCCATTGGGCGATCTTCGCGGTCACATGGCCCTCGCCGCAGCCCACCTCGAGCACGGAGGGCGCGGGCTCCGCGAGGCGGAGCAGCTCGTGGAGCCCGCGGTCGAATCCCGCCATGAGCCCGCCCACGATCGGGTTCCTGGAGCCGTACTTGTCGAAGCGGTTGCCGATGTCGATGCCCTGCTCGAGGCGGCGCGCGGGTGTCATGGAGTGTCCCTCCCGTGGTTGCGAACGCGGCCGTCGAGTTGCTGCAAGCGCGTGTTGACCAGGATCTCGTCCAGCAGCCGCCGGTTCATGGCGGTGAGGTCCCCGAGCACGCCCAGCGCCACGAACAGGCCGGCGATCATGGCGAGCGCGCCGGCCACGACCAGCGACTGCACGTGGCCGGTCTGACCGGGCGTGGAGAAGAACAACACGAGGAAGCGCGCGAACAGCAGGAGTGAGCCCGCCCCGAACAGCGCCGCGAGCGAGAGGAAGAATCGCAGGGGGCGGTAGAGCAGGTAGACGCGGACCATCGTGCCGAGGGAGCGGGACACGTACGCGCCCAGGCCGCGGAAGAGCCGCGACTCGCGCAGCTTGGCGTTCACGCGGATCGGCACGTGCACGATGGTGATGTTCTTGTGGCTCGCCTGGATCAGGGTCTCGAGCGTGTACGTGAACCCGGTCAGGACCGTGAGCCGGAGCGCGGCGTCGCGGCTGTAGGCGCGGAACCCGGACGTGGCGTCGGGCACGTCGGCGGCCGAGAGCGCGCGCACGACGGAGCTGCCGAGGCGCTGGAGCAGCTTCTTGAGCGGCGAGAAGTGCGCGATCGAGTCGATCGGCCGCGTGCCCACCACCATGTCGGCGCGGTGGGCGGCGATCGGCTCCACGAGCCGCGCCACGTCGGCGCCCGCGTACTGGTTGTCGGCGTCGGTGTTGACGATGACGTCGGCGCCCATGGCGAGGGATTCGCGCAGTCCCGCCTCGAAGGCGCGCGCGAGGCCGCGGCGTACGGGGAAGCGCACGACCCGGTGTACGCCGTGCTCGCGCGCCACCTCGCTCGTGCCGTCCGTGCTGCCGTCGTCGATCACCAGCAGCTCGACGGTGTCGAAGCCGGGGAGCGAGCGCGGCAGGTCGGCGAGCGTCACCGGCAGCGTCGCGGCCTCGTTCAGGCACGGGATCTGGATCACGAGCTTGCGGGAGCTCATGCGACCCCCGCTGCGACCCGGGGCGGCAGCGACCAGGCTTCGGGGCGGGCGCCGTCGCCATCGATCCACGCCCGGTGCCAGAGCTCGAGCGTCAGCAGCGTCCACAGCTCGCGCGCGCGGTCGCGGCGGCCGGAGAGATGGTCGTCGATCGTGGCGCGCAGCGCCGCCGCCTCGTACCAGCCGCGTTGGAGGCAGCGCGGGTCGAGCAGCGTGTCCTGGAGCAGCGACTGGAGCGGCCCGCGGAACCACGGCGAGAGCGGCACCGTGAATCCGACCTTCTTGCGATCCACGACTTCGGTCGGCAACAGTCGCCTGGCGAGGCGCTTGAGCAGCACCTTGCCCTCGAGCCCCTTCACCTTGTGCTCGTCGGTGAGCCGCGTCGCCCACTCGATCAGCGGCAGGTCCAGGAGCGGCACGCGTGCCTCGACCGAGGCCGCCATGCTCATCTTGTCCATCTTCACGAGCAGGTCGTCGGCGAGCCAGATGCGCACGTCCACGTCGAGCATGCGGTCGAGCTCACCGCGCGCGGTCGAGTCGGCGAGCGCACGCCGGAACGGCTCGACGCCGGCCTGGGCATGCGACGCGAGTACCTTCCCCATGAGCACGTCGCGCTCGCGGCCGACGAAGCCCGCGAACCACGCCGCGAGCCGCTCGGGCTCGTCTCGGAAGCGCGCGCTCCTCGCCACCACCTGGAGCTTCCGGAACGCGAACGGCAGCCGGTCGACGACGCCACCGAGGAGCGCTTCGCGCAGCGCCACGGGGAGCGTCGAGAGCCGGCGCGCCCACGGCTCCACCGCGTATTTGGGGTAGCCCGCGAACAGCTCGTCGCCGCCCTCGCCGGTCAGCACCACGGTGACGGTCTCGCGCGCGAGCCGGGAAACGAGGCAGGTGGGGATCGCGGCCGGCTCGGAGAGCGGCTCGTCCTGGTGCCAGACGAGCGTCGGCAGCTCGCGCTCGAGGTCGGCCGCGCCCACCAGGATCTCGCGGTGCTCGGTGCGCAGGTGATCGGCCACCCGCCGTGCATGGGGCAGCTCGTTGAACGCCTCCCCGGGCGCGTCGAAGCCCACCGAGAACGTCTGTACCGGGCGCTCGAGCAGCCGGCTCATGAGCGCCACCACCACGCTCGAGTCGACGCCGCCCGAGAGCAGCGCGCCCAGCGGCACCTCGCTCATCAGGTGGCCCTTCACCGCCGCGGTGAGGCGGCTCTCCAGCTCGGCGAGGGCTTCGCCCTCGCCCAACGCCTGCTTGGGCTCGTAGCGCGGGCTCCACCAGCGCTCGAGCTTCGGCTCGCCGCGTTCGACCGTGAGCGTGTGGCCCGGCGGCAGTTTGTGGATGCCCGCGAACAGCGTGCGCGGCGCCGCGGCGTAGCGCAGCGTCAGGTGCTGCACCACCGCGTCCGGATCGGCGCGGCGCTCGACGCCGGGGAACGCGAACAGGGCCTTGATCTCGGACGCACAGAGGAACGCGCCGCTTGCGGCGCGTGTCCAATACAGCGGCTTGATGCCGACGTGGTCCCTCGCCACGAACAGCCGGCGGCGGCGGCGGTCCCAGATCGCGAACGCGAACATGCCCTCGAGCCGGCGCACGAACCCGGGGCCCCACTCCTCGTACGCGTGCACGAGCGTCTCCGTGTCGCTCTGCGTGCGGTAGCGATGTCCGGCGCGCTCCAGCTCGCGGCGCAGCGCGGCGTGGTTGTAGACCTCGCCGTTGTAGGCGATCCACACGCTGCCGTCCTCGTTCGAGAGCGGCTGCTGGCCGGTGGCGACGTCGACGATCGCGAGCCTGCGGAACGCGAGCCCCACGCCCGGCTCGGCGAAGAAGCCGTCGTCATCGGGACCGCGATGGCGCATGGCCAGGGCCGCCGCCTCGAGCCAGTCGCGCTCCGGGGTCCGGCCCGTCTCGTCGTGGAATGCCGCGAAACCGCACATGCCGCGCTCTTGCCGCCTCCTAGACCATGCCCAGCCGCTTGCGGAACAGGAACGACAGGTTGTTCCAGCCGTCGCGCCACTTCTGCAGCTTCACCTCGCCGATGCGCGCGCCGTAGGCGATGTGCTTCTCGCCGAAGCGGAACCCCTTGAGGATCGCCTCGAGCTTGATCTCCTGGCTGAACGGCATGCCGTCCGAGGTGACGCGGATCCGCTCCAGGATCGAGCGCCGGAACACCCACATGCCGGACTGGCTGTCGCGGATCGGCTTGAAGAACAGCGCCATGGCGGTCACGGTGAGCACCCAGTTCCCGATCCGGTTCGTGATCCCCATCGCGGCCGGGTCCGCGAGCGGGAAGCGACAGGCGGAGAGGAAGTCCCAACGCCGCTCGTGCAGTGCGTCCACCAGTTCCGGGATGGCCTCGGGCGGGTAGGTGCCGTCGCCGTCCAGCGTCACGATCAGGTCGCCGGTCGCCGCCCGCATGCCCGCCTTGTAAGCGGCACCGTAGCCGGGGCGCTTCTCGCTCACCACGCGCGCACCCAGGGAGCTCGCCACCTCGGCGGTGCGGTCGGTGCAGTTGTTGTCCACCACGACGATCTCGTCCACGTCCGCCGGGCAGCGCCCGATGACTTCACGAACGCCATCCTCCTCGTTGTAGCAGGGGATGACGAGGCTCAACTTGAGGTTGTGGCGCATCCGTCTCTTGGGAGCTCGAGCGGTTCCGCGCGCGGCGCGGCTGGGCGCCTGGGGGCACCAAGAGCGTGCCCGTGCGGAGAGTCGGTCCGGGTCGGGGGGGACTGGCAAGGAAGGCGCGTGTAACCGAAAGAGCCTATCAGCCGCGCGCCGCGAGCGGCAAGAATCCTCCGCGCGCCCAACCCCGCGTGCGTGCTAGGTTTTGGGGTCCCTATGGGCGCTCCCGCTGACCGCTCCTCCGAGACCCCGTCGAGGGCCCTCAAGCGGGCGTTCGCCGGCGCGCTCCGCCACCCGCTCGTCAACCCGGCGCTGCGGCTCGGGCTCTCGCCGCTCTCGGGACTGCTGCCGATCGAGTTCCTGCAGCGTTTCCCGGTGGTCGGCGCGGTGCGCGCCCCGCTCGCCCCGGGAGTGGTCCTCCGGCTCGACTCCCGAGGGCGGGACCAGGTGGCGGCCGCCCTCTACTGGCGAGGGCTGGCCGGCTACGAGCCCGAGACCATGGCGGTGTTCCGGCGGCTGCTTCCCGGCGCGCACGCGGTGATCGACGTCGGGGCCAGCGTCGGCATCTTCGCGCTGGTCGCCGGGCTCGAGGACGGGCGCCGCCGGGTGTTCGCCTTCGAGCCGGTGCCGGAGACGTTCGCGTGCCTCGAACGGAACCTGGCGCTCAACGCCCAGGCCCGCGTCGAAGCAGTGGCCGCCGCCGCCGCCGCGTTCGACGGCACGATCGAGCTCAACGTGCCGCACGGGGAGTCACTCCCGTTCGGGGCGTCGACGCTCGCGGGACATCGCGATGCCGGACGCCGCGTCACGGTCCCCGCGGTCACGCTCGACCGCTTCGTCTCGGAGCGAGCGCCGGGGCCCGTGGACATGATCAAGCTGGACACCGAGGGCACGGAGCCCGATGTGCTCGCCGGCGCCCGATCCCTGATCGCGGGCGACCGGCCCTGGATCGTGTGCGAGGTGCTGCACGGCCTGACCGAGGCGCGCCTGCACGAGGTCCTGGACCCCCTGGGTTACCGATACTTCATCATCGGCCGACGGGGTCTCTCCGCGAGGCAGCGCATCGAGGGCGACCCGTCCTATCGCGACCGGAACTGGCTCTTCGCCCCGCGCGAGCGTGCCGAGCTCGACGTCGTGCGCTCGCAGCTTGCAAGTTGAACAAGCGATTCGGGGGCTGGGCTGCGTCATCGCTTCGCGACCACGCCGGGAGAGGTATCGCGACCGCTCGCCGTGCTAGCATCGTGGGAATGTCCCCTGCCGTGCCGTCCCCCGAACCGTCCGCCGACCGCCTCGCGCTCATCGACCCCTCCCGGGTGGCCGCCGTCGTGCCCGCCTGGAACGAGACCGGGAAGATCGGCGACGTGGTGCGCAAGGTGCCGCGCCGCTGGGCCGCCACCGTGATCGTGGTCGACGACCACTCGAGCGATGACACCGCCGGCGAGGCCCGCGCCGCCGGCGCCGAGGTGGTGATCCGGCACGAGGTCAACAAGGGCGTGGGCGCCGGGATCCGCACCGGGCTCCTCGAGGCCAAACGCCGCGGGATCGAGTTCGCCGCCATCCTCTCCGGCGACGACCAGCACGAGCCGAACGAGCTGCCCCGCGTCCTCGTGCCCCTCTTCGCCGGCGAGGCCGACCTGGTCCAGGGCTCCCGCTGGCTCCCGGGCGGGGCCACGCCGGGTATCCCGCCCGACCGCCGCTGGCTCACCCAGGTCTACCCGGTGCTGTTCCGCATCGCCAGCGGCCACGCCGTCACCGACGGCACGAACGGGCTGCGGGCGTTCCGCCTTTCGCTCCTGGACGATCCCAGGATCCGGCTCGAACAGGACTGGCTCGACCGCTACGAGCTCGAACCCTATCTGCTCTACCAGGCCATGCGCGCGGGCTACCGCGTCCAGGAGGCTCCGGTGACCGTCCGTTATCATGGACGGGGTACCACGAAGATGCGCCTCAAGGACGGCTGGCGCATCCTGCGCCCGCTCGTCTACCTGCGCCTCGGCCTTCGCCACTGAACCCCACCCCTTTGGAGCTCCGCCGTCCATGATCCCGATCGAGAACGCACGCGTGCTGGTCACCGGAGGCGCCGGCTTCATCGGCGCCAACCTCGTCCGCCGTCTCATCCGCGAGGGCGCGCGCGTCACCGTGCTGGACGACCTGTTCACCGGGCGGATCGAGAACCTGCCGCGCAAGGGCTACGAGTTCGTGAAGGGCTCCGTATGCGATCCGCCCATCGTGGAGAAGCTGGTCGCCGACGCCGAGATCGTGTTCCACGCCGCCGCGCGCAACATCGTGGTGAGCACGCGCAACCCGCGCGAGGACTTCGAGACGAACATCGGCGGCACGCTCAACGTGCTGCTGGCCGCCCGGGCCACGAATGGCCGGGTCAAGCGCCTGGTCTACACGTCGTCGACGTCGGTCTACGGCAACCCGCGCTACCTGCCCATCAACGAGGACGACCACCTCTCGCTGCTGACGCCGTATGCGGTGTCGAAGCTGAGCGGTGAGAACTACTGCATGGCGTTCTTCGAATCCTACGACGTGCCGTGCACGGCGGTGCGCTACTCGAACGTGTTTGGGCCGGGGCAGGATCCGGCGAACCCGTACTGCGGCGTGGTGGCGAAGTTCATCGAGCTGCTGTTCGCGGGCCAGGCGCCGGTGATCCACGGCGACGGCAACCAGACGCGCGACTTCACCTACATCGACGACGCGGTGGAGGCGACGGTGATGGCGGCGCAATCGGACCGCGCGCTGGGCGAGGTGTTCAACGTGGGCACGGGAGTGGAGACGCGCGTCAACGAGCTGGCGGCGATCCTGTCGCGCATCGTGGGCTTGGCGGTGGAGCCGCAGCACACGAACCGGCGCGACATCGACAACATCCGGCGGCGGGTGGTGAACATCGAGAAGACGCGGCGGACGTTGCGGTGGGTGCCGAATGTGACGCTGGAGACGGGGCTCAAGAACACCGTTCAGTGGCAGCGGGAAAAGGCGCTCGAACGGGCTTGATCCGGACCCTTGCCGGTTCGTTCAAGTGGCCCTCTCTGGGTTGGTGCCGCAGCCGTGGGGACAGTCTGTCTCTTCTGCGGACACCTGCGGCTCACGCGGGGCGCAGGGGGACGGTATCTTCGGCTTCGCCGAAGACCCCATGCGCCCCGCCCGCGAACTCGCGACTCCGCGCGCTTCAAGCCGTTAGGGCGGGAGGCCCGGGTGCGGCAGCGCGCGGCCTCGCGCGGCCTCGCTTCGCTCGGCGCGCTTCCTAGTGGCGGCTCGCTGCACTTGGCGGAGGCGGCTCGGGCGTGCTTGCGAGGAATCAGTCGCGCGAGACTTCGTTGTGTCTTGGTGAACTTGTTGTATCTGGATGGTCAGCAATACTACTGACTTCGTTGGCTACGAAATCTGCGGTTGAACTGGGTGTCACGCGGTTGCTAACATGGCCAAGCGGTACTTTGACCCTCCCCGCTTGAGACGGGCTTTCCCCGTACGACAGGAGACCACTTCCACGATCCTCTGCTAACTGGGTGTGCAGCACACGAGCTCTATCTCAGGCCGCTCCAGGGCGGTCCGGGACGCCCGGTGGAAACACCGGGAAGACTCTTAAGGACAGACACCTTGGTTTCCCCCCAGTCGCTCGTACTCGTTCACTCCCAGTGGAACGCTGGACGGCTGACGCGAGTGTCATGAAGAGCCTCGGGGCGCAGTTCGCCACGTAGGCTTTTTTTGTAGGGCGACGACAACTGAGAGTGGCAGCGATGGAGCCCGACATACTCGCGTCCGTAGCTGATTCACGGCCCACGACGGGTCCGTGGCTCGATGCGAAGGCAGTCCAGAGCGAGGAATCGACGAAGGTGGAGACTCCTTCCGACACCCCGAACCCGCGTGCCGCCAGGCTGCACGCGGTGAGCGCGCATCATCCGGCGCTCCCTCGCGTGCGCTCGCACGCGGGAGGGTTCGCCAGCAGCCACGTGCGGCCGCGCGCTGCGGCGCCCACCTCGTGGCGCGGTGCGACCGAGGGCGCGTCCTCGATCCTGCCGTTCGAGACGCCCGCGGATGAAGGTGTCTACCTGCGCGCCGGCAAGCGCTTCGTCGACGTCGTCGGCGCCACGCTCGCGCTCATCGTGCTCGCGCCGGTGATCCTCCTGCTCTCGATCATCATCCGGCTCACCACGCACGGTCCGGTCTTCTACCGCTCCAAGCGGATCGGACGCGGCGGACATGAATTCACATTCTACAAGCTGCGGTCCATGGTGAAGGACGCGCACGCGAAGCGCGACCACCTGCACCACCTGAACGAGGCCGACGGTCCGGTGTTCAAGATCGCGAACGATCCGCGCATCACGCCGATCGGACGCTTCATGCGCAGCACCAGCCTCGACGAGGTGCCGCAGTTCTGGAACGTGCTGCGCGGCGACATGAGCCTCGTCGGCCCGCGCCCGCCGATCCCCGAGGAGGTCGCGCAGTACGAGCCCTGGCAGCTGCGCCGGCTCGACGTGCGGCCCGGCCTCACCTGCCTGTGGCAGATCAGCGGCAGGAGCCGCATCGGCTTCCAGGAATGGATGCGGCTCGACCTCGAGTACATTCGCCACCGCTCGCTCAAGCTCGACTTCAAGATCCTGGTTCGCACCATCCCGGCGGTGTTGTCGCGGGAGGGCGCCTACTGACGGGAGCGCACGCGCCTCCTTCCGTGCCCGCGTCCGGCCGTCCCCTGCGATCCAGCGAAGGGAGCCCGGGCGCCCAGCGGGCCCAAGCCTCGCGCCCCGCACCCTCCGATCAGGCCCTGCAGCGCACGATCCTCGCCGCCACCATCGTGGCGGCGGTTCTGCGTTTGTTCCGCCTCGGCCACCAGAGCCTGTGGATCGACGAGCAGTTCACGCGCGTCGAGGCCGGCGTGCCGGGCCCGATCGTGTGGCGCGACATCATGGATGACGTGCACGGGCCGCTGCACGCGCTCGCGGTGGCCGCAGCCGCCGCCGTGGGCGGCACCAGCGAGTGGGTGCTGCGCCTGCCGAGCGCCCTCGCCGGCATCGCCATGGTGCCGGCCATGGCGTGGCTCGCGAAGCGCTGGCTCGGGCGCGACACCGTGCCCGCCGCGGTGTGGCTCACGGCGGGCTCGCCGTTCCTCGTCTGGTACTCGCAGGAATGCCGCAATTACGCGTTCCTGATGCTCGCGGTCGTGCTCGCGACCGCGTCCCTGCTGGCGCTCCACGACCGGGTCACGCCGCTGCGCACGGTGCGCTACCTGGGGTGCGCGCTGGCGGGCGCGCTCAGCAACCTGTCGTTCCTGCTGCTGGTGCCGCTCCATGGCGTGCTGTGGCTGGCGCCCGGCGTGACCCGCGCGGCGCGGATCCGCGCCCTGCGCATCGTCGCCATCGTGGTCGCGCTCGTGGTGCTGCCGTGGGTGATCGCAAGCGTCAAGATCTGGGACTTCACGCGCCTGTCCCCGGGTCGGGAGACGGGGGCGGGCGAGAGCGCGCTCCGCGGCCAGACCACCTACCACGTGGCCGCGCTGCCGTTCGCGATCCACACCGTGTTCATGGGCTACTCGGGCGGGCCGTCCATCCGCGAGCTGAAGCGGAGTCCCATGGACGCCGTTCGCGCCCACCTGCCCGAGTTGGCGCTCTCGACGCTCGTTTTCGGCGTGCTGGGCGTGCTCGGGGCCATGGCGCTCCGCCGGCGCGGGAAGCTCCAGCACCTGGCGTGGTGGTTCGGTGCGCCGGCGCTGGCCGTGAGTTATTTTGCGCTCCAGAATTTCAAGGTCTTCAACCCTCGCTACCTCGCGGTCTCGGTCCCGTGCCTGCTGCTCACCCTGGCCGCGGCATTCACCGACCTGGGCCCGCGGGTACGGCGGGGATTCGCGGTGGCAGTGGGCTCGTTGTGGGCCCTGGCGCTGGTGCGCGGGGCGTTCGACCCGGCGTACGGTCGCGAGGACTATCGGAACGCGATGGCCCACGTGCGGACCGAGATCCGGCCGGGCGAGCGCGTGATCGCGGTGGGCGCGCCCCAGGCGGTGGAGTGGTACGGGAAGGGGATGCCGGTGGTGACGTGGTGGCTGGGATTCGCGAGGGACCCCGAGCGCATGGCGCGCACGCTCAACGACACGCTCATGGTGACGCCGGGCGCGTGGGTGGTGGGGAGCCGCATGGAGGACGACGATCCGGAGGACCGCTGCGCGACCTGGCTGAACCAGCGCGTACAGCCCTCGGAGCGTTGGGCCGCACGCGGCGTGCGCGTGTGGCACTGGCGCCGGCCGCGGCCGGGCTCCGTGGTCTACGGACCCCCGGCCCCGGTGCCCCCTCAGAGGCCGGTGCACCGTCGGGTCAGGCCGCGCCACGCGGCGCCGACCACGCCGAAATAGGTCGATGGAGAGGAGAGAGCCCCGGATGCGCGTGGTCGTGGTGGGATTGGGCTACGTGGGATCGGTGTGCTCGGCGTGCCTGGCCGAGCGCGGTCACGACGTGGTCGGCGTGGATACGAGCGACTTCAAGGTGTCCTGCATCCGCCGCGGCGAGAGCCCGATCGTGGAGAAGGGCCTGCCCGACCTGATCGCGCGCGCGGTGCGCGACGGCAGGCTCAAGGCGACGACGAAGATCGCGGAGGCCATGCCGGGCGCCGACATCGTGCTCGTGTGCGTGGGCACGCCGAGCGCCGAGGACGGCTCGCTCGACCTCACGCAGGTGAAGCGCGCGTGCGCCGAGGTCGGCACCGCGCTGCGCGGGACCGAGCGCTTCGTCACCGTGGTCATGCGCAGCACGATGCTGCCGGGCTCGGTGCTGGACGAGCTGGCGCCGGTGCTCGAGCAGGCGTCGGGCGGGCGCGCCGGGCACGAGTTCGGCGTCGCCTATAACCCGGAGTTCCTGCGCGAGGGCGCGGCCGTCGAGGATTTCTTCGGCGCCGACTACACGGTCGTGGGCGCGGGCTGCGAGCGCGCGGGCGCGGCGTTGAAGCAGCTCTACGCGGGTGTCGGCGGCGAGCTGATCGTGACCCGCATCCGCGACGCGGAGATGCTCAAGTACGTGAACAACGCGTTCCACGCGCTGAAGGTCGCTTTCGCGAACGAGGTCGGGCGCTGGGCGAAGGAGGAGGGCGTCGACAGCCAGGAGGTCATGCGCCTCATGCGCCGCGACACCAAGCTGAACCTCTCCGGCGCCTACCTGTCGCCGGGCTTCGCGTTCGGCGGCTCCTGCCTGCCCAAGGACCTGCGCGCGGCGAACTCGCGCGCGCGCCGGCACGACCTCGAGCTGCCGGTGCTGTCGGGGATCCTGCGCTCGAACGAGGTGCACCTCGCCCAGGGCGTGCACCTGATCGAGACCTTCCGCAAGCGCCGTCTCGGCTTCCTCGGCCTGTCGTTCAAGGCCGGCACCGACGACCTGCGCGAGAGCCCGATCCTGCGTGTCATCGGCACGCTCGTCGGCAAGGGCTACGACGTGCGGCTGCACGACCCGAGCCTGGACCTGGACCGGCTGCTCGGCGCCAACCGGCGCTTCGTCGAGGCGGAGCTGCCCTACTTGTTCGACCGGCTCGTGCCCGAGGTGGACAAGGTGCTCGCGCACGCCGAGGTGGTGATCATCGGCAATCGCTCGGCGGAGTACCGGGCGATCGGGCCGCGCATCCGGGCGGGCCAGATCGTGGTGGACCTGGTGGCGGCGGTCGAGCGTGGGAGCGTGACGGCCGGGGAGTACCATGGCCTTGCCGGCTAGGGTGCTCCACCTCTCCGAGAACCTCACCCTGCCGTTCGATCGCCGCGTGTGGATGGAGCTGAACGCGCTCCACGCCGCGGGCCACGAGGTGAGCGCCATCTGCCCGATGGGCGAGGGCGGGACCGAGGCCTACGAGGTCTTGAGCGGCATCCACGTCTGGCGCTACCCGGCGCCGCCCGCGACCAGCGGGTTCCTGAGCTACGTGTGGGAGTTCGCCTACTGCTGGCTGCAGACGCTGCGGCTCACGTTCCGCGTGTTCGCGCTCCGCGGCTTCGACGTCATCCACAGCGCCAATCCGCCGGACACGTTCTGGGCCATCGCGCTGCCGTTCAAGGCCGCGGGCGTGAAGTTCGTGTTCGACCATCACGATCTCTGTCCGGAGCTCTACCTGTCGCGCTTCGGCGAGCGGCGCGCGGGGTCGCTGCCGCACCGCGCGCTGCAATGGCTCGAGCGCATGCAGTTCGCGTGCGCCGACCTGGTGATCTCCACGAACGAGAGCTATCGCGAGGTGGCGATCGAGCGCGGCCGCAAACGGCCCGACCAGGTGCGCGTCGTGCGCAGCGGACCGAGCCACGAGCGCTTCGCCACCGTGGACGCGCCCGACCCGGCGCTCAAGCGCGGCAAGCGCTTCCTCGTCGCCTACCTCGGGGTCATGGCGCCGCAGGACGGCGTCGACCACCTGCTGCGCGCGGCACACGCGCTGGTGCGCGAGCACCGCCGCGACGACGTGGGCTTCACGCTGATCGGCGCCGGCGACTCGTACGAGGAGCTGAAGGCCCTGTCGTGCTCGCTCGGGCTGGACGGCGTGTGCCGGTTCACCGGCCGCGTCCCGGACGCCGAGGTGGAGAGCATCCTCGCCACCGCAGACGTGTGCGTGAGCCCCGATCCCCGGAACCCGTTGAACGACGTCAGCACCATGAACAAGGTGCTCGAGTACATGGCGTGCGGGAAGCCGGTCGTGTGCTTCGACCTGCGCGAGCACCGCGCCAGCGCCGGCGAGGGCGCGCTCTACGCCGAGCCGAACCGCGACGACGACCTGGCCGCGCAGATCGCGCGCCTGCTGGACGACCCCGCGCTCCGCGAGCGCCTGGGGGCGTACAATCGCCGCCGCTTCCTCGACACGCTGGCCTGGGAGCACAACGCCGGCACGCTGCTCGACGCCTACGAGGGACTATGCGGGACGCGACGCCGATAAAGCTCCTGCTCGTGGAGAGCGGCCGCGCCGTGGGCGGCACCGAGCGCGTCGTCTGGGAGCTGGCCACGAGGCTGCCCGAGGCGCGCTTCGACGTGCGCGTGTGGCTCTCGGATGATCCCGGCGTCGACGAGCTGGCCGCGGCCCTGGAGCAGGCGGACGTGGGCGTCGACCGCGTCGCCGAGGTGGAGAGCCGCTGGGACTGGAAGGGCATGTTCGCCACCTGGTCGAAGCTGCGCGCGTTGAAGCCCGATCTCGTCCACATCCACCACGTCTGGCCCGCTGCCGACCGCTACCTGTCCATGGTCGCGCGCGCCGCGGGGGTCTCGCACGTGGTGGTGACCGAGCACATCATGGGCGAGTCGCACTCGCGCGGGCAGCGCGCGCTGAAGCGCGACGAGCTGAAGAACGCCGACGCGGTGACCGCGGTGACGGGCGCGATCGTGGACACGCTCGTGCGCGACTACGGCATCGAGCGCTCGCTCGTGCGCGTCATCCCGAACGGCGCCGACCTGCCCGACGAGGAGCGCGAGATGCCGCTCGCTCGGCGCTGGCGCGAGCGCTTCCTCGCCACGCCCGTGAGGCCACTGTGGGTGGTGGTGGGACGCCTCGAGGAGCAGAAGGGCCACGACCTCCTGTTCGAGGCGCTGGTGCCGCTGCTTCGCCAGGGCCTGGACTTCACGCTCGCGGTGGCGGGCGACGGCTCCCGCCGCAGCTGGCTCGAGCAGCGTGCGCTGTCGCTGGGGCTCTCGCCGCGCGTGCAGTTCGTGGGCCAGCTGGACGACGTCGGCCCGCTGCTCGCCGCGGCCGACGGCGTCATCCTGCCCTCGCGCTGGGAGGGGCTGCCGCTGGTGCTGCTGGAGGCGATGGCGCGCGGGCGGGCGATCGTCGCCACCGCCGTGGGTGGCGTCGCCGACGCGCTCGAGGACGGCGTCACCGGCACGCTCGTGCCGCCGAACGACGTCGGCGCCCTCGCCGCAGCACTCGAGAACCTCCACCGCCGCGCCGACCGCGCGTGGCGACAGGGGCAGATCGCGGCCGAGGTGGCGCGCGACCGCTACAGCTGGCACGCGGTCGTGGGCGAGTTCGAGTCGGTCTACGACGAGGTGCTGGGCCTCGCCACGGTGACACCGGAGGGGCCCGCCGCCGCACGTGAGTCGTCCGGGCGGGAGGGACGAGGCCGGTGAGGCTGGGCGTGGTCATCCCCTGCTACCGGCAGGAGCGCTTCCTCGGCCGCACGCTCGCCGCGCTCGAGCGCTCGCTCGCCGGCCGTGACTGGCTGGGCGTGCTCGTGCTCGCCGCCAGCGACGGCAGCGCGCCGCTCCCCGAGCGCTCGCCGCACTGGCGCGTGCTCCGCGCCTCGGGCGACCCGGGTGCGCGGCCGCTCACGCCGGGTGCGGCGCGCAACGCCGGGTTCGAGACGTGCGGCGGCACGTGGGTGCTGTTCGTGGACGCCGACGTCGAGGTCGAGGCCGCATGGGTCGAGCGCGCCTGCCGCGTTGCCGCCACCGACGTGACCGTGGCCGGGCTCTGGGGACGGATCGAGGAGTGGTTCGAGGACGGCGCCCGCGTGCGCTCCGGCGGCCGCGACCTCTACCGCGTCGGCGACGGCGACGCCGAGACGGACTACACCGCCACGCTGTCGTTCTATCGCCGCGACGCGCTCACCCACGTCGGTGGCTACGAGTCGCGCCTCCAGTCCGAGGAGGACTTCGAGCTGGGCCTGAGGCTCCGCCAGGCCGGCTTCCCGCTGCGCACGCTGGCGCCGCTCGCGGCGAAGCATTGGAGCGCGCCGCGCCCGAGCTTCGCCGAGGTGGGCCGGCGCTGGCGCACGGGACTTTGCTTCGGGCCCGGCCAGGCGCTGCGCCTCTACACCGGCCGGCCCGGCTTCGGTGAGCTGGCGCGCCGCAACGCGCACTACTTCGCAACGCTCACCCTGTGGCTCGCGGCGCCGGTGACGTTCGCTCTCGGAGGCGCACCCGCGCTCGCGGGCTGGGCGCTCGTGTGGGTGGCGCTGTTCGTGGCGATGGCGCTCCGCAAGCGCAGCCCGCGCTTGGCACTCCACTCGCTCGTCACCTGGTGGGTGATGACCGCCGGGACCGTGGTCGGCTACGTGCGGGGCGGTGTTCCCGCCCCGGCGCCGGTGCGGGAGGTGGCGTGACGCTGCACCTCGCGTGCGACAACGACATCTACCCGCCGCTCTTCGGAGCAACCCAACGGCTGTTCGGGTTGGCGCGGGGCATGGCCACGCGCCTCGATGTGCGCGCCCTGTGCGTGGTCCCCAACCGCTCGCGCGGAGCGGCAGCGGAGCGCGTGATGAACGTCGAGATCCATCGCCTGCGCTCGTGGCACACGAGCGTGGCATGGTGGCTCGAGCGCGCCGGCCTGGCGCCGTTCTTCACCGCCGAGGCGGGGCATCGCCGGCGGGCGGACGCCTACCGCGCCGTGCTCGGCGAGCCGGCCCAGGTGCTGATGTGCGACCTCGGCCTCACCGGGCTCTTCGCGGGCGCGGAACGCCAGTTCCGCGTCTACCACGCGCACAACGTCGAGGCCGAGCGCTGGCACTCGGTGGCGCCCCGCGTCATGGGCCGCGAGCGCTGGGGCGTGAAGCTCGCGGAGCTCGAGCGCCGTGCGGTCGCCGAGAGCGACTGCTGCGTGGCGTGCACCGAGGCTGACGCGGCGACGCTCCGCTCGCTCCACGGCGCGCGCGACGTGATCGTGGCGGAGAACGGCTACGACGAAACCAGCATCGCGCCGTCGGACGACAACGCGCGTGCGCGTGCCCGCGCGCAACTGGGGATCCCCGAGTCGGCCTACGTCGCCGCGTTCGTGGGCGGCGACTGGGCGCCGAATCACGAGGCGCTCGCCTGGCTGGTCGAGGAGGTCATGCCCGCGCTCGCGAACGACGGCTTCGTGCTGCTGGCCGTGGGCGCGGTGGCGCAACGGTTCGCCGGCCGGAGCGAGCGCTGGCTCGTGGCGCGGCCGGCCTCGCCCGACCTGGGCGCGATCCTCGCCGCTGCCGACGCGGGCTTGAACCCGGTCACGAGCGGCGGCGGCAGCAACGTGAAGTTGCCGACGTACGTCGCCGCCGGGCTCGCGGTGCTGTCGACGCCGTTCGGCCTGCGCGGCCACACCCGGCTCACCACGGCGGTGATGAGCGTCGAGCGCGCCCGGTTCGCCGACGCATTGCGCCTCCTCATAACATGCGCGTCGCCATGATCGGGCAGAAGGGCATCCCCGCCACGTACGGCGGCATCGAGCGCCACGTGGACGAGATCGCGCGCCGCCTGGTCGCACGCGGCGTGCACGTCGACGTCTTCTGCCGGCTCTACTACACGCCCACGGGCACGAGCTACCACGACATCGGCCTGCTCCGGCGTCCGAGCGTGCACACGAAGCATCTGGACACGGCGACACACGTGGCGCTGTGCACCGCGGAATCCATGATGCGCCGCTACGACGTCGTCCACTTCCACGCGCTCGGACCATCGCTGTTCGCGTCGCTGCCGCGGCTCACCGGCTCGCGCACCGTGGTCACCGTGCACGGACTCGACTGGCAGCGCGAGAAGTGGGGCAAGGCGGCGTCGTGGGTGCTCCGCCACTGCGAGGGCCCGGCGGCGCACTTCCCGAACCGCACCATCGTCGTCAGCAAGACGCTGCGCGAGCACTTCCGGAAGGTGCACGGCATCGAGGCCGTGTACATCCCCAACGGCACGCTCATGCCGCAGCCGCGGCCGCCGCGGAAGCTCGCCGCGCTCGGGCTCGAGCCCGGGAAGTACGTGCTGTTCGTGGGCCGGCTCGTGCCCGAGAAGGGCGTGCACTACCTGTGCGAGGCGTTCAGCGGCATCCGCACCGACATGAAGCTCGCGCTCGTCGGCGGCTTGAGCTTCTCGCAGGACTACGTGAGCCTGCTCAAGCGCTACGAGAGCGACCGCATCCGGCTCCTCGACTACGTGTTCGGCGAGGCGCTGGAGGAGCTGTGGAGCAACGCCTACTGCGTCGTCCAGCCCTCGACCATGGAAGGACTGTCGATCGCGCTGCTGGAAGCACTGTCCTACGGGCGCTGCGTGCTGGTCTCCGACATCCCCGAGAACATGGAGGTGGCCGAGGAGTGCGCGCTCTCCTTCCGCTCGAAGGACGTCGAGGACCTGCGCTCGAAGCTCGATCACCTGATCCACCATCCCGAGGAGGTCGAGCGCTACGGCGCGCAGGCGCGCGCGCACATCGCACAGCACTACTCGTGGGACAACGTCGCCGAATCCACGGCGCGCCTCTACGAGGACGTGACCGGGAAGAAGCGATGAGCGCGGGCGGAAGCTGACCCATGGCGCGCGGGAGAACGCAGGCACCGGAGAAGCCGCGCGCGAAGACTGCTCCCGCTCGGCCGGAGGCGGCGCAGCCGGTCGCGAGAGGTGCCGCGCCGCTCATGGCGAGCATCCCGCAGTTCCTCTACGTGTGCGCGCTGTTGCTCGTCGTCACCCGCGTCGGACTGTGGCTGGCCCAGCTGGCGGCATACGGGGTGGGGGGCGTCCCGCTGCCGCTGGCGAGCGAGGATGCCTACATCACCTTCCGCTACGCGCGCATGGCCGCGAGCGGCCACGGCCTGATCTACAACGCCGGCGAGCACGTCATGGGTTTCACCTCGTTGCCGTGGACGCTGTGGTGCGCGCTCGGGGCACTCGTCCACGTCGACCTCGTGTGGTGGTCGCGGTTCACGAGCCTGATCGCCGACCTGGCGACGCTGTGGCTCGGCTGGCAACTGCTCGCGGGCCCCTCGGGCGCCGCCAGGCCGGAGCCGCCGGTGGCGCAGCGCGCGTTCGCGGTGTTCTTCGCCGGCTGGCCGATGTTCGCCGCCGCGGCCGCCACGGGACTCGAGGTGAACGCATTCCTGGCGCTGGCGCTGCTCTCGTCGTGGCTCGTCGCCCGCGGCTCGCGCGCGGCCGGCTGGGTGCTGGGCGTGTTCGCGGTGATGCGCCCCGAAGGGCTCGCGGCCGCGCTCGTGATCGCGCTCGCCGCGCGCTGGCGGGCGCGGCTCGAGGCACTGAGTGTGATCGCACTTTGTGTCGTGGCGCTCACGCTCTACTACGGGAGCGCGATCCCGCAGAGCGTGGTGGCGAAAGCCATGCTCTACGGCACGCCGGGGCCGTGGGCCGGGCGTCACTGGTGGGAGTGGCTGCTGCCGTTCCCGCTCGGGCGCTTTCCCGTGATCTCCGAGGGCCAGCACCTGCTGCCGCTCATGGCGGTGTTCGCGGCCGCGGTCGTGGTGGGCGCGCGAGCGCTCGCGCGCGAGCCGCGGTCGGGCGCGACGCTGGCTGCGGGCGCGGGGCTCGTGGTGTGGCTCGGCTACGCCACCCTCGGGGTCGCCTACTTCTGGTGGTACCTGGTGCTGCCGCTGGGAGCGTTCGCGCTGCTCGCCGCCGCCGGCTTCGCGCACGTCGTCCGCGGCCGCGCGATCCCGATCGCCGCGGCGCTCGCGGTGCTGGGGACGTGGACCGTGGCGGTGCCGCTCTACGTCGGGCGCGCACAGGCCGAGGCGGGGTCGTTCGTTCCGCCCGCGGAGCTGCTCGCGGCGCGCGGCACGCCGGGGGAGAGCGTGCTCCTGGAGCCGATCGGTTGGATCGGGTACCGGAGCGGGCTGCGCGTGCTCGACGAGAGCGGCCTCGTGAGCCCCGGGATCGCACGACGGCGCCTGCAGGGCCCGGGTTGGTACACCGACGAGGTGCGGCGCTCGCACCCCGACTGGCTCGTGGTGCGCGCGGACGTGCTGGAGAGCGGCGAAGCGTTCGCCGGCGCGGGGGCGCCGTTCCGTAGCGCCGCGGAGCGCGACGCGGTGCTCGCGGGCTACACGCTCGAGCTTCCGGCATCGAAGACGCGCGGCGGATCGTTTGCCGTATTCCGGAGGAGGGCGCCGTGAAGAACATCCTGATCGTCGTGGCCCTGGGCCTGCTGCTGCCGCTGCGTTCGTCCGCCGCCACGCCGCGGGTCGCGACCGGCTCGGATTCCGTCACGCACGTCGCCGGCTCGGGGTTCCGGCTCGTCGCCAATCCGTCGGGGACGCTCAACTTCCGCCTCTACGCCACGATTCGCTATCTCAACGAGAACGGACTCGACGACCACTACACCGACTCGTTCGGGCAGACGAAGCCGGTGAACACGCTGCACGACATCCAGGTGAACAAGGTCATCTTCTACTTCTACGGCTGGCTCCTGAACCCGAAGCTCCGCTACCTCACCTACGCGTGGACGACGAACTCGAGCCAGGGACTCTCGGCGCAGGTCGTGGTCGCGGGGAACGTCGAATACGCGTTCTCGGACCGGGCGACCTTGGGATTCGGAATCAACTCGCTGCCGGGCACGCGCAGCACGTCGGGCACGTTCCCCAACTGGCTGGCCGTGGACAATCGAGTCGTCGCCGACGAGTTCTTCCGGCCGTCCTACAGCACCGGCATCTGGATGAAGGGCACGCTCGCCCGGCAGTTTCGTTACCAGCTCATGGTCGCGAACAATCTCAGCCAGCTGGGTGTCGATGCGGGCCAGCTCGATAACGACCTCAGCACGTTCAGCGGCGACGTGTCGTGGACGAGCGCCAATGACTTCGGCAAGGGATTCGGCGACTTCGACCGCCACGAGCGCGTGGCCACGCGGGTCGGCGTGCACTACACGTACAGCGACGAGGACCGGCAGAGCCAGCCCGGCACCGAGGCGCCCGACAACACGCAGATCCGGCTCTCGGACGGCAACATCGTCTTCACCCCGGGCCTGTTCGGTCCGGGGATCAGCGTGGAGAAGGTCGCCTACCACATGAGCGCGATCGACGGCGGCGTGAAGTGGCACGGGTTCGCGCTGGGCGGCGAGGCGTACTTTCGGAGGCTCGACAACCTGCGCGGTCCCGGCGTCGGAGCGCTGTCGTTCGATCACATGAGCGACCAGGGCCTGTCCTGGTACGCGTCCGGCATGGCCGTCCCCAAGACGCTCGAGCTCTACGCGCGGGGCTCGAGGATCCTCGGCGAGCACGGCGATCCCTGGGACGCGCGCTTCGGTGGGAGCTGGTTCCTGTGGAAGAACCAGACGATCCGCTGGCACAACGAGGTGATCGTGCTCAGCCACTCCCCGGTCGGTGCGCTCAGCCTCCCGTACGTCGTGGGCGGGAACGGCGTGGTGTTCAACTCGAACTTCGAGATCAACTTCTAGCGCGCCACGCCGGTGACCGGGGCAAGGCGCGATCTCTGCCGAGCGCGGCACGCGAAGGGCGAGGGAGTCTCTCGCTCGGCGCCCATCATGGATCGGGCCCGGTCGCGAGCGCCCAGGCACGCATGGTCCCGGCCCCCAACGAGTAAGCCGCCCGCCGCGCCCGTGACGCGCGGCGCACACCTGTGCTAAGGCTTCGCGTTCGATGACCCCCAACGCGGAGCGCGGAGCGCTCATCCTCGCCGGCGGGCGCGGCGAGCGGTTCTGGCCATGGAGCACGGCCTCGCGGCCCAAGCAGCTGCTGCCGCTGGCCACCGGCGGGCGATCGCTGCTCGCGGCCACGTTCGCGCGCGCCACGCGTTCGCTACCGGCCGAGCGGGTCGTGGTGATGACCGCGCGTGACCTGGTCGAGAGCTGCCGGCGCGAGTGCCCCGGGGCGATCGTCGTCGGCGAGCCGATGGGACGCAACACGGCGCCGGCCATCGCGGCCGCGGCGGCGTTCTTCGGCGAGCGGGATGCCTTCGTGGTCCTGCCCTCCGACCACGCGATCGACGACGAGGCGGCGTTCACTGCCGACCTGGACCGTGCGTTCGCGCTCGCGGCCCGCGATGCGGTGCTGGTGACGTTCGGTGTGAAGCCGGGCGGCCCCGACACCAACTTCGGCTACATCCAGCGCGGGACGAAACTCGCAGACCGCGTGCACCGCGTCGCCCGCTTCACCGAGAAGCCCGATCTCGAACGCGCGCGCCAGTACGTCGCGAGCGGCGACTACCTGTGGAACACGGGAATATTCGTGTGGGGCCGGCATACGTTCATGCAGGCGCTGGCCTCGGGACGACCGGCGATCGCGAACGCGTTCGCCGGGCTGTCGTTCGCGCCACGCGCCACACGGGAGTTCGAGGCCATGCTCGCCGAACGGTTCCCGGACCTGGAGTCGATCTCGGTCGATTACGCGGTGCTGGAGAAGGCGCCGAACGTGATCACGGTCGACGCCTCGTTCGACTGGGACGACCTGGGGAGCTGGGGTGCCTGGGCGCGCCGGCAGCCGCAGGATGCGCGCGGGAACGTCCTCTGGGGTGAGGCCGTGCCCGTGGACTGCGACCGCTGCGTCGTGGTCGGGGACGGGTTCCCTGCCGCTCCACTCGGGCTTTCGGATATGGTGGTCGTGGCCACGCCGCAGGGCACGCTCGTGTGCCGGCGGCAGGACACGGACCAGGTGCGCCGCGTCACCGAGGCGGTGCGCGCGCGCGGGAGCCAGGGATGACGCTTGGACGCGAGATGGGACTGACGCTCGCCGTGCTGCTCGCCGCGGCGGCTTCAGGCTGCGCACCCATGGCCACCAAGCCGGGACCCACCTCGGCCAGCACGCCGCCCGCGTCCACCGCGACCCACCCGGGGGCGACCTCCACCGGGACCACGCCGTCGACTGCGCCCACAGCCGCTTCGATCGACACCACGACGCCTTCGCCCGCGGCCGAGCGCGTGCTCGCGAGCATCCCCGAGCCACTCACGCCGGCGCAGCAGGCGCTGAATGCAACGCAGGACAGCACGCGCGCGCACGGGACCGCCGTCGCCCCGGCTGCGGCTTACGACTCGCTCCAGGCCGCCCCCATCCCCGCGGCGACCCAACCGCTCGGCACGGAGGTCAGCACCGTGACCATGGCGGATTCGTCTTCATCGGCCCCGCCTGCGGCTCCGGCC
>Ga0310811_10002588_pt1 | contig 22643 bp, 18 predicted proteins | sample YCmetagenome_FD_207642 | JGI IMG/M metagenome (GOLD analysis project Ga0310811, IMG submission 207642) | Soil microbial communities from experimental microcosm in Duke University, North Carolina, United States - YC | ecosystem: Engineered > Artificial ecosystem > Soil microcosm > Unclassified ...
TTTGTAACGATTGATGCTGTATCCCATAGCCTGAATATGCTACTATAGGACCACGTGATATGAAAGGAGCAAGCGATACGTGTTGCGTATTATTTATATGGGAACACCGCAATTTGCCGTTCCCGCGTTAGAAGCGCTTATTGCTCATGCCGCCCCAGGTGATCTATTACCGGAGGGATACGAGATCGTCACGGTCATCACGCGACCCGATAAACCAGCGGGTAGAGGACGTGAGATCGTGTATTCACCGGTAAAACAGTGCGCATTGCAGCACCAGATACCTGTATGGCAACCCGGGTCCTTAAAGAAGGTCGCAAATAGCGAAGCGCTGGCAGACTATAAAGCGGACCTCTTTATCGTCGCTGCATTTGGTCAGATTTTACCGCAGACTGTACTGGACCAACCACGGTATGGGACTTTGAATATTCATGCCTCATTGCTACCTAAATACCGGGGCGCAGATCCTATCGCTGAATCTATTCTGCAAGGAGATAAAGAAACCGGAACCAGTATTATGCTCCTGGACGCAGGCGTGGATACGGGGCCAGTGCTCCTGCGCCGTTCGTTAGAGATAAGCGATGATGATACCACCAGTAGCTTAACGCCGAAACTGGCAGAGATTGGGGCACAGGCATTGCTGGAGGCCCTTCCGGCGTGGATAGGTGGGAGCGTGACCCCAGAGCCGCAGGATGAGCAGAAGGCATCACATACACGCATGTTGCGTAAAGAAGATGGCGAGATCGACTGGGGCCGTCCTGCAAGCGTAATCGCGCGTCAGGTGCGTGCTTATACGCCCTGGCCCAGCGCCTATTCCTACTGGCAAGGAAAATTATTGAAAGTCTTGAAGGCTCAGGCTCAGGTCTCGGTCGCCGATAAAGAGATCGTGCCGGGCATCGCTGGCGTACGCGAAATAGCCGGACATCGAACGCTGGTAGTCGCCACCAGTTCAGGCATACTGGCAATCCAGCAGTTGCAGCTCGAAGGGAAAAAAGCGATGAGCGCGGAAGAATTTCTGCGCGGCTATGCCCAGATCGCGGGACAGCGCCTTGGAAAGCCGTAACCTGTGTGAGACGCAAAGGGAGCAACTTTCCTGATGAAATTGCTCCCTTTGTCGAAAAGTTAACCTAGTGAGATGCCGCCTTGGGACGTGACACAAGCGCGCCGACCACACCCAGAATCGCCAGTACCGCGAACAGCGCAACGTGTTTATAGTGCGCGGCCAGGGGGTTTGAGGAGACCAGAGGGTGCGAGAGACCTGGAATAGCGTAGAAAATCGCCAGCAAAAGGCCGATGATAGCAACAACGATTGCTCCATAAAAGAGTCCAGGATTCTTCATAGATTGATTATTCCTTCCTTCTTGATAATGTTGGCATCAACAGATGATGCTCAATTGGATCGACTCTGCCTGATAGACAGATAGCTCTTGTTAAAGAATAAAACGCTACTGGTGATAGGAGAAAGCACATCCGTGTACTTTCGGATTTGTATATCTACTACACCTATCATAGAGAGTTGGGGAAACCATGAATGCATCTCTCTATGGTAGGACGAGTATCTCAGTAAGAATAGCAATATATCAGAAAAGCATAGCCTGAATTATTCATACAAGTTTTAGTGTGATGCTGCTTATGGTTGAACATGTTGCACAAAGACCAGAAGTATGATCGAGATCACACCCGCTCCCCAGCAATAATAGGCGAAAGGATCAAGCCGACCAGTTTCAAAATACTTCATCAAAAACTTTGTGGTGAGAAAAGCCGTAATACCACAGACAATCATCCCCACAAAAACCATGAGTAGCACAGAAGATGCCTGCGTAAACAGAGCTGGCACCTCGAGGGCACCAGCAGCAAAAATGATAGGTGTGCCCAGGAGGAAAGAGAAGCGAGCGGCATCTTCATGGTTCAAGCGAATGCCCAGACCAGCCACCATGGTCGAGCCCGAGCGCGAGAAACCAGGGATGAGTGCCAGGGCCTGAGCACAACCCACAATCAAAGCCTCTTTCCAACTGAGGGAATCGAGAGAACGGAAGTGGGCCTCGCGTTCTTTCGCATCCATTGATTGCATCTTTTGCTCCGTGCGCCTGCGCAGGCGTTCGCCTGCGAAGAGAAGTGAGCCATTTACAATCAGGAAGGCCGCGACGAAAAGAGGAGAAGCAAAGAGTTTTTGGAGAGGATCTTGCAGGAAAACGCCCAGGAGTCCGGCGGGAATCGAGCCGATAATAATCAGCCAGGAGACCCATTCCTGTGTTCCCTTGCGAACTTCTCCCTCTTTGATACTGACGATCAGCGTCTTGACGACCTGGAACCAATCGCGCCAGAAGTAGATGACTAGCGCGATGCTGGTACCGAGGTGGAGCGCGACGATCAGAGGCAGAAAGCAGTTCTGGCCGCCGCAAGAAACGTTCGTCTCAATGTCTCCCCAACCGAGCAGGGCCGGGAGGATCACCGTATGGCCCAGGCTACTGATGGGAAAGAGCTCTGTTGATCCCTGTAACAGGGAGAGAACAAGGATTTGAAGAAAACTTAAATTCATAACTTACTCTCTAGATGGAAATCATTGCCCGGATACGCCATCTTGCGTTTCAAGGGCCTCGAATTGTTGAAATGTCGCTGCAAAAACGGCGCTATTATCGCTTTTTCGGGCAAAGAAATAATAATAATTTGTGGCTGGTGGTGCCGCAGCCGCGAGCATACTTTTCAAGCCAGGGCTACAGATAGGTGTAGGCGGCAAGCCAGCAGTATTATAAGTATTATAGGGACTATCAGGAGCAACATCTTTACCGCCTGCTGCTAAGGGTTGCCAGTAGGTCTTGGGAGGCGTGAGGGTATCACGACCATATTGAACCGTGGGATCGGCATCTAAGAAACCGGCAGTTTCCGCGTTCTGCTTATAGACACGATTCCAGTAGACACTGGCGATGTTGCCACGTTCGTTATCCGAGCGAGCTTCACGTTCGACGATCGAAGCCAGCTTGAGCAGCGTGTAGGCATTATCAATTTGATGTTGTTTTGCGATTGTCAGGAGATTATTATCTTGAATGACCTTTTGCATCTGATTGAGCATGAGTCCGAGTACCGTACTGGCCGTGGCATCGCGGGGGATATCGTAGCCAGCCGGGAAGAGAAGGCCCTCCATCGAATTGACTCCTGAGGGAAGATTTTGCAGAATAGAATATTTTGTCCGATCCGGAAATTGATTGATATGTGTGGCATATTTGAGAAAATCGTCTGCTTTGAAATTTGCGAGACCGGCACTGCTGAACTTCTGAGCCATCTGTTCCAGACGATAGCCCTCGGGAATAATTACATAGGTGGCATCGGGTTGTGCGTTGAGAAGTTCATCGACGATCTTATCTACGGGCGTATTGGGCGTGATCTTCGCGTACGTGCCAGCCTGAATTTTTGTATCCAGCCCCTTAATACGTACCCAGATGCGAAAAGCGAGCGCACTGCGGATCAACCCTTTTGCTTGAAGATCGTCAGCAATCTGGGTAATTGTTTCATTGGGTTGAATGTGGATAGAAATAGGAGTGTTGGAAGCGGGATTGGCGGGCTGAAACATTGCCGAGCCGGTCGTATAGGCATAGTAGGCGCCCCCGAAAATAAGTGCGAAAAGCAAGAGCACCGAGATAAGTGCTACTCGTGATCCGGGTCGTCTCATATATTCTTTTCCCCTACCTTATGCGAATCCAGATAGTCTTGTAGAAAGACCGCAGCGGCAAGTGCATCAATCTCCTGGCCTTTCTGGCGTCGTTTTGACTGAGTCTGGCGACGGCCCGTACGTCTGCCTGGCTTGTCGTTATGATACTGGTCGCGTTGCCCGAGAAGACGTTGAGCCTCAACTGTTGAGAGACGCTCATCCCAGAAGGTGAGCGGAAGTGTAATATGCGCTTGTAAGCGAGCGGCGAAGGCTTGTATGCGTTCCCCCTGGGCGTGGATCTGCCCATCGAGGCTGATGGGGAGGCCGATTACCAGTCCCTCCGCCTCTGTTTCCTGGATGAGTCGTGCGAGTTCAGTCCAGAGCTGATCTTCGTTGCGTGAAACGTGTAACGTCGTATAAGGAGAAGCGAGAAAACCAGTCGCATCACTCACTGCGACCCCGATGCGGGCCGCTCCTACATCCAGTGCCATCAGGCGTGCCATGTCATTTCCTATTCTGCAAACACATACATGCTAGCCAGGTTACAAGCTATAACCTCTGGATTCTAAGTCAGAAGTTATGATTTTGTCCAGTCTTTCTTGTTTCTATAGAGACAATGGCATCTGTGCTTTTCATTTCTCTATCATTTTTGCGCGAAAGACGATCCAGGACAAAAATAGATCTGGATGGCGAGGCCAGTCAGCAAGGATGCAGCTTGTGGGCTTCATCCTTGCCTCTACCTTATGTTCCCTGGATTATTTGGTTTTGCCCGGTGCAGGCTGAGGAATGGCGAAGAAATGAACCTGGATGTTATCACTTCTGAATGGGACCCAGAAAACAAAGCCAGGCGCTGGTTTTATCTCAACCTGTATGGGACCTTTTATGTTCTTTTGTAATGCGAGGCGAGCGTCCGAGAGAGATTTGTTGGCAATCAAGCTTTTGACCGCCTCGGTCGTAATCATTGGTACCGCCTGACCTGTCGCTGTGAAGTTGAGGATCTGCTTGTTGCCGCTACTCTTCATCGTGAGATGGGAGATGGTAACCGGTGCATCGTTAGCCATGGTAAAGCCCGCAAACGCTTTATTTGTGAGCAGGGTGCTATTGAGCTGCGCACGGGTTGCTGTTTGCACATCGGCGTTGCGCAGGACCAGAACACTATAACTACCCTGTAGTTCGAGGGCAAACGTACTGGTGCCGCTGGGCAGGATCTGACCGACGGGAGGCTGGTTAGCCAGTTTCTCTGTTTTGCTCAGCTGACCTACGATATCATTCGCGGTAATCTGCGTTTTGAGCCAGCTCATGAAATTGGCCTGTAATTGCTTGCTCAATGTTGCCTGCGCATTTGCGAGATCTTGCTGTCTGACCTGTGGCGCATTGCCCACTCCACCCCCGGTGATATTTTGCGTATTGGAGACACTGAGGTTAATCGTATTCGCCGGGGCCTGAGAATAACTGGCGATCTGATTTATGCTGTTGTCTGGAATGATCGTGATGCTTCCCGGCGGAACATTGCCTGCATCGCCCGGCTTGACTGCCTGAACAGGGATCTCGACGTTCTGGATAGGGCCACCCTTAGGGGGAGCTACGGCATCAGCCAGGGTGACAAATTGAACATTGGTGGATGTCGTAACAACCACGCCCGTAGGGATGCGGGCCAGCGTATTGCTATTGTTGGTGAAAATTACACTGCCATGGGCAGAGTTCGTGCCGACGCGAGCGGTCCCGCTGGCTGTTCCGGTGCCCTTCAAGCTCAAATTATGTGTAAAAGGTGTGCCTGCCACCATACCTGCGGAAGTCGCGTGCTGAGCAGTCATTGTAAGCTGGACTGCATGTGTGTAGGCACGCCCGGGAAGACCCACGCGCACTTCTGCGGAAGGGACGAAATCAGCCAGGACAGCCAGGAAGATAAAGATAAGAATGATTGCAATCACGAACAGGGTACCACCGTTCAGGCCACGCCGTCTGCTCGATGCGATGGGCGGTCGTTGAGAGCGGGATCTGGCAACGGGAGCATTGGTGGGCTTAGCGCCGCGTCCTGCTGGGCTTGCGGAACGCGCAACCTCCTGGGGCGTGAGTGGCCTGGATGCGGGACGCGGTCGCTCGCGCAGAGGAGGCTGCATCTCTGTACGATTGTCCAGAGGCGTGACGCGCATCGCGTCGGAGCGCGAACCTTGCAGCGGTCTGGACGTGCGCGGTTGCAAAGCACCAGAGCGCGCCTTCGCACTCTCTTGCAATGGTCGGGAAGAGCGAGACGGAAGAGCGTCGGAACGTCTGCCCTCTTGCTGCAATGGCCGGGAAGAGCGAGAAGACATGGCATCGGAGCGTCTGCCCTCAGGCGGTAATGGTCTGGATGCGCGAGAAGACATGGCATCGGAGCGCCTGTTGCCGGGTAAAGGTTTAGAGGTGCGAGGCGTCAGAGGATCCGCACGCGAGCCAGCCAGAGGCCTGGAGGTACGAGGCGTGCGCCTGTTGCGATCCTCAATGGGTGGCAGGGCATCTTCGCTTTCGATATTCTGCGACCGTGGCAATGGGGGGACCTGACCGCTACGGCTACTATGTGGACGAACGCCGTAGGTTCTGGCCGGGCCAACCATATCCTCTTCATCGTCTGGCGTGGGTTCCGTCGAGGAATGATGTCGTATCGTTTTGGAAGGGATATCGGAATGGATCACGAAGTCGCCGAGATCGCCTTCAAACTCGATATTTCCGGTGTTACTATCGTCAATCGGGAGCGAAGAAACATCCTGGATCGCATGCTGGCTGGTATCATAATTGTGGAGATTAGCCTGACCCTGCTGCTCCAGCCTGCCCGCTCCGGTTTCTTTTTCATCCATAAAGTCAAATGGATTTTCGGAAAGCGGGCGCGGTGTGATCCGAAATGCTTCCGCCTGCGCTCTGGAAGAAGGCAGCGATTGATCAAGCTCGTCTGGCTCGTCCACCCCCTCCTGCGAAGCTGCTTCACGAATACCCTCTGCTCGCCGAACATCTTCAAGTAAGAGGTCCGGGTCCTCGATAGGTTGTGAGGCAAGAGGCATAATAGGTGGAGTAGTTTCAATACGATACTCGTAAGCGCGATCGTAGGGGCGCTCGTCGGCCCTAAAATTGCTGGGAGAGAGAGACGTTCTGTTTGCATCCTGGCGTGGACGTTGGCCCTCAAGGCTCTGTGAAGAGCCAGAGCGAGGAGGAGACCAGGATTCCGAAGGTGGAAGTTGGCGCGAGCGAGGGCTACGCGCAATCGTCGAGCGTCCCTTCGCGGGCGCATTGGTGCGACCGGGACGGGTCGCAGGACGCGGTTTGCTCTCTTGAGCTGCTTCAAGAGAAGGAGCAACGCGAAATTTCACAGCCTGGGCAACCGAGCGAATTTGTGGATCGGTACTGATGATAAGAATATCTTTGCCCAGTTCGCGTGCACGTGCATGGAGCAGCTTCCAGGCCACATGGCTACGAAGCTGCGTTTGTGCTGGAATAACCAGCGTCACCTGTCTTGACTCGACCCCTTCCAGGCGTGTCCGAACATTTGTCAGATCATCGTCGGGGTCGATATAAATCATTTGCTCATCGCTCATAAAGCCCATTCACCCCCTGTTCGCTAGTACATGGCTTTCCCTGTCATGACATGGCATACAACCAGCTTGAGCAGACTCCTGGTAGCCACCGGAGATTCGGGTGGCCGTTTCAGAATAACAAGGCCAGCCGTGAGCAGCGGCGTTCTTCTATTTTTTTTTATTCACCGGCCAGTATAGTAGGATGGTGCTCAGATCAGATATGCATATTATTCATAACGCGATAGAGAGCCCTTTCCAGAATGCTGTTTTCATTTTGGAGTTCAATAGCCTGATAGGCCAGAGCCATAGGCGTAATATCCTGTGCGTTCGCAAGCAGGCCCTTAGGATCAGACATACTTGCCACCATTTCCGGTTGGACCGTGCGCACGATAGGTTGGCGAGAGAATGGCAGACGTTCCGTCCAGGGGAAACTCTCCAGGCGTTCGTGTATATCGATGAGGCCAGAGCCACCTCCGACCACATAGATCGCCGGTGGGAGCAGCTCACCCTTAGAGAGCTCTTCGATCAGCAGCTCGACGCTGTCCATCCAGGTCTGGCACTCGGGTGCGAGAATATTATGGATATCGTCTTTACCGGCGCCTTTCATCTCCCCATTACTATAACTGATTTTGAGGCGTTCGGCATCTTTAATTGAGATACCCTTACTAGTGGCTATACGGCGCGTAAACGTGCGACCGCCAAGGGCAAACATACGCGTTTCTTCGATGCCTCCCTGCCGCACGAGCGCGATATCAGTCGTGCCACCACCGATATCGATAAAGATCGCGCCACTATCAGAGCTGGCATTGCTGCTTAAACAGCGAGCCAGCGCATACGGTTCAGCCACAATAGAGACGAGCGTGAGATCAAGTCCCTGTGCCACTGTCTCCAGCGCGCCAAGCTGCGTGAGAGGCGCGAAGGCGCTGAACATGGTAAGCGAGAAGTGTCGGCCACGGAACCCGACGGGATTCGTAATCAACTGACCGTCGATGCGCACAGAGATAACGGCGGCATTGGTCAGGCGAACATCGATATTCTGATAACCGGTTTCAGCAGAAATGCGCTCCCTGGCATTCTTCAGCAGCTTCTGTTGTGCTGAAGTCATCAAGGCATCAAGCTCTTCAGGCGTGATCTGTTTCGTCGGCTGAGAGCGCTGTTTGCTCACTGTCACCGAACTCCCTTTGACGAGTTCGCCAGCAATGCCGATCACTGCTTGAGGCGCGATACTGCCGCCAGCAGACTGTTCAGCTTTGAGCAATGCCTCATTACAGTTAGCAATGACGCCAGAGATATCCGTGACGATGCCATCAGACATATGAGCATAGCTCTGCGGATGACGTCCTGCGCCTATTACGGTTGCCTGATCGCCATCGATTTCGACGATGATGGCCTTGGCGTAGGCAGTACCAATATCGAGTGCAGTAAAGAGTTGGCGCTGGGAATCCTCACCTGGATCATCCAGATAGTCATCGTCTCCATACTCGCTGCTGTAATGTCCGTTCTCTTCGTGTCTTCTCGGAAAGAGGTTACGCAGACTTTGAAAGAGATTCCTCATTGTATTTGTCCCAAACTTTATTGTATCGCTGCCGTACGTTTGCAGGTAGGTCGGCCCTACCCAATGCCTTCATCTTTTGCCTGTCTTGTACGTTATAGCACAAAAAACGTCGGGATAGCAAAGCTCATTGGAGATGTTCTCTCACAAACGTTTCAACAAGACTGAGTGCAGAGCCGAGCTCGGCGCGGTTCTTCCCTCCACCCTGAGCAGATTCGGGGCGACCTCCGCCTTTCCCTCCTAAGCGCGCACCAACTGCACCGGCAATCTTACCGGCATGCAGACCACGTTTCGTTAATGCAGCATCTATACTCACCTGGACGGCGATTCGCTCGCCTATCCCACTCGCGAGGACGACAACGCCCGGCTGCTTGAGTTTTGTTTTGACCATATCGCCCATCTCGCGTAAAACTTTATCATCGGGCACTTCAACGCTGGCCGCGATCACTGGCACTCCCTCTACTTCCCTCGCTTGAGAGACCAGATTGCTTGCCTGCTGTAAAGCCGCCTCACGTTGAAACTGGGCGAGCTGTTTCCGCGCTGTTGCCAGATCTTGTAAGACCTGTTCGACACGAGACTCAAGGCCATCGACCGTCGTTTGTAGCTTGCTGGCAAGCGTCTCTGCCAGCACACTACGACGGCGCAGGTAGGCTTCGGCTCCCCGACCCGTCAGTGCCTCGATACGGCGAATGCCCGCCGCGATGCTTGCTTCCTGCACGGTCACATACAGGCCGATCTGACCGGTAGCATGACAGTGTGTGCCGCCACAGAGCTCGATACTGCTTCCCATTGTTACGACGCGCACCAGATCATCATACTTTTCACCGAAGAGAGCCATCGCGCCGGTATCCATGGCATCTTGTAAAGGCATGATAGTAGTATGAACGGGAAAATCAGCACGAATCCAACGATTTATCTGTTCATCAATTTGTACAAGGTCCTCTGCCGTGAGTGGCCGGGGACTGGTAAAGTCAAAACGCAGGCGCTCTGGCTCGACCAGTGAGCCTCGCTGTTCAACCTGCGTGCCCAGGAGATTGCGCAGCGCTTTGTGGAGCAGATGCGTGGCGCTGTGGTTGCGCATCGTATCTTCTCGGCGCTGTTCGACGACATCGGCCTGGACCATCGTACCAATTTGCAGATGACCCTCGGTCAGAAGGCCATAATGGACGATCAACCCTTTTAAGGGACGGCGCGTGTCCTGTACCTGAAAGACGCCCAGCTCACTGCTAAGCGTACCGCGATCACCGATCTGACCACCACTTTCGGCGTAGAATGGCGTTTCATCCAGCACGATGAGCGCCTGCTGGGGAGCACTGATGCTCTCCACCTCTGCACCATCAACCACAAGACCAACAACTTTACTGCTGCCTGCGAGGCCATCATAGCCTGAAAACTTTGTTGTGCCAATACGTTGTAGAATCTCCGCAAGCGCCTGATCATCTCGAGCCTGGACAAAAGTACTGGCAGAGCGGCTACGCTCCTGTTGTTGTTGCATGGATTGCTCAAAGCCCGCGGTATCAATCGTAAAGCCCTGTTCGGAGGCGATCTCCTCTGTCAGCTCCACGGGGAAGCCATGCGTATCGTAGAGTTTGAATACCTCTTCGCCAGGAATGACTGCTTGCTGACGCTGTTTCAGGCTGTCGAGCAGCTCGTTGAGCAGTTGCAGACCAGTGTTGAGCGTTTGCCCAAACTTCAACTCCTCGATCGTGAGCACATCGAGAATACGCTGGCGCTGCGTATGCAATTCCGTATAGTGATCGCCCATCAGCGAGATGATGGTATCGGCAGCCTCAGCCAGGAAAGGCTTATCCAGGCCGAGCAGTTTCCCATGACGTACTGCGCGACGCAGGATGCGGCGGAAGATGTAGCCTCGGCCCTCATTGCTGGGAAGAACGCCGTCAGCGGCCAGGAAGACCAGCGAGCGCGCGTGGTCAGCAATGACGCGCAGGGAAACGTCCGTCCTGGCATCTTTGTTATAGCTGGTGTGGGCAAGGCTGGCGAAATGGTCGATCACGGTACGAAACATATCGGTATCGAAGACAGACTCTTTGCGCTGCAAGACCATCGTCAGACGTTCCAGACCCATACCGGTATCGATGTTACGGCGCGCAAGGGGCGTGCGTGTGCCATCGAGATCCTGGTAATATTGCATAAAAACCAGATTCCAGATTTCCAGGAATCGTTCGCAATCGCAGCCCGGTTTACAGTCAGCTTCGCCACAGCCGTAGGCCACGCCGCGATCATAGTAGATCTCGGAATCGGGACCACAGGGACCGGAGGCACCCGGAGGGCCCCACCAGTTATCATCCAGGCGCACAATCGCCTCATCGGGAAAACCTGCGATCTGCTGCCAGTATGTGGGCGCTTCATCGTCGTCAGGATGAACTGTCGGATGTAAACGATCCGCCGGGAGTTTCAGCACCTGCGTCAGAAACTCCCAGGCATACGTAATTGCCTCGCGCTTAAAATAGTCGCCGACGGAGAAATTGCCCAGCATTTCAAAGAAGGTCAGGGTACGTTGATTGCCAACTTTATCGATGTCAGTCGTGCGAAAGCACTTCTGAGAGGACGTCATGCAAATAGCAGGCGGCGTCTCACGTCCCAAAAAAAAGGGGATCATCTGCTGCATACCGGCGGTAGTCAACAGGACCGTAGGATCATTGCGAGGCACCAGAGACGAGCTGGGCACTTTCAGATGCCCCTTGCTGGCAAAAAAATCAAGGTAACGAGCGCGGACTTCCGTGCTAGTTAGCGTTGTATCAACGGACACAGCAACCTCCTCAATATGGACATCAACCGTTCGCCGTTGGTGGGACGTTTTTCAGCCGCCAGCGTGCGACGCGAGAATGCGAAAGTCATGGAGCATGCACCAGGAACATGCAAAAGATAGTAGTACCAGGTTTGTTATAATAGAGACGCAAGAAAAAGAATGGAGTATAGCCCTCACTCAAGTAAGTGAGGCGACATATACATGCATGCGCATTATATCAAAGGAAAGGAAGCATCGCAATGGAGAGTATGCGACGGGATAAGGAAGATCCAGCCTTTTGTGATATCGCACTTCCACGGCGCTCACTACTGGTCCTCTGTGGCCCGGCTGGTTGTGGCAAAAGTACCTTTGCAAGCGCGGTACTGAAGCAACAACGCCCTCCAATGCAGCCAACGGCAATCGTTTCTTCGGATCACTGCCGTGCGCTGGTCTGCGATGACGAAAACAATCAGCAAGTGAATCGCGATACCTTTGATCTGTTTTATTATATCATTCATAAACGGATGTTCCAAAACCGCTTCACTATCGCCGATAGTACTGCATTGCAGCCGGATGCCCGGCAACGTCTGCTAGAACTGGCGAAAAAGCATCAATATAGCGCGAGTATTATCGTCTTTAATATAGATGAACATGTGTGTATTGAACGGGATCGCCAGCGCAAACGTCTGGTGGGCTCGCAGGTGATTACCTATCATACTGGTTTATTGCAGCAAGCGCTACATGCTATTCCAGAAGAGGGCTGGAGTCAGGTGTATGAGCTTTCAGGGTCGCAAAGGGCACGTGTACGTTTCTTGTAACGTGACTTCTGGTACAAAAATTTGTATGCAGAGGATAGCGGTATCCCCTCTGGCTAACTTGTTGAAAGATATAGCGGTTGATATAATATAGATTACAGGCAGATACAGGCGGGTGCAGTTAGAAGAACGATAAGGGTCTGAAAAAAGATGCTACAGGCAGCGTTTGGTAGGATAAAGAGATTGCAGTCCGGGGACATGGGGGCAGCATGACAACAACCAATACAGTACTATCTGGTTCGCTCAAAGATTTTGGATTGGTCGAAGTCTTGCAAGTTATGGAACTGGGAGGGATGACCGGGGCAATTCACTTGAAGCACGGCAGTGGTAGGATGGGGATTCTCTATTTCAATGAGGGGAAGATGGCCAGTTGCTCCGAGTTTGATCCGGGCGCGTTGACCGTAGGCGATGTGCTTCAACAACTGGGCATGGCGACGCAACAGATGATCGAAGAGGCCTATGCACGCCAGCTGCAAGATCCTTTTGGCAAGCGTATAGGCGAACGTCTTGTGATGATGGGCGTGATTGCGGAAAAACAATTAAAAGAGGCATTGCGCACCAAAGCTATCTGGACGGCACGCGAACTGGCACTCTGGCAGGGTGGCAACTATGAATTTACTGCCAGCCCCAATTTACAGAAGTTGCTCCCCTATGGCGAGGCCTCACTCGATATCGAAGTTATGCGCATCACTATGGAGATGGTGCGCTATGGCGATGACTGGCAGGAGCTGAACAAATATTTGCCTCAAGGCATGCGCACAACCCTGCAACTGGCCCCGATGATCGCGCGCCCTATGCGTTTTGATCTGCGCACGATGGAACTTTTTACCTATGTCAACCTCTTTCGACGCGTACGGCGCATCGCCAGTGGGCTGCGCAGGCCCGAATTAGACGTGGCTCGCGATCTGGCCCAGCTGGTACAGCAAAACTTCTTACGGGTCGTATCAACACACCAGGACGTGCCGCATAATAATGGTCGCAGGCTGAATCTGCCCGATCCCGCCGAGAAATTGCGCCTGGAGAACTTTGAGCTCTTGAATCTCATCAGCCGTATGGAGCAGGAGTGGGAGAAGAGGCGCTCACCAATGGATCAGTTGCCCGCGCTGGTTGAATTTGTGAACTGGACTATGGACGCGCTGGCTGATACCTGTCGCATAAATGGTACCGATCTGGACGCGAATACGCTCAAAGCGTTTATGGATAACGAACGGCTGAGCGTGCTGGGTAACTACGAATTTCGTGTGGACCGTAATCATATCGATGTCGATAGTTTTACTTCGCTCTGTTATGAAGTTTTGAGCGGCGATATTAAGCAGGCAGAAAGTTTTTACAATCAGGCTTCGCGCTGTCTGCATCGTTTACTCTCCTGTATTTTTGAAGCGATCAATGCGCGTGTTGCCAATCCTCGGGAGCGCCAGGAGAATCAAGAAGTCTGGGAGGCCATGTTCGAGCAATTTGCCTTGCAGGGTGATGAGCAGTAAACGCATTTCTTTGGCCTCAATCCCCCAACTGATGGAATTGACAGATGCCTCCAGGAATCTTTATTGTTAGTGAGGTGGAATGATCCAGCGTGTAGGAGCAATGAGAAGAGCAAGTATTGGCGCTGTGAGGGAGATGAATGAGGTGCTCGTGCGCTATTGCTGCCTACCGCCCATTCGAGTGCAGGATGCCTGTCTGTAGAGTTTCATTGAGAGATGAGAGACAGAAGAGGTGAGATTCCATGGCTAACTATACCGAGGAGCAAAGAAGCACAATCATACAGATGCCGTCGGCTGTGCTATTGGGGGCTATGCTGGCCGATGCTGGCAGTAAGGTTGCCAGTATACAAGAATTTTTTGCCGGAGTGCAGTTCATCTCGCAATCCGCCAGAAATTATCCGCAAAACAGGCTTGTGCAGGGTGTGCTCGGAAATGTGAACCCGGCTAAAATAGAAGAAAGTTTCAAGCACGTTTTTACGCTTGGCGATATCGGAAAAATGCGCTTTGAGTGCGAGCGCAAAATTGATGCTGGTGTGATGGCCCTGGCGAATGATGAAGAGGGCAATCAGTTCCGGGCGTTTCTGGTGAGGCTGGCAGAGACGGTGGTGAACGCGGCGGCAGGCGGCTTCTTTGGCACGAAGGGCGAGAAAGTCAGCCCTCAGGAAATGGCTTATGTTGAGCAACTCAAACAGAAGCTCGTGGTACCATTGCGCTAGGATGAAGCGTTCCTGTCGCGTTGAGGAGCCAGCCCGGGCTGGCTCCTCAACGCTGTCTGAGACAACATTCATCGTCCGCTGTAACAGGCGAATGCGCTTCGCTTATGCGCTTTCGACTGTTGGTGTAGGGCCGCTGGCGGGCGTTGCCGGTGGCGTCTGCTCCGAGGCAGCGGGAGGGGTCTGTGCAGCGAAATCGCCCTCCTGTGCGGGACGCTTAAAGATGTAGTAGGCGGAGTTGGCCGTGAGCGATTGAATGCCTACCAGTTCCCAGCCTCCTTCGCCCAGACCATCCAGGTAACGGCGCGCAAAAGTGCTGCGGCGTTCGTTCCCGATGAGCGTCTCAACGCCTTCACAAGAGATTCGTCCACGGTAGTCAATGTAGACAACTTTATAAGCCCATTGTGCCATAGAGCCCTCCTTTCTCACAGTGCTACAATTGCGCTGTGTTGAGGTAGTCGTGAATAAGTAAGTACAAGCAGAGTGTTAGATCTGTATTGAGCCACCACCGGAAGAGTTCCTTGATCGCAGATCCGCTGCCATCGTGCGTTTGAAATAGGTTTGGTCACCCTTATCTCGCCATGCCTCGCTAGCAGACGACCGGGTAGCCTGAAATGTATTTCGCTCGAGCACTTCGCCAGACGCCGGGTTCCACAATCAACGTCCAACGCGATGCCGTTCCCTTCCGGGTGGTTTCCTCTGCACAGTGGTAGTATACGGCCAGAAGAGGTTGAGCGCACCGCTCGATTCACCAGTTTTTCAAACCGGGCAAATGCTCTGGGGGATACCTGCTAAATTTGACAGGGTGGGACGCTCCCTATCACGATGTAGGGAGCGTGAAGGAGAATGTAGTTCCTCTTGGACCTTCGCTGGGTGCTTCGTCCATATGTGGCTCCAGGAGGAGCATTCCAGCGTGGGCTTCGATAATAGATTTTGCAATGTACAGGCCCAATCCAGAGCCGCGCCGATCGCTTGTTGCCTGGAGGCGCGCGTAGGGACGGAAGAGCTGGCTGATGTCCGATGAAGGAATGCTCGCTCCCTGGTTGTGCACGCTGACCTGCACGAAGTCGGGGGCTTGCGTGAGACGAATGGTAATGGTCGTTTGTTCGTCCGAGTATTTAATGGCATTATCAAGCAGATTGCCAAGGACCTGCTGGAGACGACCACTATCCCAGTTCCCGATCACTTTATCAGGGGGCGTTTCAATGTGAAACTTATGATAGGGTGCCACCGGACGCAACTGTTCAACGGTATCGCGGATGAGTTGCGCGAGATCGCAAGACTCTCGGAAGAGCGTGAACTGACCAGAAGTCAGGCGCGAGGCATCCAGTAGATCATTCACCAGACGCGTCAGGCGGCGGGCCTGGCTGACGATAATCGAGGTCTGGCGTTGAATGGTTGCCATACGACGCTGTTGCTTTTTTTCATCAGGCGCATCTTCTCCCTGAGAGGTCGTCGCCTGACGGGCCAGCATCTGGGCATAATTAATAATCGGTGCGAGTGGTCCACGCAGTTCATGTGCGATCATGGCCGTAAATTGTTCTTTACGCGCTAGCTGATCGCGCAAAAGTAGATTTTCGCTGGAGAGCTCATCTACCTGGCGTCGTAAATCCTCGATGATTTGTGCCTGAGTTCGTTTTTGAGGCTGCTCGCGGCGAACCTGCATAACCAATGTTTCTCCTCTGCAACTGACATCAGCCGGTTTCCCCATCTGGCTATTCACATGCAACAGTTCATCTGATTCAGATGAAAGACTTAAAATTGGTATTACCTGAAGGGGTTGTGTAATCAGTATACATCGTAGAGACGTATCACGCTCCGTGATGAGATAGCTATATAGGAATTTTGGGTGGTTTTATAGACGTAATGTAAAAGCTGGCGCTAACGGTAGAAGGTGGGGCAAAAAAAGTGTGGGGCAAGCTGCCTGTATCGCGTTCGCTGGCAAGCAGATAAAAGCGCACGTGCCGGACAGCGAATTACCTCTGTTCGGCGCAAGGCATAATCAGTAAAGACGAGAGGGGCGGCTATTGAATAAGGCCGATTTCTTCCAGTTCTTCCTGGACCCAGTCACTCAATTTGTGAACGTCAAATGAAGGGTCGGCATGCGCAATCTGGTGGCGCAGGCGCTCGATGATGGTCTGGCGAATGTAATGATCGTCAGTGAGGAGCAACTCGCTGACTGCAATCTCGATTTGCTGGCGTTGAATGGTCGCGAGGGCGTTCTCGCTTTGCATAACATGCTCCTTTCCGAAGCATAGACATAAACCCTGTCCAATGCACATCAACCTGAGATTTTACCGTAATCCGATCCCTAAACGCGGTTCACCTGCGCTTATCGGGATCGGATCGCTGGTCGTTTTAATTGCTGCTGGCCGCCGGAGCACTTTCGCTCTTGGAAGAAGAGGCGTTATTGGTGGCGGAACTGGACTCGGCGGGCTTGCTCTCGGCAGATTTGCCGTTGCTGCTGGCGTGGCCATTTTCGCCTGTTTTCGTCTCTCCGCCCGGTGGCAGTGTGCTACTATTCGCGTGATCGGTTTTGTAGAATCCGTGACCTTTAAAGACAACTCCCGCAGGGAAGAGGACACGGCGGATATGATTTCCACATTCGGGGCACACAGTCAAAGGCTCATCGGTCATTTTCTGCCACGTCTCGAAGCGGTGGCTACAGGTCTGACAAAGATACTCGTACGTTGGCATACACCAATCACCTCTTAAAGAAGATAAGTTATAAAAACTTCAATGAATGCGAGCAATAATAACTCGCGCTGTATTTTAAGTAGAAAAGGGGACATTCGCGAGAATGTCCTATCTTTAATAGTAACGCGAATTCACAAGGTTGTCAATTACCGCGTGAGAGTGCTAGCACTCTTCATCAGATCTGGATAAGCGAACAACCACATTCCCCGCCGTAGGGGCGCGGCTTGTCTGCGCCCGACTCCTATACATGAAAACGAGGAGAGCCGGGCGGTTTATTCCGCCCGTCCAATATATTCTTTGACCTTTTCCGCGGCATCGCGCGTCATGCCGTCGAGCGCGGCGAGATCATCGATGCTGGCACTACTGATGGCGCGCACGGAGCCAAAATGCTTGAGCAGAGCCTGTTTGCGTTTGGGCCCGATGCCGGGGATCTCGTCGAGCACCGACTTAAATGTGCGCTCGGAGCGGACCTTGCGATGATAGGTGATGCCGAAGCGGTGCGCTTCGTCGCGGATGCGCTGGAGCATATAGAGGCTCTGCGCGGCACGGGGCAATATGATCGGTTCGGGCGAGCCGGGAACGAAGATGGCGTCGGAGGTGGTCAGTTTGCTATGCGAGCCCTCCTCTTTGGCAAAGCCGATGATGGGGATATCCAGTTGTAGCTCCTTCATCACCTCCAGTGCCGCGTGCAGATGCCCCTTGCCGCCGTCAATGACGATCAGATCGGGTATGGCCCAGGTGTGTTGCAACTGACTTTGTGCGCCATCACTGGCCGCATCAAGCGTTTGCTCCGGTGGGACGATCTCTTCCACTGTGAGTGTATCGCCCTCGTGGTTCATCTCCTCCAGCGTCTCAGGCATCGTTTCCGTCTCAGCGGCGATCTGGGCTGTGGTGCCGGAGAGCTTGCGAAAGCGGCGGCGCAATACCTCCTGATGGCTGGCGTAATCGTCGGCTCCCTCAACTGTCTTGATTTTGAAGCGGCGGTACTCACTATTTTTCGGGCGACCCCCCTCGAAGACGATCATCGCTCCGACTGAATTCGTGCCCTGTGTATTCGAAATGTCGTAGCACTCGATGCGCTGTGGGGGCGCGACAAGATGGAGCGCCTCCTGTATTCCTTCCAGCGCGAGCTGCGTCTTCTGGCTATCAGTTAGCCATTTGATGCGCTGCTGTTCGAGCACCTGTTGCGCATTCTGTTTGACCATCTCGATCAGGCGCAGCTTCTCACCACGTTTGGGGACGGTGATGGCGATTGTGGTACTGGCGGCTGCCGTATTCTTACGCTTCTCGCGGAGCCAGTTCTGGATGAGCGCCCGTTCATCTGGCTCGACCTCTGTGACCAGTTCTGAAGGCACATGTGGAGCGTTATCATAGAACTGCTGAATAAACGAGGCCATAATCTCTTCAGAGGAGCTATCGCGTGTGCCTTGCAGAATAAAATACTCGCGCCCAACCAGCTTGCCAGTGCGGAAAAAGAATACCTGTGCGCACGTCTCATCGTCGCCACGCGCCAGTGCAATCACATCCTGATCATCCTGCCCCTCGGTATTAATGATGCGTTGCTTTTCCAGGACACGCTCAACGGCCTGAATGCGGTCACGAATCCGCGCCGCCTCCTCAAAGTTCAGCTCCTCAGCTGCCGCCTCCATCTTCTCCTGCAAGCTTTTCAGAACCTCGTCATGCTTGCCCTCGAGAAAGAGAATGACCTGCCTGATGATCGCGTCGTATTCTTCATGTGTCGCATAGGCAACGCAGGGCGCGACGCAGCGATGAATAAAGTACTGCGTGCAGGGACGAGCGAGCAACTTCTGTTTCCAGGCGGCGGGTGGATTGCCCGCGCGTGGAGGGGCCCAGGCGCTGCTCTCATACTGGCAGGTGCGGAAGCTAAAGAGCTTGTTCAAGAGATCGAGCGTGGCATCGACTGCGCCGGAATCGGTATAGGGACCGAAGTAGCGGTTGCCGTCACGGTGGAAGCTACGCACGCGATAGACGCGAGGAAAGTTTTCGGTGAGCGCAACCTTGATGTAGGGATAGTTTTTATCGTCCCGAAGCAGCACATTATATTTGGGACGATTCTGCTTGATGAGATTGCTTTCCAGGACCAGGGCCTCGACCTCGTTATTGACGACCAGGAACTCGATATCTTCGATTTTGGCGACCATACTACGATTTTTGGGACTCAGGTCGGTCGATTCCTGAAAATACGAGCGCACTCGATTGAAGAGCGAGATCGCCTTGCCCACATAGATAATCGTGCCCTCAGCATCTTTCATCAGGTAGACGCCGGGCTTGTGGGGAAGTGATTTGAGTACCGATTGAATTTTGTCGTTCATGCCTGGTTGCACTTCCTGGTTCTTCTTCTTCGATCTGTTGTTCTAGCCTCCTCATTATAGGGCGATTTGGTATCGAAGGTCAATGAAAAAACAACGCGACAAGCTCGGACACCGTGGCGGCGAAATACGTAGGAGCCGCCAGCTGAAGCTCCTCAAGCGTACCATACCCATAAGCAACCGCAATCGAATGCAGATCATTTTTCTGCGCCCCGACAATATCATGTTTTCGATCACCGATCATCACCGTCGTCTGAGCTGTGCTCCCCGGAAGTTTCCTCAGTACGGTCGCAATGACGTCCGCCTTCTCAGAATTGGTGCCATCGAACTCGCTTCCGGCAACGATATCGAAATACTGATTGAGCTGAAAATGGGCGAGGATGCGTTCCGCGAAGATCGTCGGCTTCGAGGTGGCGACTGCGAGCCGCTTGCCCGCACGTTGCAGGGCCGAGAGCAGTGCCGGGATCTCTGGATACACCGCATTCTCGTAGAGGCCAGTATCGGCAAAATATTCGCGATAGTAGCGAATCGCTTCTTGTGTCTGCTCCGGGCTCAAATCATAATAGCGCTGAAAAGATTCGCTGAGGGGTGGGCCAATAAATGGTGTGAGTGTTTCAAGATCATGAATCGGAATATGTAAATGTGCAAGGGCGTATTGAATAGATTTCGTGATGCCGGGTTTGGGATCGGTCAGGGTGCCATCGAGATCAAAAAGGATCGTTTGGTATGTGAGCATAAAGGGTTTTGCTACTCCTTTGCATGAGAGGGAAAAAGTTGTGCCAGGTGAAAGTATTGATTCCTATTATATGCCAGAGAATTGCCGGGTTGCCAATGGATTATGCCGCTAAAAAATGCCCGAAAAAAGGAAGACTGGCGAAATGCGCACGTTTCCTGCTATTTCTGGTTTGGAGCAATGTCGTGTGGATATGCTATGATGTATGCTAATCTGGAAATAAGGCCATCTGAGGTGCGTGTAGAGAGGGGAAGGAACATGAGTTGTATTGGAACGGCGGGCCATGTCGACCATGGCAAATCGACGCTGGTCAAGGCGCTGACCGGGATTGATCCTGATCGGCTGGCCGAAGAGAAAGAACGGGGCATGACCATCGATCTTGGTTTTGCCTGGTTAAAGCTGCCGAGCGGACGCGAAGTGAGCATCGTGGATGTACCGGGCCATGAGAGCTTTATTAAGAATATGCTGGCAGGCGTCGGGGGCATTGACGCCGCTTTGCTGGTTGTGGCAGCCGATGAAGGCGTGATGCCGCAGACGCGTGAGCATCTGGCGATATTAGACCTGCTGGGCGTGAGCAGCGGCGTTGTCGCGCTCACCAAGGCCGATCTCGTCGATGAAGAATGGCTCGAGCTTGTGCACGAAGAGGTAGAAGAGCAGCTCAAAGGGACCACTCTGGCAAATGCTGCAATACAGGCCGTCTCAGTCTATACTGGACGCGGTTTGCCGGAACTGCTCAGTGCGCTGGAAAAAGTGTTGCGCGAGGCTCAGGATCGCCAGAATATCGCACGCCCTCGTCTGCCTGTCGATCGCGTCTTTACCCTGACTGGCTTTGGGACGGTCGTGACCGGGACGTTGCTGGATGGAAGCTTCAAAAGCGGGCAGGAGGTCGAAATACTCCCTCAGGGAACACGCACCCGCATTCGGGGCATACAGACGCACAAGCACCAGGTCGAGAACGTCGGGCCGGGAAGTCGAGCCGCGCTCAATCTGGCAAATGTCGCCCGGAACGAGCTGGAGCGCGGGAACGTCGTCTGTCAGCCCGGGCAGATGCGTAGTACTGTGCTCTGCGACGTACGCTTGCATATTTTAGCGGATGCTGCACATCCGCTCGCACATAACACCCAGGTCGATTTCTATAGTGGCGCGCAAGAAATTAGCGCTCGTGTGCGTCTATTAGATGTCGATGAATTGCGCCCCGGAGAGAGTGGCTGGGCGCAGTTGCGTTTGAGCCGGGCGGCGGTGGTCGCGAAGCGCGATCGGTTCATTATTCGTATCCCTTCGCCGAGCATGACCATTGGCGGCGGCGAGATTATCGACGTCCAGGCGCGCCATCATCGCAGGCATCAGCCGCAGGTCCTGGACGGCCTGGAACGTCTGGAGCAAGGATCGCCAGAGGAGCAAGTCCTGGCTGCACTGGATCGGAGAATAGCGGGAAGAGGGACTGGCAAGAGCGTGGCAGGGGGCACATTTCAGGGGCGAACCGGCTATGAACTACCAGAAATCATCAGGCAGTGTAATTTGGCGGAGGATGTGACGTTAAAGGTACTAGAGACGTTGTTATCAGAGGAACGAGTTCGCAAAATAGGCGAGTATTGGTTTGCGCAACGTGTCTGGGAGGAGCTGGCTGAGGAAGCCGTACATCTGGTGAGGGAACAGCATCGACACTATCCTTTACGAAGTGGCTTATCGAAAGAAGAGTGGCGAGCACGTTTACATCTCGCACCGCGTATGGCCAATGAAGTCTTTAGTGTCCTGGCAACAGAGGAGAAACTGGAGGCGGTGCCTGAAGGCACTATCCAGCAAGCGACTGGCGCAAGTGCGAGTAGCCGTCCGGGCGTAGCGTTGCCGGGTGGGCTTATTCGTGTATTTAATTTTACGCCCAGGTTTAGCGAAGAGCAGCAGCGACAGATTGCACAGATCGTGAAGCGCTTTCAAGAGAATCCATACACGCCACCAGAGCGCAGTGAAGTAGAGAGAAGTATCGGAGGGGAGGTTGTCAGCGCATTGATCGAGCAGGGAAGATTCATCAAAGTAGGAACGAACCTGTTGTTTTTGCGAGAGGCGTACGAAGAGGCGCGCGAGCGCCTGATTGTGTACTTGCAAGAGCATGGAAAAATTACAGTTGCGGAGGCGCGTGATGTCCTGGGTGGATCGCGCAAGTACATATTGCCATTGTTAGAACAGATGGATGCATTACATATAACCAGACGAGTGGGAGATGAAAGGGTACTGGGGCAGGCGGTATTGCGCTCATAAGCAGAGAAACGTGATAGAACGGGACCTGAGAGGGTCGTTTGAGGCGCGGAAAAAGCAGGAAACTCCCATTTTTGAGGAGAGTGTTCCATTCTGTCACAGAATAGGTTAAAATAGTGGCGCAATAAAATTGGT
>Ga0310811_10002589_pt1 | contig 22638 bp, 14 predicted proteins | sample YCmetagenome_FD_207642 | JGI IMG/M metagenome (GOLD analysis project Ga0310811, IMG submission 207642) | Soil microbial communities from experimental microcosm in Duke University, North Carolina, United States - YC | ecosystem: Engineered > Artificial ecosystem > Soil microcosm > Unclassified ...
CACTCCGAACTTGCTTGACCGCCTGCGGGCGCTTTACGCCCAGTAAATCCGGACAACGCTTGCCTCCTACGTATTACCGCGGCTGCTGGCACGTAGTTAGCCGAGGCTTCTTCCTCTGGTACCGTCCCTTCTCGTCCCAGAGAAAAGCAGTTTACAATCCGAAGACCGTCGTCCTGCACGCGGCGTTGCTCGGTCAGGGTTGCCCCCATTGCCGAATATTCCTCACTGCTGCCCCCCGTAGGAGTCTGGGCCGTTCTCAATCCCAGTGTGGCTGATCGTCCTCTCAGACCAGCTACTGATCGTCGTCTTGGTAGGCCGTTACCCCACCAACTAACTAATCAGCCGCAGGCTCATCCTCAAGCGCCCTTACGAGCTTTGCTTCTCCGAAAAGAAGCCTATGCGGTATTGTCGGCGATTTCTCGCCGGTATTCCTCACTTAAGGGTAGATAACCCACGTGTTCCTCACCCGTCCGCCACTCCCTTCCCGAAAGAAGGGCGTTCGACTTGCATGTGTTAGGCACGCCGCCAGCGTTTATCCTGAGCCAGGATCAAACTCGCCATCCAAGCTTTATATATGCAAATCTCTCAGAAGAGATTTACGATGCTATGTTATGACAAGTCTGTCAAAAAATTAACAGGTTATGTTATCTGTTTCCTTACCACTCTTCAGTTGTTCAGGTTCATGCTTGACGCATTCATTTGTTCGACCGGGCGTTCTGTCCGGCGCAAGAAGGATAATAACACTAACGTGCTGTTCTGTCAATAGTTTTTACACTGACTTTTTAACACGCCATAAATTTTCACGGGTGAAATTCAAGCTTTAAGAAATAAGCTCTATGAGAAGTGTATGTGGGATAGAAGTATCAGGGGGTTTGGCGTTTATTCTGATGGTCATCAAACGGGAGAATGGTATGATTGTATTCAGTATCTTCTATGTTGGTCTGGGCGTTTTGTTCTAAGTAGTAGCTGATGGTGAGTGCCAGACCTACACCAAATGGGATCAGACCAGGAAGGAGCCAGGGACCGAGATGGAAAGGGGCGGCAACGAAGATTGTGGGTAGCAAGAAACCGAGTGGGTAGAGTCCGACAGTGAGTGATAGCCCGACCATCATGGTAATAAGTCCAGCGCGTAGAATGCCACGATTTCGGCGTTGTTTTCGTATTACACTTGGATGAATACCATGTTGGAGTAATACCATACGTTCGCGATACTGAATGTAGCGCAGCAAAATGATGAAACCGAAAAAGATAATCAAGGCGAGTAACCAACCAGCCAGAACAACGACTACATTGTAGGACATATATGGTACTCCTATCATCGATAGAATTGCTTACTGTATAATAAGATACATTCTAGAGAAGAAATGTTTCGTCTCATTCGTGAAACATTTCTTGATGACCTGATCTCTAATAGTATATATGATGAGTGAGTATCTATTGCAGCCACCACATAGTGTTGGAATATCTATTCCCGATGTTGCTCCTACGTCTGTTGAGCAGGACGATGCGATTCTGGTCGCGGCCAGTAAAGCCGGTGATCAGAATGCGTTTGCTGTGCTTGTACAGCGCCATCAACGACGTGTGTTTAACCTCGTGTATCGCCTGCTACAGGAGTATGATGAAGCGAACGAGGTTACACAGGATGCCTTCTTTTCGGCCTGGCAAGGGTTGCCTTCTTTCCGGGGGGACGCACGCTTCTCGACTTGGTTGTATCGTATCGCGTATAATTATGCATTAAAACAACTTGAAAAACGTAAACGCGATAAAGCCCTGGAAGTTGCGATGCAAGTGGAAACGGAAACTGGTGATGAGCGTGTTGAGGAGGCAATAGAGGTACATCAGCGGCAGGAAATAGTGCGCGAGCACCTTTCGATGTTGCCAGCCAAGTACCAGATTGTGCTTATTTTACGACATTTACAGGAAATGACCTATGAAGAGATGGCTGAAATTTTAAGGGTTCCGATTGGTACCATTAAGACGCATCTGTTTCGGGCACGCAATTTGCTAAAAGAGCGCCTTGAGGCTTTTGAGCATGAATGGAAAACGAGAGGTTAGTCATGCATTGTTCTAAAGCTCGTAAAATGCTACAGCTTTATTTAGATAAACGACTTACTCTAGATCAAGTTCGTGCCCTGGAGGCACACCTCTCTGATTGTTTCTCATGTCATGAGGAGTTATTGTTTCTGGAGGAGATCGAGCAGGCATTTCATGGGGTTGAATTTGTTGAGGAACCGACAGATTTCACCATTAATGTTATGCGACGTGTGGCTATGAGTGCGCAACAGGTGCGAATGCAGACGGTATCCCAGTCTCAATCTTTTGAACCATTCCGACCTTCTTTTTCAGAGCTGTTATCTGTTATTTTACTTGCCACTGTCGCTGTCTTAGGGCTGGCTCTCGATCAGCCAATGATACGTTCGGCGTTGCCATTTGTGAATAAGCATGATGCTATCTCTTCATTCCTGGTGAATATCTGGGCTAGCTTGAGTACTATGAATAGCCAGATGTTGGTGCTCTGCTTGGTATCTGGATTACCTTACTGGTGGCTGGATCTGATATGCGGAATGCCTGGTTTAAAGCTGTGTTGGATCGTTTTCCTGTCAGATAATGATATGTATGCCATTGGAGAAGACTGAGATGGCATGTAATCGGGCGCGGTATGGAGGAGGGTAACATTGACGTTGCGAAAAGAGCGGCGATCTGTTGACGTGTTGATGGGAATCGTCAAATTATGTCATCCTCTTCCCGTATTGCTACATGGGCTGGCGGTGGCATTATTTGTTTTTCTGGCTTCATGGCCCCATTTCATCTGGTCAACTATCTGTCTGGTGATTGGAGCGCATGTCCTGATGCAAATGGCTATTGCGATTTTGAATGATTATTGTGATCGCCATTTGGATGCGCTTAGTAAACGTGATAAGCCGATTGTGCTTGGTTGGGTACGGCCTGCGGAAGCGTTGCTGCTGGGTATTGGTTGTATTGTTGTGATGTTCATCCTCCTGTTGTTTTTACCTCCTCTGGCGCTGGTTATTTCCCTTGTTTATCTCATGTTGGGGATGGCATATAATCTTGGCCTGAAAGCCACGCCACTCAGCGGTATTGTTTTTGCGCTGGCTATTCCTCTGATTCCTGTTTACGCGGTTGTTGGTGTTGGGCAGAGCTGGCCTTTTCTTTTCTGGATTATTCCTGTCGGCGCGTTGCTAGGTGTTGCGCTTAATCTGGCTAATTCCTTGCCGGATATTGAAGATGACGCACGTCATGGCGCACGAACATTAGCGGTGGTGCTGGGAAGACGTGGGACGTTGTTACTCTGCCCTCTTTTGTTGTTGGGTGCGATGCTCTTAGTCGTTTCGCTTACACTTGTGCAATTAGTGCCTGCTCAGGGGATTATTCTGGGTGCGGCAGTTGTGTTGTTTGGCCTGCTTGTCTGTTCCTTACTGTCATTTTTATGGAAAGAGCCATCATCGCAATTATATCGACGTTATTTTCTATTGGTGGTTGGTAGCTGCCTTGTTCTTATCGTTGGTTGGTTAACAAGTATTTTGCATTTTTGAGGGAAGATATTGTGCCACTACGATTGACATTGCCAGAGATGTTTCTGGCTCGATTAAACTTGTTGCCCACGCCACTTTTCGATACGCCACTTTCCGCTGGCATTGCGAAAGTGCTTGTTACGGCCTGTGAGCTTGGTCTTTTTGATCTTTTAGATCATAGGCAACAATCACTATCTGAACTGGCGCTGCAACTCCAATGTGATGAGCAGGGATTACAGCTTCTTTTGCAATTGCTGGTAGCTGCTGGTTATCTACGCGATCATCGGGGGAGCTATGCAAATACAGCGGTGGCCCGGCGCTGGCTAACACTGAAATCGCGTTGGAATATAGCGCCATATATCATTCATAGTCCGGATATTGTGGCTATCTGGGATCGTTTGCCAGAAGTTATCCGTACCGGGCAGAGTGCTATGCGTATGCCATATGAGGATGATGTTGCGGACCCTACTGTACAGAGTGCGCTGGCGCGTCACTATGCAGGTCTGGCGTCGTTAGCGACGTCTCTAGGTGGTGATATGCTCTATCGTCTACGCCTCCCTGCCAATGCTATCCGCTTGCTTGATGTGGGCGGTTCTCATGCAGCGTATAGCGCGCTTTTCTGTCAGAAATATACCCGCCTGCATGCGACTATATTTGATATACAACCAGGGATTGATGCAGGTCAGAGAACGGCAAAGCGTTTGCGTCTGGAAGAGCGTATGAGTTTTGTCTGTGGTGATTTTGTTCACGATGATTTTGCTCATCTTTTTGATGAATCATTTGATGTTGTACTCTATTTCCATATTGCTCATCTATTAACACCGGAACTCAATCAGGAGATTTTGCAAAAAGTGAGTCGGGTATTGAATCCTGGTGGTTTATTTGTGTTTGTTGATCAGGTTATTGATCAGGTGCATGGTTCATATCTGGCCTCCTTGATTGTACAGTTTATGGCTGTAACTATGCGTACAGTTGGAGGTACCTGCTATCCATTTCCCACCGTAAAAAGTTGGCTTCAGGAGGCAGATATGGAGAAGATACAACACCATCGTCTGCTTACTCCGGGTGCGACTATGATCACTGCGAGAAAACGATAACGTTGTTGACAAATACGAGAAATAGGTAGTAATTAATTTCTCAGCAAAAGAGAGTGGTATGTATCGTTCTATTCGATAGTAGAGCGATACATACCACTCTCTTTTTTTAGTAATAGAGTAGGTTGTGGGTTATTCTATAGCTCCACCAGAAAGTGTGCTCAGGGTTTGTTGGGCATTATCCAGATGGTGCTGTATTTCTGTCCATAAGGCAGGTGTGCTTTCCCGTGTAAGGACTTCAATGGCAGATTGATGGGCCGTGATGGCCTGATGGAGGAAAGAGCGCTGTTCATCTCCCGTGGAAATGTCGCTGAGTGTGTGCAAGGCCAGACCAAGATTGTGCTGTGTTTTTGCCCGGTAAAAAGGTGCTGTATCTCGTGTCCAGATAGTCAGAGTATGCTGATAGGATTTGAGGGATTGGTTGAGAAGAGCGCGCTGTTCCTCACCACGCAAAATTTTTGCAAGGTTGTGTAAAACTAATCCCAGTTTGTCGCAGGCTTCTGCCCAGGAATGGGGATCAAATTCACGTGTATGTACCTCTAAAGCATTCCGGCAGGCATCAAGGGCCTGGTTGAGAAATGTGCGTTGTTCCTCTCCAGAAGTCAGTTCGCTCAATGCATTCCACGCCAATCCAAGATGTTGTTGTGTTCTTGCCCACGCGCCAGGGACTGTAATCCGTGTATGAATCTCAAGCGAGTCTTGAAATGCGGTGAGCGCCTGGTTGAGAAGAGAGCGTTGCTCTTCACCAGTGACCAACCTGGCGAGTTTCATGTATGCACGACCGAGTCTATTCTGGGTTATTGCCCAGTAGTGAGGAGTTATTTCACGCGTTCGTACCTCCAGGGCAGATTGGTACGCTTGAATGGCTTGTTCCAGATAGGAACGTTGCTTCTCGCTCGTAGTAATTTCACTGAAAAGTATGAATGTAAGACCCAGATTGTACTGTGTTCTAGCCCAGTCAGGTGGCGTTGTTTCGCGTGTATAGATGATCAGAGCATTTTGAATGGCTATGAGTGCCTGATCGAAATAAGAACGTCGTTCCTCTCCTGCTGAAAGTTCGCCTAAGCTTCGTAGTACGAGATGAAGGTTGTTCTGCGTGCTTGCCCATGCATTGGGAGTAGAATCTTGTTGCCGTATGGTTAAAAGGGTCTGAAAGATCTGGCGCGCTTGATCTAGATAGGAACGTTGCGTTTCGCCCGTAGTAATTTCACTCAGCGTATGCAGCGCATGGCCCAGATTATTTTGTGCTATTGTCCAATTGGACGTTTTCTCCTGTGCGTAGATTTCAAGTATGGATTGATAGGTATTGATTGATTTATGAAGGTATGCGTGTTGGCTTTCTCCTGTCGATAACGTACCCAACATGCGGAGGGTAATCGCAATATAGTGTTGAGTGAGAGCCCATGAACTAGGGTTTGTCTCCTGAGTATAAACGTCAAAAGTGGACTGATGTGCTTGTAGTGCCTCATTTAGATAGGCATACTGGCGTTTGCCCGTTGATAGAGCGCTCAACGTACGTAGAGTAAGGCCAAGACAGTTTTGGACCCATGCCCATGAACTGGGGTTTGTCTCTTGCGTATAGACTTCAAGCGCGAATTGATAGGAGCGCAGAGCTTGATTTAATAGTGTGCGTCTTTTCTCTCCTGTGGAAATGTTACTCAAGGCATTCAATGCAATACCAAGATTCGTGTGAGTTCTGGCCCATTCAGTCGAAGAAGCGTCCTGTGTATAGATCTCAAGGGCAGATTGATAAGCCTGAATAGCCTGAAGGAGCAATGAACGTTGAGTCTCCCCTGTAGATAGATTGCTTAAGTCTCGTTGTACAAGACCAATGTTATTTTGTGTCAATGCCCAGGAAAAGGGAGTTTTTTCCTGGGTACGAACTTCTAGTGCTAATTGGTATGCCTGGAGAGCTTGATTAAGATAAGTATGTTGAGTTTCTCCTATAAAAAGTTGACTCAATTGATGCAGTATAAGTCCAATATTGTGTTGAGTTCTGGCCCATCCGCCGGGGGAAGTGTCTTGTATATAAACGGTGAAAGTAGATTGCAGCGTTTGAAGAGCTTGATCCAGCAAAGAGTGTCGAGTCTCCCCTATAGATAGACGGCTCAAGTCTGATAGGATAAGACCAATGTTATTCTGTGTTAGAGCCCAGGATTGAGGAACCGATTCATATGTACGAATTTCCAAAGAGGCTTGATGAGCCTGGAGCGCTTGAGTTAGATAAGAGTGTTGTTCTTTACCACTTGAAAGAAAACTTAAATGCTGTAGAATAATGCCTTTCTCATATTGGGCCAAAGCCCAGGTGTAAGGCATAGACTCGCGTGTGCGGATTGCCAGTGCATTTTGATAGGCTTCAAGGGCTTGCAGGAAGAATGCGCGTTGTTCGTTACCTGCGGCAAGATTTGCCAGATCAGATAAGACAATGCCCTGTTTGTATTGGGTCAAAGCCCATGATGCTGGCATGGACTCACGTGTTCGAATTTGGAGAGCGGATTGATAGGCTTGAAGTGCCTCACTGAGAAGGGTATGTTGCTTCCGCTTATCTTCAGAAGAAAGCATTGCGAGTTTTTTTAACGTGTCGCCGAGGTTGTGTTGTGCGTTCGACCAATTGGATGGGGTTGTTTCTGGTGTATAAGTCTTTAGAGCGGTTTGATAAGCCTTGTATGCCTGGTTTAAAAGAGCATGTTGTTCCTGCTTATCCTTTGTCGAAAGGTCTGCCAGATCATCCAGTGCGACACCAAGATTATGTTGTGTATTGGCCCAGGATTGAGGGGCTCTATTTTGATTATAAATTTCTAATGCTGCTTGATATGCTGCACAAGATTGAATGAGCAGAGAACGTTTTTCTCGTTTGTCATTATTGATCAGATTGCTCAGACGACTTAGAGTAACACCCAGATCGTTTTGTATGGTTGCCCAGAATATGAGATCTTCATCCTTTGTGTGAACCTCTAAAACAGAGTGGTAAGCCGCAATTGTTTGTGTGAGATAGAAACGTTTTTCCTCGCCTGTAGAAAGCTTCGAGAGTTCGTTCAGAACGGTGCTTAACTTATATTGCAAGTTTGCCCATATATTGGGGAAAGTTTCCCGCGTATAAATCTCCAGTGATGCTTGATACGCTTGAACTGTTTTCTCCAGATAAGGTTGTTTTTCCTTCCCGTTGGAAAGTTCCGCAAGATCCTGCAAGGTTGTGCCCAGATTATATTGAATAGTTGCCCATAAATCAGGATGATGCTCTTTTGTACAAAATTTTAATGCCGCACAGAAACAGTTTTTCCCATGTTTTTTGTTATTGTTGACAGTGTCGATAACCAGATTAGCGAAAGACATGCCCAGCCGGTTGAGTGCTTCTGCATCCTGTATTTGTATAAAGTCGTCGGTTAATTGTAGCCATTCCTGTATTGTATTTGAATAGGAAATGAAATAATTTGTGATGATATCTTCCTGGTACATGTTATTGTGAATGGGGTTTAATACTGGTTTTCCCTGCGTGGTGTATGCTTGTGTGAGAAATCCTGTGCGGTCTAATACTGTGTATGCTTCTTGCCATTCAGACTGATCCAGACCAAAGTGTATCTGAGCGATATGTTGCACTCTGGTTTCCAGATAGGGATAGATGTGAGCAGAGTGCAGAAGTTGTATTGTTTTAAGTATTTGTTGAGATGAGCGTGGGAGATTTGGGTAGAGCTTTTGCAATGTTTGTGTCTCGAATAGCAGTGATCCAGGTGTTTTTCCATCGAAATCCTCTATCTGTGTATCCAGCCCTCTTGCCGCGAGAAGTTTTGTGAGCTGTATAGCTTCTTGAAAGTGTAGATTTCTAAGTGGTACAGGTTGTAGCTGCTTAAGGAGTTTTCCGACGTGTTGTTGAGCTTGGCGATGATAGTCACCGTCTCGGCAGGTGGCAAGGACGATGAGGCGGTTACTATACTTGAGCAAACGGTTAGCCAGATCATTGATGAAAACTGCTTCGAGTGGATTAGTGAGTTCATGTAAATCATCCAACCAGAGTAGAATATCTTTGCCTTTCAGGGCGGCAACATCAATAGTATATTCTGGTTCATTCGACCACCAGACCAGCGTCCATCCTGCAAATTCGGCTTGTATTATTTCCCATGCCAGACGAGTTTTGCCCTGGGCTGCTGAGCCAAAAATACAGACACCCGCTATATGATTTTTGTTTGAAGGTTCTTCTGTACTGAGTCTGTGTAGAATACTGTGAACGATGGTATCTGTTTCACGAGTTATATAGGCAGATTGGTGATAGTTAACTAGCTTGAAATGAGCAGGCGAGAGCGTATCGATATCTTGTACATATACAGACATTTTTAGGATTTCCTCGCAATAAATGAGTAAGAGATTTTACAGATGAGTATTATTATCTTATATAATATGCCTGATGCTTGATATGGGCAAGATGATTTATGGAAATAAAACCATCATTTTTAATCATAAAAGAACATAAACGAAACCTATTTCATACAGAAATTGAAGCAGGTTTGATAATTGGAGATAAGTCTATTATCCGTTTAAATGAAGCTAATCTGGTGGAAACTGATTTGAACGGAGCTAATCTGAAAGGAACTAATCTGTTTAACGTTATTTTTAATAGAAAACAAGGCAGGAAGCCCATTCACTGACGGACTTCCTGCCTTGACGGTAGTCGGGGTGAGAGGATTTGAACCTCCGACCACTACAACCCCATTGTAGTGCGCTACCGGGCTGCGCTACACCCCGATGTTCTCTTTGTTGGGAACAGCCACTAGTATAGCAGAAACGTAATGAGGAGTCAAGTGTTTTGTGCCGCTATTATCGGGAAAAACAGAAGGTTTGCACTTGCTTCTCACGATTGTGGGGAAATCGTTACTGTAAATTATGGACTTTCATGGGCGGATCTGCTATACTTTTTTCTTAGAATATTTGTGTTTTGTATGCGATAAAGGCGATGATGGGGAGAGTAAACACGTAGTATGTGCTCCAGGGAGAGAAGGTCACCGACTGCAAACCTTCTTGCACAATCTCTTGTTGAAGTTCACCCCAGAGCCGGCTGTTGAACAGATCGTAGCAGTAGATAGCCCCGGATTGTCCCCGTTACCGGACTGACCGAGTGGAATGCTTCCTTCTCCAAATAGGGGTTTATACCCGCTGACGAAGATGCATTCAATACGGGTGGTACCACGGAGCTTGCTATGCCGACAACTTCGTCCCTGTTGACGAATGTCGGTTTTTTTGATTTTTGGGAGGTTGTTATGGTTGGACAACTTGAGCAACTGCTCGGACAACTCGACGCTTTGCGTGAACGAGCACTTGCTGAGCTGGCACCGATTAATACATCAGCAGCATTGGAAGAATGGGATGTACAGTATCTTGGACGCAATCGTGGCGAATTGAAGAGTCTTTCTTCAGTAATGCCAAAGTTGACTAAAGAAGAGCGTCCAGTTGTTGGTCAGAGAATGAATGCGGTGAAATCGGTTCTGGAGCGTAGTCTGGCTGAGAAACGCGAGGAACTGAAGGAACGTGAACTCTTGCTGGCACTGGAGAGCGAGCGTATTGATGTGACCCTACCCGGTCGCAATGTCCCGGCAGGAAAAATGCATCCCCTTTCGCAGGTTATGCTTGAGGTATCTGAGATTTTCGAGCGCATGGGTTTCAGCATTGTGCAGGGACCAGAAGTAGAGACGGATTATTATAATTTCCAGGCGCTTAATATTCCCGCTGATCATCCTGCTCGTGATATGCAAGATACGTTCTGGGTTGTCCCAGGGCAATTGCTACTACGTACACAGACATCACCAATGCAGATACGCACCATGAAGCAGCAACAGCCTCCTGTACGTATTCTGGCTCCTGGTACAACGTATCGTAATGAGGCCATTGATGCGACACATGAAGCAGTATTCCACCAGATTGAAGGTTTGCTGATCGATGAGCATTGTACGATGGCTGATCTGAAAGGTTGTCTGGAACGTTTCGTGCATGAGCTTTTCGGGCCAGAGCGCCGCTTGCGCTTTCGTGGGAGCTACTTCCCGTTCACAGAACCCAGTGCTGAGGTTGATATCAGTTGTGGTATCTGTGATGGCAAAGGGTGTCGCGCCTGTAAATATAGTGGCTGGTTAGAAGTTCTGGGATCAGGTATGGTGCATCCGAAAGTCTTGCGCGAAGTAGGTTATGACCCCAAGAAATATCGTGGTTTCGCCTTTGGCATGGGTGTGGAGCGTATCGCGATGTTGAAATATGGTATTGGTGAGATTCGTCTCTTCTCCGGCAATGATCTGCGCTTTTTGCGGCAGTTGTAAGGAATAGAAGAGTTCTGGCGGAGATTTTAGAAGGAGAAGACACTGATGAGAGTTCCTTTGAGCTGGCTCAAAGAGTATGTTGATATTACCATGTCGCCTGAAGAGCTTGCGCATACCCTGACAATGGCTGGCCTGGAAGTAGAGGCGATTGAATATATCGGTCAAAGCTGGGGTGAGAAAATTATTACGGCCCAGATTGTGCATTTAGAGAAGGTGGAAGGATCGGATCACCTCAATTATACCCATATTGATACTGGTTCCGGACAACTTAATGTTGTCTGTGGTGCGCCAAATATTCAACTGGGCGACAAAGTACCATTGGCCCTTCCGGGTGCTCAGATCGGCGATCTGACGATTGGTGAAACGAAAAAATTTGGTTATGTCTCTCAGGGTATGCTCTGTTCGCCCCGTGAATTAGGGCTGGGTAATGACCATTCTGGTATCTATCTCTTAGAACAGGATGTTGAGCTTGGTCAGCCTCTGGTCAATTTGCTGGGTGAGGTTGTGCTGGATTTCGCGATCAAAGCACATCGTGGCGATCTGTCCTCAATCGTTGGTGTTGCGCGTGAGGTTGCGGCACTGACGAAACAACCGTTGCGGATACCTCAACCAGAATTTCAGGAGCAGGGAACAGCAGTTACCGAGATGGTCAAGGTCACCGTTGAGGATGCCGAACTGTGTCCTCGGTATAGCGCTCGTGTTATCAGCAATATCAAGATTGGTCCTTCTCCAAGCTGGATGGGGCTGCGTCTGCTGGCTGCCGGTATGCGCCCGATTAATAACATCGTTGATATTACCAACTATGTGATGCTAGAGCTTGGGCAACCATTGCATGGCTTCGATTATGATAAAGTGCCGGAGCATCATATTATTGTTCGGCATGCGCATGAGAATGAGACGTTAACCACATTGGATGACGTGAAACGCCGCTTGAATCCCAGCATGCTCCTGATTACTGATCCTACCGGACCAACCGCTGTCGCAGGTGTGATGGGTGGTGCGAAGAGTGAAGTCAGCGATCAGACCACGAGTGTACTGTTGGAATCGGCGAACTTCAAAGCGAATAGCGTGCGCCGTACGTCAACGACATTGAATTTGCGTACCGATGCGTCTGGTCGTTATGAAAAAGGTGTCGATCCTGAATTGACACTGTTAGCGGCGAGTCGGGCGGCACAACTAATGGTTGAGTTTGCTGGTGGTGTGGTTCATCCGGGTGTTGTGGATGTTTACCCACAGCCTGTGCAGATACATCAACTGGAGTTTTCGATTGATGATGTCGAGTGGCTCACTTCAATGAAGCTTTCTCAGCAGGAAGTTGCGGATGCGCTGATCGCACTAAACTTCAGCGTTGAGCTTCGTTCTGACGAGAAGACGATGCTGGTGACTGTCCCAACCTATCGTGCCGACATTGATGAAGAAGCTGATCTGGTTGAAGAAGTCATTCGTTTGATTGGTTATGATCGTATTCCCAGCACAATCCCGGTTGGACCATTACCTGAGGTGAATCTGAGTAAGTGGTTCAATCGTGAACAGGAGATCCGCTCTCTACTTGTTGGGGCCGGATTGAATGAGATTGTTACCTATACATTGACCAGCCGTGCGCGTATGCTGCAATTGTTGCCTCGTGCGGATGAGGAGTCCGCGCATGCTCTGACATGGGAGATTAATCGCTCACTGGCGCAGGAAGAGGCAAATCTGGCACGAGCAACAAGTGTTGCTGACGGTGAGTATGATCCGAAGACACTGCCTGCTCTGTCGCTCGTCAATCCACTGAGTTCTGATCTGGATACATTGCGCCTGACCTTACTCAGTAATGTGATGGAGATATTACAGGAGAATAGTAAGCGCAGCCGGGATGGCTTGCGTTTCTTTGAGATTGGCCGCCGTTATCTCCCTGTACATGGAACAAAGCAGGCACCTGATGAGAGGCGTACTGTTGCGATTGGTCTGGGTGGCCCTGCGGCTATCTCCTGGTTGCCTGAATTATCGAAGCCTGCTGACTTCTATGATCTGAAGGGACTTGTAGAAACTCTGCTTGCTGGCTTAAAGATCACCCATTATCGCTTCACGGCGACACAGCATCCAACATTCCATCCTGGTCGATCGGCATTGTTGGAATTGGGTGTAGTATCGCCTGCTGGTGAGGTTGCATATAGTCCTGCTGGTGTCCTTGGTGAGGTTCACCCACTGGTCCAGCAGCGCTATGATTTGCCGTATCGCACCTATCTGAGCGAAATCGATTTAGAGTTGCTCTATGCTGCGGTACCACAGGAAATTCGCTATCAACCGATTTCACGACATCAGGAGTTATCACGAGATCTGGCGCTGGTGGTTGATGAGAAGATATCGGCACAGATCATCCATGACAACATTGTACGGCATGGTGGCGAACTTTTGAAATCTGTAACGCTCTTTGATGTATATACCGGTGATCCAATTCCTGCGGGCAAGAAAAATCTGACTTACAGTCTGATCTATCAGGCACAGGATCGAACACTGAAAGATGCGGAAGCGAATGCTTTGCAAGAGCATATTATCAAAGTGCTTAATGAAGATTTCAAAGCGGTTTTACGCTAGTAAATAAACAATGATATGAGCCTGGGGAAATATTGGTTTCCCCAGGTTTTTTATTGGGTCAAAACAGGGAAAAAACTACTTATTTTTCCGGGCTAAAAAATCATTACTTGTGTATATGAATTGAAATGAATATGCTACTCAATTTTAATGAGTGTTTCAGTAAAAAATCATATTTTATGCTATTTTGTAGATAGATACGTGCAAAATAGTACTCTTAACATTGGAAAGTGAAAGATATTCTGTCATAATATCTTCTTAGAAGATACATTTTGCGTTAAATGATGGTAGTGCGGATGTTGCTGGCAAAAGAGAAAAATATGAACCAATGTTTGCGTTGTAATAAGCCTTGTAGCGCACCTTCAATTTTATGTGAGCAGTGCCTCTCTTCTGTTCAATCATATGAAGTGGCAGACGGAAAAACGTATCAGGATGCATTTCTGGTTGAAAACAATACGCATACTCCTCTTCCGACTGGACCAATATTAGAAAATTCTGTTTCTGCTGTCGAGCAGGCACCAGTATTTTGTACAGATAGAGCAGATGGACTGGTGAAACTGGTTCGTTCTGATGAGCAAAAATCTGAGTCTAAAAAAAATTCTCAAAATCTGATTGATCGTTCTCTCTATCGTTTACATGATGCGGCGCAGCGAATCGCGTCAGATCCGGATGCGCCGGATGTGCATCCACCACGAATTTCACGATTGAAGCCCTTCCATGATATTTCTGCTGAGATTCGACGTTATAACACACCTTTGCCAAAAACCGCCTTCAGTACAGAACCTGGTACGCAAAATATTTTTGCCAGGGATGATGAGCAGGCTCAGGCTGAGCATGTGAGGTCTGAAGAGTTGGTAATGCCTGCTGACAAAAAAGATCCCTGGATGGGACAGGTAGATCCTCTGCTTTCACGGCGGGTACCTGCCAGTATTGAGCATGTTTTCTCTACGGATGAGGAAAAATTCCAAAAGGTATCCATATTTCGGGCTGGTCAATTTACTGTATTCAAGGCATTGAAACGTATACGTGTACTGCCAAGATCATTATTTGTGGTTGTCATTATGTGTGCTGTGATGGCACTTGTGTTGGATGTCGTGCTTGTTACTTTCTTACATAAGCATGCATCAGAAGCGTCAAATCTACCTCCATCATTGACATTATCTCAATCGTCAGCGAATTATGGAGAGCAGGTGATTATTCATCTGCGTAATTTCACTCCTTTTTCGCAGATAGCTCTTTCTCGTGATATCCAGGAGCGTCTTTATCTGGTCGGGAGTGGATCAGTAGTCCATGCATCTGCCGATGGATCGAAGGACTTGACCATTGTAATCGGGTCGGATTGGGAGCCAGGTTCACATCTGATTGAGGCGGAGGACATTTCCTCTCGTCATACTGCCAGTGCTATGTTACATATAGATGCAGGCCCGACCAGACCCGCACACCTTGTTGTAAAGACGACGCAATTGGATCTTGGTTCGCGTATGCAAGGAGCAAATTCTTTGCAATCACTGACGCTTTTTAACAATGGTGGAGGGAATATTACCTGGAGTGCCAGTAGCAATGTCCCGTGGCTTATTGTTTCTCCTGCACAGGGAATTTTTAGTAGCCATCAGGATATTCAAGTTGCTGGTGATCGTACAAAAATGGGGCAGGGTGAGCATACAGGAACAATTACGTTTGCTTCAGACGTTGGTAGCCCTCTTCATGTCCAGGTGCATATAGAGGTCCAGTCTTTGCCCGTAACATCGAATGCAATCCTGGCAGTGACACCTCCTGTATTAACATATGCCGCTGTAGATGGGATGGCTGATCCGGCGGATCAATATCTGACAATCTCAAATATGGGCAAGCAGTCTCTTTCCTGGTCTATCGTGGGTGATCAGTCTTTGGCACCAACAGATACTACATCCTATCTTGCGGAGATGAAGCAGCCTTCTGATTGGTTGAGCACCTCACAAAAGTCAGGCGTCCTTCAGTCAGGTGGGGTCAGTAGTATTCGTGTGCATGTACATAGTTATGATTTGTTGCCGGGGAACTATACAAGGTCGTTGTTGCTGACTGCCACGGATGGGCACGGTATTCTGAATAGTCCTCAACATATTAGTGTATCATTGACAATACTGCCACGTTGTGGGGCAACGTTAAGTTCAGGCATGATGGCATTTACGGCTGTGACAGGGCAGGATAGTCCAGCCAATCAGATGTTAAGCCTGACTACGACGAAGGGGTGTTCGTCCATAGTATCATGGTCGGCACTTTCTTCAGCATCATGGTTAACAATGCTGCCCATGCATGGTCAATTAAACAATGCCACCTCTTCACTTGTGCCCGTTCATGTGAATAGTACCAGTTTGAAGCCAGGCAAGTACACAGGTGTACTTACAATTACAGTTGGGACATGCACACAGACAGTCGCAGTGCAATTAACGGTACAGCCACCGCCACCACCGACTACTCCGATTATGAAAGTGTCATCTTTAAACCTTAGTTTCAGTGTGATCCAGGGCCAGCCTGATCCAGCGGCACAAACCGTTGCGCTGGCAAATACTGGTGGAGGAACGCTCCATTGGAACGCAGATATCAATAGTATGGCAATTTCCTGGTTAAGTGTTGTCAAATCAGGAGACAAAATGAGTTCGGGGCAGACCGCGACTATTACTATCGAGGTGCATGCGGCGCATTTAACGGCTGGTTCATACGTTGGTCAGGTCATCTTAAGTGGAACTGATGATCAGAATATGCCAGCCAGTGGTAGCCCACAGATGGTCAGTATCACTTTCACCGTCTTGCCGCCCTGTACATTGTCACAGCCATCTGTGAGTTCCTTGCAGTTTGCTATGGTTCAGGGTTCGAAAGATGCGGTATCGCCACAACAGGTGACATTTACTGCTACGGGTAGTTGTAGTTGGCCTGTCACATGGAGAATTGATGGGAGTAGCCTGCCATCCTGGTTAAAGGTAACGCCGTCATCGGATGTATTTACGAGCAGTGGGCAACTGGGGGCACTGTCAGTCTCTCTGGGTGCTGATAGTACAAACCTCACATCCGGTGTCTATACAGCTACCGTCTCTATTGTTGCTCATGATATGGATGGTCGAATGGAGCAGGGTGGCTCGTTTTCGTTTACCGTAGCGCTTAACGTGGCGCGAGCCTGTACTCTGCAAGCAGGTTCTACAAATCTATCATTTTTGATTGGGCAGGGCCAGACTTCCAGTACGCAAGATATGAGTCTGAGTGATGTTGGGAACAATTGTGCGTTTCCTCTCACATGGTCAGCAAGCATTGATACCGAAAGTTCTGGTTGGTTAGTTGTCTCTCCTCTTGCAGGCAATGAGAATGGGAAGGGCAGTCGGGTGCATATCAGCGTAGATGCAGCCAAACTTCTACCTGGGAATTATAGTGGCGCAATTACATTTATAGCCACAGGGAGTGGTGGAGTGCAAGTACAGGGAGCACCGCAGGTGTTTGTGACAGTGACAGTCACAGACTATAGTATCTCCGGTACCGTCCATGCCTGTAGTAATTCAGCATGTAGTGTTCCTGGTTCCCTGGCAGACGCGAAACTAAAACTCATAGATAGTGCGCGGAATGTGGTCTGGAGTGGTGTTGCAGATGAGAACGGCAATTTTACCATCGGAAATATTGCGAATGGCACATATACAATATTGGCTGAAGGGGGAGCAGGTATGAATAACTATACAGGGAGCCAAACGATTACGGTATCTAATACAAATGTAAGCGGAGTAGTTATCAATGCTGTTGCCACGACTACGGCGACTCCAACTCCAACCGCAGTGTCGACAAAAACGCCCTGAACAGAAAGGGTGTGCAATATATTTATGCTTTTATCTGGTCGTATAAATAGAATTCTGGCATTTGCAGCAATATATAGATATATTGTTGCAAATGCTATTGAAATGTAAGACGTATGTTCTAATATATGGTACAATATGGAAATTGAATTGTAAGTTTTCTAATTACATTTCAGGTGTGAGCCACGTGCGAGAATTATGCAAGGCAATTAAAAAGATTCCTGTTGGATGATTCTCTACACTATCTTTTGGAAAAAGCACGAATGTCCGGTTTTTGAGAAAAGTCGCATTTCTACGTTATTGGAAGCAGACGGACTTGAAGTATTTGTGTTGAAATGATGGTGGCAGCCGTGAGGAACACCTCACTATGTTACTGTTTTTCGCCAGAAGGATATATATGGATACCAGGCGATGTGCTTATTGTCAGAAACTACAGCGGGTAGATGCGGTGGCCTGTAGTCGTTGTGGCATGCCTCTTGGCACAAAAAAGACTCAGCAGATGACGCCAAAGGAAGGGAAGCCATCACTGCCATCAGCATCTCCTCATCATGCAGGCCATTATTCTGGCTTGCATCCCGAAGATCAACCATATCAGTCAAATATCATGACAGCGCAACATGTTGTTGCGACCCGGAAGCATGGAGATGCGGGCAAGCGTCTTCAGCCCGAACCTGAACATATCCAGTTGCTTTCATCCGAAGAGATTGCGGCACAGAGAGGGGAGCGCAGACCGCTCGCATCTGTGCATGCGCGAAAACCTGCGTTATCCCGGCAGACCATTTCAATATTACTTACGTTATCATGTTTAATTTCTTTGCTTACCGCAAGTATCCTTGCATTTGCACTTATTCGGACGCGTAGTTCCAGTGCGGCAGCTTTTATCAAGGCTACTCCTGATTCATTACGTGCTAATGATCTATTTACGGTTATGGGAAGTGGGTTTGCTGCGCAAGATACTGTCACGTTTACCTATGATGATGAGCAGAACGTGCTCAATGATAATAATCAGCCATTGCATGTCCAGACGGATAGTCATGGTGCGTTTTCAGTGATTATGCGTGTTGCTGAGAATTGGACGCCAGGAGTCCATACGATAACAGCGGTTGATGCCACTCAGCATATGTCTGCTGGTTTTCAAATTACGGTGTTGGCGTCTTCATCGGCTTTACCTGTGCTGACGTTATCACAAACAACCTGCATTTTCCCGACCGTTGCAGCGGGTGTGATTTCCAGTCAAAGTCTGATATTGCAGAATACTGGTGGGAGCCAGTTATCCTGGCAGGTGAAGAGTGATCAACCGTGGCTGGCTGCTAATCCGGGTCGGGATACGTTTAGTGGCAGTGAACGTATATTCATCTCTGTTGATCGTACTAATCTGGCAGCGAATGCGTATATCGGGCATCTGTCTTTTACCGTTCAGGGGAGTCATGCTGCGCCTGTTGTATTGACGGTGCGTATGGGGGTCGCTGCGGACCAGAATGATGCGCCGACACCATCTGTGCAGTCTACAGCGCAAACATCTGCATCATCTACACCACAGATGGACGTTTCACCACTAGCGCTTCATTTCACCACAGTGGTGGGACAATCACCAGCGGCGCAATCGCTGACCATCCAGAATAGTGGAGATGCCGTTTTAAACTGGACTGCGAACAGCGATCAGGGCTCCTGGCTTTCGACTGTGATTACGCAAGAACAGATGGCTCCGGGTGAACAGGATCTTGTAAAAGTATCAGTGAATAGTACATCACTGAATGCCGGAACCTATCAGGGAACACTGACCTTTACGGCTGGCTCAACAACGGAAAAGGTCGCTGTCACTCTGACTGTGACCGCACCAGCGATGAAATTGCAGACGACAACCGTACAATGTGTTGTTACGCCTGATAGTGGAATAGTGACGCAGCAAGTATCTTTGACCAATACAGGCAATGCTTCATTAAACTGGCAAACAATGATTGATCCGAGTGGTAATGGGATTGTGTCAGTGACACCTGCTCAGGGAAGTCTTGCTGCTGGCAAAAGTGTGACGCTAATCGTAGCAGTGAATGCCACGCAACTCACTACGAGTTCGTTAAATGTCCCTGTAACGGTGAGCGGAAATGATAATATACCATCGCAGCAGTTTGCCGTTCAGATCAGCACTGCACAAGCAGAGTTACAGACTTCGGTAAACAGTGTGACCTTTACGAATGGTATGGTGGATACGCAAACCTATCAGCCACTCATGCTGAAAAATACCGGTTCTGCCACCGTCTCATGGACAATTGCTCAACCGGCAGATTCATCTGTCGCATGGTTGTCATCAGATCAGACGAGTGGGCAAATTGCGCCGGGGGCCAGTACGACGATAGAATTAGCCGCTGATAGTAGCAATTTGTCAGGCGGCATCTATCATGCGACGCTAGATGTGTCTGATAGTGCATCTGGAACTGTCATCAAAACTATCGCAGTGACCCTTGCGGTGCAATAAGCGAAGCAAAGCTAAAAGAGAGCAAACACTCCATTTTGCGCAAAATGGAGTGTTTGCTCTCTTTTATTTTATTAATCGTTTATAATATATGTACACACTAAAAATAATGAAATAATTATTTATATACAGAATTATATGTACTATTTGTTTCATTGACGCTCATATTATTCTGTGCTATATTCTGACAAAGCAGAAACAATCTATACCTGTTATCTGTAACAATGTAGTTTGGAGGATAGCAACATGCCGATTATTACCTATACGCGTGAAAACACGCAGGTTGAAGTCCCTGAAGGTGATACCGTGCGGTATCCTGCTTTAGAGAACGACGTTCCTGTTTATTGTGGCATGTGGAAATTTGCGAACTGTCATGGAAATGGTTTTTGTGGTACGGATCGTGTAGCGGTCACACCGGTCGAGAACACCAACCAGCTTTCATTTATGGAGAAGTTCTGGTTGCGTGGCGATCTCAAGAAGAATCCTAATATACGTCTGGCGTGTCAGGTACGAGTGTTTGGTGATGTGGCTGTCGAAACACAATGTAAGTAAGATAATTTATTTTTCATAAAAGGATCCCACAGGCTTCATACTTTTAGCTTGTGAGATCCTTTTGTATTGCTGATAACAGGTATTGTAGGATTGTAGGACAAGAAAACGTATTGTATTGTGATTGTTAGCGGACAGCGAAATATTGCCGCCACGCAAACTGATTATTCCAATAGATCTCTACCATGCCTGAAGTTGGTTGTTGGAATTGTTGTTGTATGCTTATGTTGGCACTTTTATTGGCTTGAACCGTATCTGGTTTTGTTGGTAGCGTCTGATACAAGCGATTGTTTGTGTACCACTTTGAGTAGACAGTACCAGTTTTTGAAGGTGTAACATTGAATGCCAGATAGAATGTCTGGCCTATCTGAAAGATATTTTGCGGTGCTTTCGCGATTTGATTTTGATCAACACTTGCTGTGAGTGATGCTGAAATGATGCCACTTGTATAAGCTGGCCCAAAGTCCTTTGCTTGCTGTGCTGGTGGATCAGGAATATTCGCACTCGTCGAGGTCAGATTTTTTGGTGATCCACCTGTATAGAGACTGACAACTTTATCCCAGGTTCCACTGGTTTTAGCATAGTAGCCTGCACCTGAACAGAGGAGCAGAGCCACAATAAGTACACTCAGCAAACCGCTAATGGCGCGATAACGTGGGATCAATGGACGTGGTTTGGTAAAGGTTGGTGGAATATAGGTTGACTCAGTCTCATCTGGTATAGCAGGCATCAAATGCTGAATTGCATTTTCAGGGATCAATTGTAGTGATACCGTGGTCTGTTTGCCTGCTGGTTGGAGTGCCATATCACCCTGATAGGGAACTGGCACCAGTGATTGTTGCTGACCTGATCCGTATGCTTGTTCAGGCATTGCTGGCTGCGCTGAAAATGATGGATCTGCTACTTCCTGCTGCCAGGGGGGTAAAGGCGCAGATGAAGGAGCAAACTGATTTGCTTCCTGTTGCCATGATGGCATAGCCGCAGGGAAATCCTGTTGCTCTGGCATTTGCCATTGTGGTGCGGCATCGAATGAGCCAGGATTTTCAAATGAAAGCTGAGGAACTTGCTGTTGCTCCCATTGCGCTCCAAAGGAGGTATCTGGCGTACCGGAACCACCCCAGGCAGGTGCATTGTCATAGCCTGTTCCCCAGGTGCCGTTTTGTGAAATCTTGAGTAGTGAAGATGGAGCACCACAGTTTGGACATGGTGCTTCATTTGCTTCGCGTGGCTGATTACAATAGGTACAGAACATTTCCTCGCCTACCTTGTATACATTCATTATGAAAATGAGCTTGTATTTACTCTTATCAACTTTTGTCGAATACTATCCCACAGTAACATTTAACTCCCTTAATGATCAAGTCTTGCTGCTAGCTTTAGGGCAAAATGGCTATAGACACGCCTTTGATCTTCACGGTGTTTGAAAATATGTCAGGAGGTTGCTTTTTGTTTGCTTACTCTTTGAAACATGCCTTGCATATCTTCTGAAGCAGGTGTTACCATTGATTTATCCGGTGTAGCACGTAGCCATCTGTACGATTTTACAGAGAAATGAATGGAGACAAAGGAGTCAATATTTGTGTCATGACCGAGTCACAGGAACAGTGGTATAATCGCCAGGCGATTGAGCGTTTAGCACAACATATTCCTTTCGAGCGTGACTTATCATGCAAGGCGGAACTTATTGAGATGTTGCGTGGTCTGGTCATACGGCATGGTAAGACGATGAGGCCGGAGGCTTTTGGTTTTGAAGCACGCAATGAACTGGTTCGTCTGGGTTTATGGAGCCGCATTGGTCATCAACAAACACATAGGGAAAATGAGCATGAGTAAAAAGAGCATCGTTATTACCGGATGTTCAAGTGGTTTTGGTCACCGTACAGCGTTAGCGCTGGCTGAAATGGGTTGGCTTGTTTTTGCAACAATTCGCAAAGAGATGGATAAAGACAGTTTGTTACGGGAGGCCGAACAGCGTCACTGCGTTGATAATCTCATCCCCATCCTGTGTGATATTACAAATGATGAGCATATTACTGCGTTAGCTGCTGAGGTGGAGCAGCGTTTACGTGCGGAGCAGACGACAACGCATCTACCAGAACGTATGCCACCGGCTCTTGATGCTCTGCTCAACAATGCTGGTACTGCTTATGGCGGCCCCATAGAGTTGATGCTGATGGACGATGTACGTGCTCAGTTTGAGATTAATGTTTTCGCTCATGTCGCGGTAACGCAGGCTCTCTTACCAATGATAAAAGTCGCGCATGGCATGATTATCAATGTCAGCAGTATCAGTGGCAAAATAGCAGTACC
>Ga0310811_10002590_pt1 | contig 22633 bp, 23 predicted proteins | sample YCmetagenome_FD_207642 | JGI IMG/M metagenome (GOLD analysis project Ga0310811, IMG submission 207642) | Soil microbial communities from experimental microcosm in Duke University, North Carolina, United States - YC | ecosystem: Engineered > Artificial ecosystem > Soil microcosm > Unclassified ...
GTGATCGCGCAGCGCATGGACCTTATGATGGCGTTTTGCGGCGGCACGTCGTCCGAGCGATTCGCCGACGATTTCGACGCCGCCATGAACGACCCGAACGTGTCGGCGATCGTCATCGACTGCGATTCGCCAGGCGGCAACGTCACCGGGACGCCGGAGCTCGCAAAACGGATTTTCAACGCGCGCGGCAAGGGCAAGCAGCTGCTCGCCGTATCGAACGGGCAAATGTGCTCGGCGGCGTATTGGATCGCGTCAGCCTGCGACGAGATCGTCGCGAGCCCCTCGAGCGAGACCGGATCGATCGGCGTCTTTTGCGTGCACATGGACGAGTCGGCGTTGAACGAGTCGCTCGGCCTGAAATACACGATCATCAAGTTCGGCGAGCACAAAGCCGAGGGGAATCCTTGGGAACCGCTCAGCGCCGACGCCGAGTCGTTCATTCAAGGCCAGGTTGACGAAATGGGGCAAATGTTCGTCACCGCGGTCTCGAAGCATCGCGGCGTCTCGGTCGCGACGGTCAAGAGCGATTTCGGACAAGGCCGATCGTTTACCGCAAAGCAGGCGCTCGCCGCCGGCATGGTCGACCGAATCGCAACGCTCGAGGAAACGCTAAACAAGCTCGGCGCGAAAGACGTCGGCATGTCCGGCCGTCCTCGCCGCGCGCTCGGCGCCGCTGTCGCGACGACGAACGATCTACGGCAACACGTCGAGCCGGTCGTTCTTGCCGCGCCAGGCGACAAGGTCGCCGACGACACCGCGCCGGAAACCGAGCCGCAGCCGGACGACGACGACGACGAAATGTGTCCGGAATGCGGCGGCGCGATGGACGACGACGGCAACTGTACGGCCTGCGATTACCACATGGCCGAACCCAAAGGCGACGCCGACGCGAGCGCGCGCGCGTCACCGGGCAGCACCGAACAGCAGTCAAGCAACGCTCCGCCGGTTCTAACTCTTCACAAGGATCACACAATGGATCAGACCGAACTACTCAAGGCCGAGCGTCAGCGATCGAGCCGGATTCGCCAGCTTGGCAAGACGCACAACGTCGACGATGTCAAGGTCGAGGCGATGATCGAAGAGGGTCTTACCGAAGATCAGGCCGCGACGCGGATCCTCGGGGACGTCAAGGCGCGCGGCACCTCGACGCCGACAATCGTCGTCGGCGCGGATCGCGCGGCCGATCGCAAGTTCGAATCGCTCGGCGATCAGCTGCACGCGATCGTCCAGCTCGGGAAGCACGGGCGAAAAGATGCGCGCCTTGCGCGCGTGAATCATCATGCGATGCGGGTCGATCACGACGGCGCGCTCGACATGATGGCCGGCACGCCGAGCGGCATGAACGAGAGCGTCGGATCCGAGGGCGGCTTTTTCATCGCGCCGGAAGTGTTGCCGGGCGTGATCGAGCCGATTTACAAAGAGGATCCGATTCTCTCGCGCGTCACGCCGATTCCGATCGGATCGAGCACGAACCGCACCGTCTACAACGTCGTGGACGAGTCGGCGCGCACCGACGGCAACCGTTGGGGCGGAATCCAGATGTTCTGGGGCGATGAGGCCGACACGGCGACGGCGAAAAAGCCGAAGTTGCGCCAGGTCGAGCAACTGCTCAAAAAGCTGATCGGTATCGGCTACCTGACCGACGAAATGATCGAAGACGCGCCAGCGTCGGCGGCGCTGCTGCAAACGGCGTTCACGACGGAATATCGGTTCATGGTCGGGAACGGCGTCTTTCGCGGCAAGGGTGGCGGGCAGATGCTCGGCTTCCTGAACGGAAAAGGCGGCGTCGTGCAGGCGATCGAAGCCGGACAGACGATCGCGAACACGGCCGCGAGCATTTCGCAGAATCTTGCGAAGATGAAGGCCAACATTCCGGCGGCGCTCTGGGGCGACCTGATTTGGCTCTACAATCAGGAACTCTACCCGTACCTGATCAATGCGACGCTCGGTAGCACGACGGTCCCGGCCTTCACGCCGGCCGGCGGCGTCGGCGATATGGGCAGCGTCGACCGCATTCTCGGCGGTCCGGCGTACGCGTCGGAACTCTGCGAGCAGGTCGGCACGCCGGGCGATATCGTCGCGATCGCACCGAGCCAGTATCACCTGGCGCAGAAAGGCGGCGCGCAGATCGCGACGAGCCTTCACGTCCGATTCCTGAACGACGAAATGGTGCTTCGAATCACGGCTCGCCTGGACGGCAAGCCCGTTTGGAACACGACCGTAACGCCGTTCAAGGGCACGACCGCGCGCGGATTCTTCGCGACGCTGAACACCCGTAGCTGATCAACCTTCGCTCGCCGGCGCCTCGCGCGCCGGCGGGCGCGTAGGGTCTTCGTCCGCCGGTTTCTTCGACTCCCGCTTGAGGAATTCAACAAATGCACAATTTCACGCTTCCCGAGAACGCGAAGGTTTTCGGCGCGCTCAAGCCGGCGGCGGACGCCGCCGGCCGCACCGGCCGATACTTCAACCTCGCATTGGGCCACAAGCTGTATCTCGTCTTCGAAGTCGATCAGGGCAACGCGGCGACGATTCAATTCGACGTGTTGCAGGCGACCAACGCCGCTGGCGCCGGCGCGAAGGCCGTCACCGGCAATCGACGAATTTGGTCGAACCTCGACGAAGTGACGAACGACGTCGTCGCGCGGCAGACCGACGCGCAGACCTACACGAGCGACGCGGCCGTGAAAGAAAAGCTCGTCGTGCTCGAGGTCGGGCCGTCCGATCTCGATCTCGCGAACGGCTTCACATACGTCGCGCCGCGCACCGGCGCGTCGAACGCGGCGAACCTGACGTCGTGTATCGCGTACATCGTGCCGATGTACCCGGGCGCGGCGCAGCCGAGTTACACGGCCTGAGCTCGAGATCGAAAACCGTGTCGATGTTCGACGACGACCTCGAGACGATCTTCGCCGACCCGCTTATAAACGTGTCGGCGAAGCTCGGCTCGTTGTCCTCGTCGGGCGGCTTCGATTGGGAAGATGTGGTCGAGAGCGACGGCGGCGGACAAGTGCTCGTTAGTCGCCAGGTTTTCACGCATGTCGCCGGCAATCTCGGTACGCCGGCGAAGGGTGCGCACATCACGATCGACGGGCAAACGTTCGCGATCCGCGACGTCCGTCGCTATCACCGCAGCCAAGAAAAAATCGTCGTCGTGGGGCCTGTATGATTCTCGAGGTTCTACGCGAAATCACCGAATTCCTGAACGACGGAACCGACGGCGTCGTCGCGATTCTCGCCACGATCAGCCGCGACCCGGGCGACCCGTTGCCGACCGTCGGCACGATCGCCGACGAGACCACGAACGCCGACGTCGCCCAACAGCGATTGCCATCGTTCCCGGGAATCGCCGTCAACATTGAGCGGATCCCGCAGCTCGACGGGCAAGCCGAAACGATCACGCGTGACGGCGTCGCCGAGGTTCTCATTCGCGTCGGCGTCTCGAGCGAGCACACCGAGAACGCGACGCGTGATACCAGTTACATCCTTCGCGCGCTCGTCGCCTCGCTTCGTCGCTTTTCGTCGTCGCAGCATGACCGAAACGGCATCGAGATTTACGCGCCGCTCGATCTCGTGGTCGGGCCGACCTGGCAGCCGATCGACGACATGGTCGTTACCGGCGCCGTGCGCGCGAAATACCAATTCCGCGAAACACTCGAATAACGCTCACCGGAGAACGTGACACATGCCTGAATATCTACAGACCGACGCCGGCGAGCGGCTCGAGATTCCCGACGCCGTGATCGCCGCGTCAGCGTCGACGCTCGTGAAGCACGCGCCGACGGCGCCGTTCAAGGACAAGGCCGGTCGGCCGCATTTCAAGGACGAGAAAGGCCGACCAGTTCGCGCCGACAAGCTGTTGACCGGCAAGCCGGGACACGTCGTCGAGCGAACGCTCGTCGAGGAATACATCGCGGCGACGCCGGAACGGCGTCAACAGATCCTCGCGCAAGCGATCAAGGACACGGCGACGCCGGAGCTCGAGGCGGTCGACGAATTGGTACCGGTCGCCGTAGCTGCGGCGCCGGAAACGATCACCGAGGAGTAATCGACCATGTCCGGCGCTCCCGCAAAAAATTTGCAGGTCCTCGGTCTCTTGGCGAAGATCGAGTCGACCTACGGAACACCGATCGCGCTGTCGACGACGTCCGACGGCGTGCAGCTGCAATACAAGGATCGCAACCAAGGGGCGATCGTCACGATCGACTACGCGTTCGACGGCGACCTCGGACCGTCGGTCTCGGCGCTCGGTCAAACGCTGAACGTCGCGCCGGCCGGCCGCAGCGGAAAGGCGGATTTTCCGCACCGCTCGAGGCCTGGCGGCGCCGCCTATTCGGCGTCTGTCGTGCCGAGCTTGCACACGTTTTTGAAGATGTGCGGCTTCGACGCGACGCTGACGACGTCGGTCGGAAACGAGAAATGGGTATACACGCCGACGCCGCCGTCGACGGTTCCCGCGTCGGCGACCATGGGTCTGTATACTCGCGGCGAGCTCTGGTCGCTCGCCGGCGGATACGGCAGCCTGAAAATGGACGCGCCGGACCCGGCGCCGCCGATTTGGACGGCCTCGGTCAGCGGCATTTTCACGCCGATGCCGAGCGACGCGAGCGTTCCGGCGATCACGTACCCGCTGCAATCCGTCGCCCCGCTGCTCGGCTCAACTCTGTCGCTGACGCTCGGCAACCTGTCGACGAATGCGGTCGTCTACTCGCATTCGTTCGACATGCAACGCACGATGGACCCGCGCGTGCCGCAGTCCGGCGGCGGCGCGCATCTCGGATTCGTGCCGGTCGACCGCGCGCCGCAAATCGTCGTCGAGATCGAGGCGACGGCGCTGACGACAACGCCGTTCACGAGCACGACGGCGTTCGACCCGTACATGCTCCGCGATTCGGGGCAGCAGTTCGCCGCCATTCTCCAACACGGATCGACACAGTATTTCCGGCAAAAGATGACTTTCGCGCAAGCGCAGGTCATCAAGGTCGAGCCGTCGAGCCGCGGCGTCGTCGCGACGCATAAGCTCACGATCGCGGCGGCGAATTCGACCGCGTCGGCGATCGACGATATCTCGTTTACGTTCGACTGAGCGAAACGGCATGTTCGACCTCGAGGCATACCGAGCCGCTCGTCGTCCGTGGAGCTTCAAAACGGACGATGGGCGGCTTTTTGTCGCGAAACACGTTAGCGCGATGGACGCGCTACGGTTTCAAGAAATGGGCGAGGCGGCGACGCGCGCGCGTCAGCAGGTCATAGCGTTGCGATTCATCCTTCGTCGCGCGTTTCCCTGGCGGCCGTCGTATATGCTCCGCGGCGATCCCGTCGAGATCATTCTCAATTTTGAGCCGCTCGCGCGCTCGGAAGCGATGGCCGATTTTTTCGAATACCTGTGGGGCGAGAACGCGTCGAGGACCTCACAGAAGAGCCGGACCCATGGCAAGCACTCATCGACGCCAACACAGCTCCAGAGCGCGTAGAGGACGCCGGCGGCCGGCGAATCTCGCTCGACGTGGCGCTGATGCACGTCGAAGACCGGCTCGGCGCGTCGTGGGTCTGCCAGAAAGAGCGGTGGGGCACCGGGTCATCGTTGCTCGGCGACGCTGGCACGCTCGACGGATTCGTACCGGTCCGAATTGCCTGGATGCGATTTCAATCGCTCGGGATGCATCGCGCTGTAGATGTGCAGGACCTCGCGCAAGCAATCGGCGTCGCCTTCGCGAGCGAGAACGCCGAGCGAATTCGTAACGAGATTGACGCGCGCGCATATCCCGAGGAGTGAAGAGCGATGGGGAATCCGGAAGTCTCTTTCACGATTCGGGTAAAAGACGCCGCGACGGCCGCGCTCAAGGACATTCAGAAAGCGGCCGAAGGCGTTACCGAGAAGCTCTTTAGCTTCAAGGACATTCTAAAAGAGCTGTCGGTCGCGGCGGCCGCGTTCAGTCTCGCCGAGGTCGTCAAAGACATGGTCGATCTCGGCGTGTCGGCCGACAAGACCTTTCGCACGATCGCCGCGAATCTGCCGACCGCGACCCAAGGGATCGCGCAGCTCAAAGAAGAGATCGAAGGCCTCGCCGACTCGACCGGCCGCGGTCTCGAAGAGCTCGAGGCGGCCGCCGCGACGATCTCGAAGCTCGGCGTCTCGAGTGCCGAGGAGCTGGCGCAGCAACTCGCCGCGGCGACCAAACTCGCCGACGCGACCGGCGCGAGCGTCGAGGATACGGCGCAACTGCTGATCCAGCTACGGCGCGAGTTTCATCTCACCGGCGACGAGGCGCTCGAGACTGCGGCGAAGCTCGCCTCGGCGACACAAGGCAAGGTCTCTGTTACCGAGCTCTTTTCGGCGTTCCAGGCCGCCGCGCCGATCTTCGAAAAGTTCGGGATCGGCGTCGACACGGCGACAAAGGCGATCGTCGCGCTCATTCAAAAGGGCGACGGGCTTCGACAGGTCCGAACGGATCTCGCACAACTCGACAAGGCCGGGATTGAGCAATACGCATCACAAGCGAAGATCGCCGGCGACGCGATGGAGCAACTCACGACGCGTGCCGCGATCTATGAGGGGTCGACCGCGGCGACGCTCGAGCGGCTCAAAAACTCGTGGAAAGAATCGCTCGAGGCGATTTACGGCCATATCGAGACCTTCGTCGCCGGCGCGTATACGCTCTTTGAAAAAATGGGCGGCGTGACCGGGCAGCTGCAACGCATGGGTTTGACCGGGACCGCGGCCGCATACAGCGCGCTCACCACGAAATCGAAGCCGGTCCTTTCGTCGACGTTCACGAGCATCGCGACGCCGGGACCGACGCCGGCGCACGTCATGACGGCCGCCGAGAAGAAACAGATCGAGGACGCCGAAAAGGCGATTCTCGATCTCGACGACGCGGCCGAGAAACTCGCACAGACGACCGAGGCGGCGACGCCGAAGTCGGTAGCGTTTTCGGCCGCGATCGACGATTGGTCGAAAAAGGCGATCGAAGCCGGCATGTCGACCGCGCAAATCGAGGCGCATCTCAAGGCGCTGAACGCGACGCTCGCCGGTCTGCGCGGCGACGAGGCCTTAAAGCGGATCGCCGACCAGTCGAAGGCGACCGAGGAAACCTTCGGCAAGCTCGCCGATGGCATGGCGAAATTCGGCGGCGACGCCGGCGACAAGTTGCAAGCCGAATTCGACGACCTCGTCGCGTCGCTGAAAAAAGGCGCCGAGCAGTTCAAGGACGACAGCGACGCGACGATCGAATTCGAGCAACGGCTCGCGGATCTTCGAACCGCGTTCGGGCAATTCAAACAAGCCGTCGACGACGTCGCCTCGGTTCAGCAGCAGCTCGCCGGCATTCAGAATGATCTTTTTACACACGGCGACGATTGGAACAAGCTAACCGACGATTGGGACAAGGCGATTCAGCTATCGGAAGAGCTCGAGCAAAAGCAGAAAGCGGCGACCAATCCGCAGGCGGCGAAAGAGTACGGCGCCGAGCTCGAGAAGGTTCGCCAGGCGATCGCAGAGATCGGCCGCGCGCTCGGGCTGCTCGAGGGGAAGCAGACCGATAGCGGCAAGCAGATTGAAGAGATCGCGCAAAAATGGGCAACCGTCGCGCGCGCGATCATCGGCGCCTCGCAGGCCCTCGGTCAGATGGGTTCGCAGACGGCGGCCGTCGTTCAGAACCTTGTAAACCTCGGCGAGGGGATCGCCAAGATCGCAAGCGGAAAGGACGTCGCCGGCGGCGTCGCCGAAGGGGTCGGCTCGCTCGGGGGGTTGGTGGCGAGCATTATCAACATGGGACACGCCGCGTCCCAAGCGCAGCAACACGCGCGAGAGCTCACGGCGTCGATCAATTCGCTATTCCTCGGCCTCGAGCAACAGATCACCGGCGGCAACTCGCTCGCCGACAAGATCGCGAGCGCGAAATCGCAGTACGACCAGGCGCGCAACACGATCGAGCGCGACGAGGGCGGCAAGGCGAATCAGACGCAGCGCGAGAAGGACCTCGATCGACTGAACGCCGACGAGGCGAAGCGAATCGAGCAGCTCAAAGAAGAAGACGCCGAGCTACAGAAAAACGCGCAGGAAGATTACAAGGTCCGGCAGCTCCGCGCCGAGGGATTGAACGACGAAGCCGACTCGCTCGAATTCGCCGAGAAGCAAGCACGCGAGTACAAAGCCGCGATTGACGCCGGCGCGACGGCCGACACGCTCGCCGCGCTCGCGGCCGCGCAGGCGGCCGAGGCGACGGAATTCCTCGTGCAGCAGCAGCAAAAGGCCGCCGAGGCAGCCCTCAACGCGGCGACGACGACGGCGAGTCAGTACGATCAGATTCATCACGTAACGGACCCGGTCGCGCAGTTCGCCGACAAAGCGAAGGCCTACGCCGGCGCCGGCGGCGCGCTCGGCGATCTGTTCAAGGGCTTCGATCTCTCGAATCTCTCGAGCGAGGATATCGCGAAGCTCGACTCGAAATTTCAAGACCTCTTCGACACGCTCAACACGAGCCCCGACACGGTCGATAAGGCCGGTCTTTCCGTTCAAGACCTAATCGCCGCGTTACTCGATCTTGATAAGTCGGCGCAATCGGTCGCCGACGGCGTCGAGAGCGCCGCGCAGGCCTTCAACGATGCGAATAGCCAGCTGTCCGACGATGCGGACGTCTACGGCTATGATCCGACGACGCTCGTCGGCAAGCAGTCGACCGCATACGGAATTGACCTGTCGTCATTCGACCTCTCGACGAAAGCCGGCGTCGCCGGCGCTATCGCGATGTTGCAGCAAGATTACGGCGTCGCGACCGATCCGGTTCGAAAGCAGCAAGACAAAGCACTGATCGACAACCTTCGAAAAATCACGTTCGCCGATTCGACGATCGCGAGCGGCGGGAACGCGCTCGGCATTCCGTCGACCTCGGCCGGCGGCTCGGCTCTCTCGAGCGCATTTCAAGGCCTGACGACCATTCAGGCCGATCAGTGGCTCGACGTCAACCGACAGACGCTCTTCGTCGGTCGCGCGCAGCTCGACGTCTTGCGAGACATTCGCAATCTGTTAACGCCGGCACCGATGCCTGTGACGCTGTCGGGCGCCGGTGGCGGCGGCGGCGGTCAGTCCGCGCCGCGTGGGGGCGGATCGAGCGTCGTGAACCTCGGCGGAATCAACGTCAGCGTCAGCGGCGCGGCGGCGGCGGATCCGACGGCGATCGGAACGGCCGTCAGTCAACAGACGCTCCGCGCGATCAACGTCGCGCAGGGTCGCCAATTGATACAACAGGGAATCGGTCTCGACGGAAATATTCGCGTGCGCAGTCGGCCGGCGACGATACCGGCGTAACGGGAAGCGACCATGTCAGAGACTTGGATCAACGATATCGATCTTGGCGGCGCGGCGTACGGCTTCGTGCTCGGCGCCGATCCGAATCATCGCGCGACGCCGTCGTTTTCCGATGCGAGTACGGTTTTGCTCGGCGCGATCGGTCCGGCCTGGTCCGGCGAGCCGACGCAAGCGGCCGCTCGGCGCGTCGTGATTTCCGGGAACGTCCGGCAGAGCAGCGGCGCCGCGCTGCTCACCGCGATTGAAGCGATCAAACAGATCGCCTCGAACGGGCCGGTTCGCCTTCGATTCGCCGATCGACCGGACCGAGAGTTTCGCGACGGTCGTCTCGTCGATTTCATCGCGCCGTCGCGGTCGGCGATTCTGTCGAATCTCGCGAGCGATCTCTCGGTCGCGTTCGAATGCGACGATCCGCTGATGTATGACGTCAATCCGCAGGGAATCGCGCTGAACACGTCGCGCCAATCACTCCCGGTCGGCACGGCGCCGAGTTACCCGCTGATCATCCTGAACGGCGGCGGCGGAACGCTGACGAATCCGACGATCACCTATCGCAACTCAGCGGGCGATTCGAAAGAGACGATGGGGTTCACCGTCGCGCTCGGAGCGAACGACTACCTCGTGATCGACTGCATTCGCGTACAGGTCACGCTCTACACGGCCGGCGTGGCGAGTGACGGTCTGTCGCTCTGGACGTCGGGCGATTTCTTCGTGTTCCGGGCGATCGATGGATACCTCGAGCTCGCGCAATACCCGACGCTGGAGCTCTCGGCGAGCGCCGGGACGCCGTTCGGGATCGCTCAATACTGCCGGGCGTTTCTATGACCGTTCTCATTCCTCGCGATCGCCGGTATTCGCGCTACCTCTTCGATCTCTCGGCGCGTTTCTGCCTCGAGCGCAATTCGCTTGCGGCAATCACCGGACAGGCCGGCACGCTCGCGCGTACGTCGATCGGGACGGCGATAAGCGGCGCCGGCGTCGTCGTACCGTGCGCGCATTCACAGCAGCGAATTACATGGATCGACCTCGACGGCGACGGCGTTCGCGAAACGCCGGCGTTTCTGCTCGAGGACGCGACCACGAATCTGTGTTTGCAGTCCGAAAACTTCGGTACGACATGGGCGGCCGTCGGCACCCCAACGCGCACCGCAGCTGCACACACGGCGAGCGGCGTCACGCTCGATCTGATCGGCGATGACGACGCGTCGGCGGCCGAAGGATATTCGCAGAACATCACGTTTACGGGAAACGCGATCAAGGCGATTTCGATCGTCGTGAAGCAAGGCACGTCGACGTCGACCGTCATTCGGCTACGCGATACGACGGCGAGCGCCGATCGAGCGATCGCGGTCGTCACATGGAGCGCAGGCCTACCCGTCGTCACGATGACGGGCGGCGTCTCGCTCGGCTTCGATCGGCTCAACGACGGTGCGTTTCGGATCTGGGTTCAGACCACGAGCGTTACCGCGGCGAACACCAATCAACTGACCGTCTACCCGGCGACGACGTCGGGATTCGCGACGGCGAACACCGGCAACGTATACGCCGGCGGCGTGCAGGTTGAAAACGCGATTTTCCCCTCGAGCTATCTGAAAACGACGACGGGCACGGTCGCGCGCGTGGCGGACGCGTTCACGTTCCCGCTGCTTGTGCCGCCGCGCGCGCTGACGGTCTACCTTGACGCGATTTGGTATGTCGCGACCAATGCCGCGACGAACTTCGTCGGATTCTCGATCGGCACAAGCACACCGGCGTATTTGATCGGTCGCCTCGAGGGCGCGAATCCCGTCGTCAGCACGCAACACAATCCGGGCGCCGGCGCGGTCACCTCGTCGACGGCGACGCCGGTCGGCTACGCGCACCGAGCCGAGACGCGCCATATCCTGAACGCCGACGGATCGGTTATCGCCGGTGCCTCGATCGACGGCGGAAACGAGAGCGTCGCGGCCGCGTCAGCTGCGGCGCCGTTCACGGCGTCGGCGTGGAGCTCGGCGGTCCTGACGCTCGGCAACGATGCCGGACAACGCGGCTTCCTGGCGATTCGCGCGATCCGGATCGCCGCCGGCGTGCAGTCGCTCGCGTATATGCGGGAAGGCTAAAGACCATGCCGCAATTTGTCCGGCTCGAGCTGTGGTCGAAGCTTCAATGCCAGTCGGGCACGAAGCTGGCCGTTTTGTATCCTGACGACCTACAGGCCGCCGGCGACGTTCGCGCGATCGACGACACGGAATCGATGACGTTCGCGTTCACGCGGTTCGACGATAGCGGCGCGGTTCGGCCGATCGTTACGAAGCTCGTCGCGCGCGCGATTGCGACGGTCGTATGGGACGACGGCACGTTCGACGAATGGCGCGTGTCGCTGATCGACGACGGGCACGGATTGAACGCGCCAATCACGGTCACGGCGAACCCACTGTTACAGGATCTCGCCGAGGGCGCCGATTCGGCGACCGGATTCGGCCTCGTCTCGGCGTCGGCGCTGTGTCTTCGGAACTACGATTTTAGCGTGTCGGGCAATACGGCGACGCAGCTATGGGACGCGTACGTTATCCCGAATTCGCCGAGCTGGGTCTCAAGAGGCACGATCGACCCGACGACGATCATTCCGACCGTGACGTGGTCGCGACTGACGCCGCTCGCGCTCGCGAGTCAGATTCGCGACCAGCTTCGCGCGATGGACATTTCGTGTGAGTTGCAGCTTCGCCGGAACGGCGTCACCGATTACAAGCTCGATCTTGTCACGCAAATTGGATCGGGCGCGTCGGTTCCGTTGTTTCATCCTCGGTCGAATCTCGGCACGATCAAACGCCGCACGGACGCAACGCAGCAGGCGACGCGCGTTTTCGTGACCGGCGACACGGATCCGTCCGGGCAACCCGGGATCCCGGGCCGCGGACGATGGAAGGTGACGAACGTTGACGGCGCTAATAAAAAGCTGACGCTCGCGGATCCGAACGGCGGACCGGGGCCGATCGGCATGGACGGCCAATGGGTTAGCGCATACATCGCGCGCGCGCTCACCGGGCGAACGTTTGCGATCCAGGCGAGCAGCTCGAGCGCGCAAACCGTGACCCTGCTCGACGTCTCGACGTTCGCCGCAAACGAAACGGTCGAGATCCGGATGACCGAACCCGGGAACAATACCCGGGCGATGAATAGCCCCAACACGCGTTACGCGATCTCGAGCATAGCGAGCAACGTCCTAACGCTCTCGGGAAACCCGATTGCCGTTAACAACGCGTTCGTCGATTGGTACGTGAAGGTCTGGACGCTCTCGAGCGGCGGCTCAGTCGTCGGCACGCCGCAACGCGTTTCGGCGACGGTCGCCTCGAGCGACACGGTCACGATCACCTCGGCGGCCGGATTCAATAACACGATGTTCGTCGAGTTCATTCAGCTCGACGGCGCCGGCGAAATGCCGAATTTCCTTGACCATGCGACGGCGATTCTTGCGCCGCCGACCGGCTACGGAATGAAGGCCGCCGATCTCGGCGTGTCGAATGTCGTCGGCGCAACAAACCTGATGCCGAATAGCTGGCTTCGGTCATGGGCGAATCCGTCCAATCCGCCGGACGGCTACTCGCTCACGACGCCGGCGAGCGGATCGCAGAACACCAACCCAAGCTTTACACGCTATGGCGGCCTGTCCTGGCTCATCGACTTTACGACGGCGGGAACGTTCCAGTCGCCGCGGTTCGATCAACTCGTCGCCGCCGGCAATACGAAAGTCTCGGTTCGGCTGCAAATATATTTCTCGGCGTTCAGCGCTGCGGGAACGCTCAACACCGCTTTCGGCCTGACACTGACGCTGATCGCGCTCGATCAAACCGGCGCCTTTGCGTTTCAGCTTGCAACGTTCGAAGTCAAACCGGTCGACACGAACGACACGAGTTTTCCGAACAAGATCGCCGCCGGCGCATGGGCGACGATCGAGCTCGTCGCGTTCGATATCCCGATGTACCGAACGCCATTCGGGATGGCGATTCAGCTGTCGGCCGGCGGCGGCAGCGCGAGCCCGTCATGTACGGCGTATGTCGACGCGCTCGAGGTCTACGCGTTCAACGCGAACCCGGCGAGCGTCCTCGAATACGGCGATGCGGTCGCGTTGCACCAGGCCGGGAACAGCTATCTCGCGTTGAACGGGACACCGCCGACAGCATGGGAAATGACGATCGCTGACCTTGAGCGCGCCGATCCGACCGGTTTCGCGAGGTCCAAGATCACGCTCGGCGGCAATGTTCGGGGGTTCGATCCCGAGCTCGGGATCGACACGACGATTCGGCTCTTACGGCTCGAGCGCGATTTCCTGCGGCCGAAACAATCGATCGTCGGCCTCGCGAGCCTGCCGGCGCTCTTGCTTCGGCTGATCCAGACCAACACCGGCTAGTGGGGCGGCCGGCGGCAGTGGCGCGAGAACGGGAATCGTTGTAGAAATAGTGAGGACGCAGGACACATAGTCGAAACCGAACCGTCGGTTTTTTGGGGCATGAGCCCGCACGCTGGCAACTCGCCGGCGCTGCGGGCTTTTTCGTTTTTTCATCCCGAGGGGGCCGTGATGACCTCATCTACCCGTAGCGCGATCCTGACAAGCGTCGTCGCGACGGTCTCGACGATGATCGGCACGATCGTGCTCGCGATTGCGACGGGCGCGTGGGCCGGAAAGGAAAACGTGAGCGATCACCGAGCCGACGTCGAGCGAATCGTCGCAAAGATGGAGCGGATTCGGGACGTCGTTTGCCTCGATCATCGATACGCGCCGCAATGTCAACCGATCCAAACCGAACGGGGCACACCATGACGGCACCGAATACGACCGACGCGACCGGCCTCGTCGCGACTCCGACAACCGCGGCGCCGGCGACACCGGCGACCGTCGGCAGCTCTACGGCCGCGCCGATCCCGACGCCGACACACGCCGAACACGCCGGCTTTTTGCACGGTCTGTTCACGGCGCTCGAGGGCGCCGCGCATTTGCTCACGAATCCCGCGGTTCTCGCGCTCTTGCCCGGGAAATATCAGGGCTATGCGATGGCCGTCGCGGCGGTCGAGCAGGTCGCAGAGAAGGCCGTGACGCCGGCGGATTCCTCGAGCTCCTCGCCGTGACGTGGAAGGGGATTGTCGGCCGCGGATTCACGCGCGCGGAATTCGGCGAGTACGTCAGTACGCTACAGCTAACGCGTTGGGCGCCTGATTTTGTCGTGTTGCACAACACGCAGGATCCGACGCTCGCGCAATGGCACGAAGCCGACGGCGCGATTCGCATGGCCGGTTTTGCGAAGTATTACGCCGAGGAAAAAGGGTGGTCGGCCGGACCTCACCTGTTCGTCGCCGATGACCTGATCTGGATCTTTACGCCGCTCACGGTCGCCGGCGTGCACTCGCCGAGCTGGAACGCCGTTAGCTGGGGCGTCGAGACCGTCGGCGATTTCGATCACGAAGAGCTCGAGGCCGAACAGCTCGAGAACCTCGTCGAGGCGTTGCGCTGCTTGCATCGGCTGGCCGGCTGGAATCGGCCGCAGCTGCGGCTACACAAAGACGACCCAAAGACCGAACACACGTTTTGTCCGGGCGTGAATTTCGACCGCGCCGTGATCACGGCGCGGCTCGCTCAAGCTCTCACATAAGGATCGGCTTATGTCATTCTCGAACACCTTCGAAAACTCGCTCGCGCTCCTGCTGTTCAATAACACGAACATTGCCAATTTCGGCGACGCGACAGGCATTCGAGGTTCGACTGCGGCCGGCAGTTTCTATTACGCACTTCACACGGCCGATCCCGGTGAGGCCGGTTCGGCGGTCACGAGCGAGGCCGCCTATACGAATTACGCGCGCGTCGCCGTCGCGCGATCGGGATCGGGATTCTCGGTCTCTGGCTCGGCGACGACGCCGGTCGCGAACGTTGACTTTCCGCAATCCGGCGCCGGATCGAACGAAGTCGAGACCCATTTCTCGATCGTCAACACGGCGAGCGGCGCGGGAATCATTCTCGCATCCGGCATCATCGGCAGCGGGCCGAAGCCGTTCACCGCAGACGCGGCGAGCGATCTCATTACGTCGCCGGCGCACGGATTCGCGACCGACGATCGAATCGTTTTCGAGGCAATCGAGGGTCTGTCGCTTCCGACGGGCATCACGCAAGGCACACGGTATTTCGTGCTCGCGACCGGCCTGACGACCGACGCGTTCAAGATTTCGACGACGTCCGGCGGCTCGGCCGTCGACGTCACGGTTTCCGGCGGCGGCCTGCTCTATAAGTCGACGGCGATCACGGTCGTCGGTTCTGGCGTGACGCCGCGGCTCACGACCGCGACAACCGTCACGATCGGCTAAGATGATCGCGCTTACGAATGCGGGGACCGCGGACAAGATCGAGTTCGTCACGGTCGGCGCGACCGTGCAACTCGACTGGTCCTGTACGCAGGTCGATAAGGCCGTCGCAGACACGAATCCGACGTCGGCGAAAACCGTCGTGTCGAATGGTCAGATCGCATCGGCGACGACGACGAAGATCACGACGGACCCGGCGAGCTCGCATGAGGCGATGATCCGCGAGATCTCGGGCGTGAACACGCACGCCAGCGCTTCGTTTTCCGTGCAGCTGCAGCAGACAATCAACGGCGGCACGGCTAGGAAGGTGTCGAATGCTCACACGCTGGCGCCTGGCGAACGGTTGCTGATCAATGGCGATGGCACGCTGTTTATTTACGACGCGACCGGCGGCGTCAAAACATCGCTGGCGGCGGCGCTGACGATTAGCGTGCTCACAAGCGGGTCGGCTGCAACGTATACAACGCCGGCGGGATGCCGCGCCATTCGCGTGCGCGCAATCGGCGGCGGCGGCGCGGGTGGTGGTGGTGGGACTGCGGCGTCTTCCGCTGGGCTCGGCGCGGGCGGCGGCTCTGGTTCCTATTGCGAGAAGATTTTTTCACCGCCGAGTGCGACGTACACGTACACGATCGGCGCGGGCGGAACGGCGGGAACGGCGGGCGCCAATGCGGGCAACAACGGCGCGGACACGACGTTTGGATCGCTCACCGCGAAAGGCGGCTCAGGTGGCGGCGGCATGGCCGGGGCGACGACCGCAGCATCAACCTCGCTCGGTGGCGCGGGCGGCGTGGTTGGAAGCGGCGGCGATCTCAACATGCCGGGACAACCGGGCAATCCGGGAATCCGCACGTCCGGCACTGTTGGCAAATCGGGCGAAGGAGCTCCGAGCGAATTGGGGGGCGGCGGTATTGGCGTCGCGGCGCAGGGAACCGGCACGACTGCGACCGCGAACACCGGCGCCGGCGGGTCGGGCGGCTGCACGCTGAACGGCGGTAGCGCGACTGCCGGCGGCGCGGGCGGATCAGGTATCGTTATCGTCGAAGAGTTCTACTAGGCGCGCGCCGTGGCCGCGATCACAACCGCCAAAGCAGGATTTTGGGATGACTCTACGGTTTGGACCGGTGGAGTCATTCCAGGGAACGGCGACACGGTTATTGGCAATCACGTCGTCACCTTGCGCGACGCTCGGATCGTCGGCACGTCCCCGGCCGCTGGTTCGGCCACCAATGCCTATCGGTGCAACGCGAATCTCGTTCTCGCGGCGGGCGGTGCGCTGACCTCTCGCGGTGATATCGGGCTCGATACCGGCGCATACATCCAGCAGGCGGGCGCGTCGTTCAAGTTCGATGCATCGCTGGCAGCGTCCCCGTCCACCGCGATCTACAAGCTCGGAAGCATCAACATCATTGCCGGAGCAGGCACCGTCACAATCGCCGGCACGAGCGGCAACCACTGCTCGTTCAGTTCGGACGCGGGCGGCGCGAACGGGAGAATTGCTTTCACTGAAGACGCGCAGATCGTCGCAGACTATTGCGATTTCGTTCGCATCGGCGACGCATCGAACACGGCCTTCGATGGCGCGGCGGAATTCTCTGGTCACAAGATCCACTTCGGGAACTGCACCTTCGACGCGAATTGCGGCTCGATCGGGAGTCAGTTCGGCGTCGGCAGCGACGGCGCTGCGATCCTCGAGCTGATCAACGTTACCCACCGGAGCACGGGGACCTGCGTCGGCCTCGCGACGAACGGATATACGAACGGCACGCGCACCGTCAGCGGCTGCCGTTTCGCTGGGAAGACGTTCTTCTATCGGATCGAGGGGTTCGACTTCTCAGATAATGTCTTCGAGGACGTCTACGACGGGACTGGCAATGCGTGGAAATCTTGGAGCAATAATCTCCTCGCGATTCCGCAGTCGTCGATTGGTGACTGGCCCGCGTTCGGCAACATGGGCGATACGTATGTGCTCCGCGTAGGAGCACCGACGAACCCGCACGGCGTCACCACGGTCGATGGCCAGTCCTTCAGCTTTACCGGTTTGATCTGCGACATGCCGGACGGCACGGACGGCGCGGGCGACATGATCACGTTCAACAACGCGTCGAGCCCGATGCTGATCACCGTCTCAAAGTGCATCATCCTGAAGTCGGGAACGGACGTCCAAGTTGGCACGCTGGTCTCGTGTCTCGGCGGGTCGAACGTGAGCGTCGCGGTTCACCACAATACGTTTTGGAGCGACGGCAACTCCGCGACCGGGATCTATCTCGGCGAGACGTTCACCGGATTCGCTGGCATGCTCACCGCGTGCCATTCAAATATCGCATTGAACAAGACAGCGGGGCACGCCGAGATCGTGACGTGCGAAGTCGGAACGGTCACGGACGTCGTGCTCGCGGCCGCGTGCCATCACAACGGCAAGTGGAACGCCGGCGGACGGATCGGCTATAGCACGAACCTCGTCTTTAGCAATCCTGAATTGCTCGGCTTGAATGATGTTTGGGGCGATCCTGGATTCCTCGACATCGAGCGCACGATCAAGTCGTGGGACACTTCGCTAGGGGGCGCGGGCACGGTTGCAAACGCGCTGACGGAACTGCGCAAGAAAAACGACGCGGCGGGCTACAACTCCGCGTATACCATCGCCGCACTGTTCGCGTACATCCGGGCTGGGTTCACGCCGAGCAATCCGGCGTATCTGCGCGGCGCGGCGGACAACACCACGATTGGCGCCGTGCAGGTAACGCCGGCGATCTTGGCGCCTGTTCGCCGGCGACTCGCAGCGCAACTGAGAGCGGCGGCGTAGCGTGCTCTCGATCTTCGATCCGCGTGCGATCTTCGCTCCGGATGGCGGGGCGTTGTCGTGGTTTGATCCCGCCATCGGGAACGATCCATCAGGAAGCGTCATCACCGGACAGGCCGGCGTCTCGCGAACGGAGAGCTACGCGACCGGCGCCGGAACCTCGACGGCTGCGAACTTCGGCAGTTCGCTCGCGCAATCAATCGCCGTCGGCGTCGGAATGGCGATCGTCGCGTTCGCGGGATCGTCGACCGCGCAGTCGACCGCGGTCGCGAGCGGAACCGGCATCAATGCGGCGGTCGGCGTCGCGGCCTGTCAGTCGACGGCGCTCGGCGACGGGACGACGAGCAATATCGCCTCTGGCGCCGGAATTAGCCTCGCGCAATCGACGGCCGTCGCTGCGGGCAGCTCGACGGCCGTCGGCGCCGGGTCGAGCGTCGCGCAATCGATCGCGACCGGCGCAGGCGCATCGATCGCGGCCGGCGTCGGCTCGTCGCTCGCGCAAAGCCCCGCCGCAGCTGGCGGCGCGTCATTCGTCGCGGCCGCCGGCACGACGGTTTCGCAATCGCTTGCCGTCGCATTCGGACAGGCCGTTCTCCCTGGCGTCTTTGGGATCTCGACGTCGCAATCAACGGCCGTCGGCGCCGCCACATCGATTAACGCGGGCGCCGGCGCCTCGATCGCGCTCTCGAGAGCCGCCGCGACGCCGGCGTCGACTGTCGCGCTCCCTGGCGTCGCGAGCGCGAGCTCGAAAGGGGTCGGCGTCGGTACGTCCACGGTCGCGCGCACCGGCGTCTCGCTGAGCCTCTCGATCGCGCGAACGATTACGTTCGTTCAGATCGTCGGCCCGTCGGGAACGTTTACGCCGGACGTCAGCTCGCCGCGCTTTACGGTCGACTCGCTCGAGTCGCCGACATTCACAGTCGACTCGCTCGAGTCGCCGACATTCACAATCGACGAGTAGAATCTATGACGCTGATCGAAGCGCTCGATACGATCGAGATCACCGTCGGCGATACCGGCTACACGATCTCGGGAACGCTCGACGCGCCGGGGCTGCTCACGCTCGCGGGCGCGTCCGTCACGTTTTCACTGCTCGGGATCGACGACGAGCTTCGGCTTACCGGAAGCGTGATCGTCGCGCCAGCGACGGCGACGGTCATCGATCCGGCGAATAGAAAGGTCGCCTATCACATGCAATCGAACGACGTCGCGAAACGTGCCGTCGGCGCCGTTCGATGGACGGCGAATATTCCCGGCGTCGGCGTGATCAGCTTCCCGGGCGAGCGAGGCGCCTATCTGATCGTACGAATCAATCCGTAAATGTCGAGGGTCACGGATTGACCCGTAGATAGACCTCGGTCTGACTGTCGTCGGTCTTGAGTAGCGAGCCGTCGGCCTGGCGAACAAAGGTCTTCCATCGGACGACGTACCCGTCGTTTACGAGCGACGCGTGAACCGTCAGCGTGTCGCCGTTCGCGAACCACGATAAGACGGCGTCGCCGCTCGCGGGGCAGACTTTCACTTGGCTCGGGATGCCGAGCGGACACGCGAGTTGCGAATCGGTCGTATCGTGCCACGCGCCGACCGCACCGGCGGAAATCGTCATGTGGCGGCCGGTCACGCGGGTCGCGTTTCCGTCGACGGAAATATCGGCCGGCACCCGAACGCCGTTCACCGACACGAGCGACCACGTTCCGACGAACTGGCTGGAAGCTGGCGCCGTCGTGTCGGAACCGCAGGCCGCGACTGCGGCGAATGCTAGCAAGCTGACAACGGTTCGAATCTTCATTTTGTGATCGTCCTTGCTTGGGGCGGAATGCGACAATGTGCCGCGGATTGCAGGTTAGAACGCTCTAATCTTTGGTCGGACAAAACATTAAGTATTCCAAATGAGCGCGTAAACACATAGTCGAGACAGGTCCGTTCCGTGCTCTTGCGGTTCGGTAGACCTTCGGTAAGTTGTCGCCGCTCCCCGGCGCCGCCTTACCTACGGGCATTGTCGCGCTGGGAACCACGATGCGAAGAGGGAAAAAGACTGTGAAGCGGAAAAAGACAGGGGCCGAGCCGAGTAATTTGGTCGGGCGCGGCGTTTGGACAGTACCATGGTTGACGCCGGACGGCGAAATAATCCTGGTCGCAGTTGATCACCGAGGTCGCCGCGTCGAATGGCGGACGCTCGAACCCGGGAAATGTGAAGATGCCACGACGGCGGAACTGTGGGAACTTCTAAACCGAGTCGATCCCGTACCGATACTGCGCGTCGTCTAGTGGACGATCGCACGCGTTAAGCCCCCCGTCGCCGCCGAGCGTCTGACTTCACGACGCTCGGCGGTTTCGGTTCCGGCCTCGCTCCAACCTTCCGCAAATCGATATCAGGCGCGTCGGTTCTGGTCGCCTTTTTCGCCGGCCGAGTTGCTTGCGGCGCAGTCGCTTCGCGCTCGTCGCGCCAACGATTCCAGAGCTCGAGCTCTGGCGCGTCACCTTCGCCGCGAATCAGCCAACGCTCGTCGACGCCGAGAAAGCCGGCGAGCGGCGCGTGAACCTCATAGTCGCGCGGCGGCGTCGCTGATTTTGCCCACTTCGTAACCCAAGGCTGGGTACGACCGACGGCCGCGCCGATCTCGGTATTCGAGAGACAGCGGCCGGTTCGGAAGTGAGTCAACAGCCGCGCGAACGCGAGCCGCTCGGCGAATCCCGACAGTTTCACGGGGCACATTGTGTCATCACGACACAGTTGACGCCATTCCGAGCGTTATATATCATCACGCTTGTTAGAAAGAGTACCGTCTACGCACTGCAACAGTGGGGTAATCGAATGCCGGAAGTTCTTGCGCGCAAGGAAGATCGGCCGAGCGTCGGCGTCCGCGACGCGCGAAGCACCCTCGGCGAGCTGGTTAGCCGCGCCGGCTTCGGCGGGCAGCGAATCAGGATCGCCCGAAACGGGAAGGACGTCGCCGCGATCATCGGCCTCGACGATCTCGAGCGCCTCGAGGCGCTCGACGCTCCGACCAACCAGGCCGAGCCCGCGTCGGTCTCGGCGGCGTAAGACTGCAATGGGAACCGTCTACTCGCCACACACCACGCGCGACGAGTTGGTAAGCCGCTCAGAATTTGCGCGCGCGTCTCGGTTGGCTCGCGAATCGTTGCAGAGTTGCCAGTACGCCGCGACGGCGCATCGGGGCAATGAGTACGCGCGCAACCTCGCGAAGCGGCTTGGGTCGGGCGACGTCAAGCTCGGCGAGCATATCGTAACGCTCTTGTTCGACGCGATCGAACGCGAGGCGCCGCGCGAGCATGTCGAACGCTTCCCGCGAACGCTGCTCGCGCTGATCGCCGAGCAGTTCGCGAAGCTCGAGTCGGCGTATCAACTCACGCTCGTCGATCTCGTGCAACGCGAAACGCGCGCGAAGGCGGCGGCGGGCGTCGCCGAGCTTGAGGTCGCGCTCAATCCAACGACGAAGACGATCGCCGACGCGGCGCAACTCGTCGACGCCGAGCTCGCGGCGATCGAGGACCTTTCCGCGGCGTTGCATCGCCGATTGGCGGCCGCATGAGAGAAAAGCGCGTCGGCGTCATCATCGACGAACTTCGCACGCGTAACGGGACGCTGCTCGAGCAGACCGTTCGCCTGACTGACAACGGCTCGAGATATCAGATCAACGGAATCAACGTCGTCGAGGGCGCGACGATCGGGAAGACGCGCGTTGCCGTGGTGCCAATGAGCCGCGGGTATGCGACCGCAGTCGAGCGGCTCGCATGAGAACGGCCGCGTCGATCCTGCTCGCCGTCATTGTCGCCGTGCTGTTGATCGAATGGATCAATGGGCGACGTCGTGCACGGCTCGCGCGCGAGATCGACGACGCGTTACTCGCTCGGCCGCTCCGCTACTACACGAACCGGAATTATCACGATCTGATCGAGCCGGGTAGCGCGCTCGATCGCGAAGACTTTCCCGCATGAAAACGAAACGGCTCGGGATTAGGCCCCGAGCCGAGTCGCGCAACCGTTCCCCCCAGCGAAGTGAGGAAACTACAATGCCGGAAGCCGAAGGCGCAACCCAACAAGCGAAGAGCTCGATTTACGAATCGTTTATCGAAGAGCCGACCGTCGACGAATCCGCGGCCGAGCATCTTCGCAACGCGCTACAAATCCTCAACTCGCCGGCGGGCACGCTCGGGACGTTCAAGCGTGGCGCGTCG
>Ga0310811_10002592_pt1 | contig 22623 bp, 14 predicted proteins | sample YCmetagenome_FD_207642 | JGI IMG/M metagenome (GOLD analysis project Ga0310811, IMG submission 207642) | Soil microbial communities from experimental microcosm in Duke University, North Carolina, United States - YC | ecosystem: Engineered > Artificial ecosystem > Soil microcosm > Unclassified ...
TGCGATCCGGCGCCAGGCGATCGACTATGGCATCCCGCCGCAAAACGTGACCACCTGCTATATTGGCGTCGACGTGTCGAAGATACGCCCGGGGCCGGTTCCGGTCTCCCAGCGGCATCCCCGTGTGTTGTTTGTCGGCCGCCTCGTCGAGAAAAAGGGATGCGAATATCTGTTGCGCGCGACCCAGACCGTCAAATCGCGCATACCCGACAGCGAACTGGTCATTCTCGGCGATGGCCCATTGCGGTCCGATCTGGAAAAGCTTTCCCATGCGCTTGGCGTTGGCGCCCAGTTCGCCGGCGCGCGTTCGTCCGAGGAGGTCAAGGCAGAGCTGGATCAGGCCCAGCTTCTTTGTCTGCCCAGCCTTCGCGCCAGGAATGGCGATGCGGAGGGGTTTGGTCTGGCCATTCTCGAAGCGCAGGCCGCCGGCGTGCCGGTGATCAGCTCGGCCCTGGGCGGAGCCGAGGAAGGCATCCTGCATGAAGTTTCCGGCTACCGGGTGGAAGAAGGCTGCGCCGACATCCTGGCCGACAGGATAATCGAAATCCTTTCCAATCCGAAAAAAGCCGCCGAAATGGGAAGAGCCGGACGGCGCTTTGTCTCTTCCCGTTTCGACATCGGCCAATGCACAAGCACCCTGGAGCGTCTTTATGACCACATCGCGAGGATACCAACTGATGAGACAGCAGACAGCCGGTTCTGACGGATTGATGCAGCATATCGGGCGGAAGGCAGCGTCCATGCGTTCGCTATGGCGGGGACGTGCCGAACGGGATGCAGCTTTCCAGTCATCCGCCTATTGGCAGGAGCGCTACCGGCAGGGCAGCAATTCTGGCCCGGGATCGTATGGCCGTCTCGCCCTGTTCAAGGCGGAAATCATCAATCGCTTTGTCAAGGATCGAGATATCGCCGATGTCATTGAGTTCGGCAGCGGGGATGGCGCGCAACTCGCCCTGGCGGATTATCCCTGTTATGTCGGGATAGACGTCTCCGCCAGCGCGGTCGCGTTGTGCCGCAGGAAGTTTGCCGGTGATCCCGGCAAGATATTCCTGGAAGCCGGCAGCGCGCAGAGTGATGACGCAAGGGCGGACCTGGCGATGTCGCTGGATGTCATCTATCATCTCGTGGAGAATGACATTTACGAGAGCTATATGAGACGGCTGGAGCGTTCGGCGAAACGCTTCATCTGCATTTATAGCAGCAACGTCGAACTTCCCGGGCATGTGCCCCATATCCGCCACCGCTGCTTCACCGACTGGTTCGCCAAAAATGCGCAGCAGTGGGTGTTGTCGGACTATGTTCGCAACAGATATCCCTATGATGTCGCCGATCCGACCGAGACATCCTGGGCGGATTTCTACGTCTTCGAGCGCCAGCCCGTGGCCGTCACCATCCCGTTCGGCTCTTAAGTCCGGTAAAGTGGGTTTCTGACGCCGAACTTTCCCTGAGTCAGTCGGATAACCTCCTCGAAAGTCTCATTGCGCAATGCCAGGCACAGCGCCGCGTAGGAGCCCAGACCTGCCAGGAAGCCTGCAAGCAGCCGCGCAATGAAGGACCATGCATGCGCGGGCCCCGCATCGATCATGCCGACTGCAAAACCCATCGCGCCTGCGATCAGCGTGATCGGGAGCACCGCGGTGACAACAGCGGGTGCGGGCAGTTCGATATAGTTTCCGATCAGGCGCAGGTTCAGCCAGCCGGAGATCAGCGTCCAGCCGGCATAGGCATAGGTCACGCCCAGAAGCCCGAACCGGACGCCAGCGGCCATGGCGACCACGAACAAGATGCCCAGCAGGATGCTGAGGCGGAATTGTTCCCTGGTCTTTCCCAGGGCGGTGAACACCCAGCCGACCGGAACGATGATCGACTGGAACATCCCTACAAGGCTGAGGATGCGCAGGATCGGGACGACCTCCGCCCATCTCTTGCCCAGCAGGAACAGGATCAGCGGTTCGGACAGCACCGCGATGCCGATCATCAGCGGAAAGGTGACAAGGGCGATCATCCGGGTGGCCGTGAGATAGTGCTGCCGGAACCGCGGTATGTCGTTCTGGACACGCGCCAGGGCGGGGAACATCACCTGCCCCAGAACGGAGCTGATATTGTTAAGGGGCAGCAGCATCAGTGTGTAAGAGCGCGCAAATATGCCGAGAGCATGCGCCCCGATCGACTTTCCGATCAGCAGGTTCGCGCCATTGCGCATCCAGTAGTTCAGCGAGGTGTGGCCCAGGAGATAGATGCCATACCGTCCAAGCTCGGCCGCGACGTTCCGTCTGAAGATCGCATGCGGACGCCAGGCCGATACGATCCATAACAAAAGCGTCGTTGTGGCGGTCGAGAGGAGGGCCTGCCATGCCAGGGCCCAGACGCCATAGCCGTTCAGAGCCATGATGATGGCGGCGGCGCCGGAGATCATGGTGGCGCTGATGGTGACGCCGGCCAGCGCCTTGAAACGGAATTCCTTCATCAGCAGGGCATTATGGACAAGGCCCAGTGCCTGGATGATGAAGGTGAAGGACAGGAGCCGCGACAAAGGATCGAGGGCGGGCGCGTTGTAGAAAGCGGCGATAAAAGGCGCGCTCAGGAAGAAAAGCACCGACAACAGGGCGCCGGCGCCGGTCTGGATCCAGAATGCAGTGGAGCGGTGCACTTCCGAGACGTCCTGGCGATAGATCAGGGCCGAGCAGAGGCCCCCATCTGCCAGCGCCTGCGCAAATCCGGTGAAGACCAGCAGCATGCCGATCAGGCCGAATTCTCTGGGGCTGAGAAGGCGCGCGAGGGCGATGCTGAAAGCAAGCTGGAAGAACTGGCTCCCCAGACGCGATGCAAAACTCCATGACAGGCCGCGAAGCACATTCTGGCGTAGTGTCATGCGGGGGAAAGATTCGTGGTCGTTGTGGCGGGGAATGTCTTGTCGGCAAAAAGAATGCGTTCTCCGGCGCGGTCTATGGAAAGCAGCGTACCGCTGCGCAATCGGACGATATCCCGCTCGCCGCGTACATCCGCTTCCATCACCGTGAAGGGGTCGTACCCAAGAATGGCGGGAGACGGTGGTAGCAGCTGCCTGATGATGCAATAGGCCCTGGCCCAGTGCGGCGGCGCCGTCTTCTCCTCACGGGTGGAGAGGCGGGCCAGTATCGCTTCGCAGAGAAGAATCGGGCGTGCATTTTCCCTGGTGCTCGCGATCAGGAAATCGAAGTAAGACGTGCGGATGGCGTAATCCAGCCCGGCGTCAACCAGCAAGCCGCAGCGCCGCAGGAGCGCGGCATGGCCCGGAAGCGGATATTCCCGGTGCTGAATCAGAAGCCGGGCGAGATCGTAGACATTCACCAGATGATATTCGAACGACGTGCCGGCCAGGGCGATATCGCGCTCGATATAGCCGTCCAGGAATGCAAAGGCTGGCAGTCGCGAGCGGATATGCTGTCGCAGCGGGAACCAGGCTCTGCGGACCAGGCCATAGGCCTTTCTTCTTATCCGTTGGCCGGCCGGGCCGTCCCGCAGCCCGTTGGAACGGAACGCCATCGCCCTCATGAGGCGGTCGAACGCCGAGAATGGTCGCCAGAACCGTGAACGCGACCGGCCCAGCACGAGCTCCAGCGCCGTCAGGCCAGATGCGGCCGCCCGGGTGAAGAAACCCCGCTCGGCCATAGACAGGGGAATGCGCTGCAGGACATTCAGGGTGGTTGAAATCGTGTCGAGGTGGGTATTCAGCGCTAGGCAGTTGCGCTGGGAAGACCCGAAGGCCGTGTTGGAAAGGCGCTTTTGGGGATAGGGCAGGTCCGTGGAGCTGTGCTCCAGAGAGTCATGAAGAAACCAGGTGCCCTGTGTCAGCCGTTCCGAATAAGCGAGGTGCCGCTTTAAACTCTCCACGATGATGCCAGGGCTCGCGATCAGCCGATCCTCGAAGGCTTCGACCAGAAGCCGGATCGCGGCGGCGGTGAACCGCATGTGGATTTCTGTTTCCGATTTTGTCCAGGCGCCATGGCGCCAGAAGCCGCCGCAATCGCTAAGCCGGCTTAACAGCGCGTCGCAAATCAGGCTTCGCTCCGACAGGTATTGCGAATAGGCGGTTTTCTCCAGCGCCTTCAGCGCTAGATACGCGCTATAGGCATCCATTTCCATGGGCGAACCGTTGCGCGGATCGCAGAGAACGCCATTGGACATCAGTCGGGGAAGGTCGCCGGGAAGCGACAGCGTCGTGAAAGAGCCCACGATGGATATGCGCGCGCCGCTCTTGGCGGGCGTTGTGGCGAAAACATCATCTGGACCGGCGTGAAAGTTTCCTTCCGACGCCATGAGCTGACAGTCATTCATGACAAGAACTCGGGGCTTGGAAGGATGATGGCCGAAGCGGGCAAGGCCGCCAAGTGATAACGGGCGTGGCCCATTTTTGTCACAAGGAGAGGCGGTGGCGGAATAGTAAGTTTCCTGATGAACGCAGGCGCATTCCAGCGCGTTGGAGTGTGCGTGATGGAGGATTCCGGCGGAAGGTGAGGCAATGCGTCGTGCAGAACGGACACATCGGATTACTATTCTTTTTCTGCTAGCTGCCCTTGTTCTTGATGGGGCGGATGCGTTGGCGCAGGGCCAGTTGCCGGGTCCCACTGTTGCCCCGTCGGGCTCTGTCGAGGCAAGGCTCTCAGCCGCACCTTCCAATCCCGCGGCGGTCGCGGCGATACCCCGTGGCTCCCAGGACGCAAGCTACAAGCTGGGATCAGGCGACAAAATCAAACTGACCGTCTATGGCGAGAATGATCTGGGCGGCGAGTATCAGGTGGACGGCACAGGGCAGGTGCAGTTGCCCTTGCTGGGGCCGGTCCCTGCTGCCGGGATGACCGTGCATGACTTCGAGACTGCCGTGGGCGGAAAATTCGTATCCGAGGGATATCTCAAGGACCCCCGGGTCAGTGTGGAGGTCGAGAATTACCGGCCATTCTATATCATCGGGGAAGTGAAGAGCCCCGGCCAATACCCCTATGTCAGCGGCATGAACGCCTTGAATGCGGTGGCGCTTGCCGGCGGCTATACGTACCGGGCCGATGACAAGGACGTGTATATCCGCCGGGACGGCACCAGCAAGGAGCAGGAGGCTCCTGCGGACCAGAGCACAAAAATCAATCCGGGCGACATCATCCGAGTGGACGAGCGGATCTTTTGATGCCTGTCATTCGTGCAGGGTTATCCCGACATTGATCTGATTGTCATTAAATGTTCCGCCCAGGGCATCGGTCGAGCGCTTGGTCAGCGTATAGTTCATGTCGAGGCTGATGAGGTGATTGATCAGATATTTGCCGCCGATCTGGAAGCCCCCCTCCTTGTCGCGCCGGACGACGCCCGGATAGGCGCTGTCGATATAATCGGCGCGGGCCTGGATGATCAGATTGGGGAGCAGATCGTAATCCACGCTTAGCGCCGCTTTCTTGCTGTCCTGGATGGAAGCGCCTACCAGAATGATCTGGTTGAGCGTGCGGCCGCCTTCCAGATGGACGGTCATGAGCGGCGTGGCCAGCCAGTCCAGCTTGATGCCATAATCGAGGCCCTCGACATTGGTCAGGGGCGTGGAAAAGTCATATTTCAAATAACCCAGATAGACCTCGCCGCTGATCAGGTGCGTCAGCTGCAGGTCGGCGCCGGCGTCGGTGCGATAACCGGTTGACGAGCGGTGGAACCCGTTTCGGTCCAGAAACTGATCGAACTGGCGGGATTCATAAGACGTGTGCAGGAAAAACGTATAGCCGGGTGAGAATTCGTAGAATGCTCTCGCATAGGCCTTATAATCATCGAAATTGCGGTCGTTATTATCCTCTAGCCCGCCGCCGATCAGGAGTGTGTCCACATAATCGTAGCGGTCGAAGGTGCCGCCGAGATTGAAGCCCAGGCGATTGGGCTGCACGGTCGCACTCACATCGGCATGCTTGTCGTAATAGCGCGTCGGCGATTGCTGGTTGCCGATGACATTCGGCGAGGCCAGGGATTCATGGACTTCCGACACAGCGCCGTTGGCGTAGACGGCAATTCCGTGCGCAATGTCGTAGCGTCCGTCTGTGCCCACGTTCCAGTCGGCGAGGTTTTCGTGCGAATATCTCAGATACTGATAGGCGTTCGTCCCGCCATAGAATTCCAGCGAATTCAATCCCCAGTTCGACCGCAGCCGCAGCGAAGGGGAGAAGGTGAAATAATAATCGTCCAGGAGATTATCGGTGGTCCGGAAGACGTTTGAGTCGTAGATCCCGTCCAGGGTGAGCTGGGGAAAGAGCATAAAGCCGCCTACCGGTATGCCCAGAGGATCGTAATCGGGACGGGGACGGGCCATCACCGGCAGGTCTTCGACATCCGTTGTTACTGGCAGGGAAAATTGGGGCGGCAAAGCGGCGCCGTTGCTGGGGGCAGTCGGCTGTACCGGTTGTGCGCGGCCCGCGCTGGAGAAAAGAGCGGCCGACACGAAGAAGGCCGCCGCCACACGAACGATCCGCAATTCCATCAGGTCCCCGAATGCCAAATGCAAAAAATGAGCGCAAACGGGTGGGCCCCAAAGACCCGGAACGCCCCAAACGCACCAGTCCTCACGAACGCGTGTTCGCCGCGTTCGTTCCATTTCAATCTTTAGGAGGTGCGCTTCAATCTCGAGAAGGCGCGCTGCTGGTTGACTTGTCACAGATTTGTCCCAGCGCTTGGTGACCAGCCACCCGGTCCGCAATTCGGGAGACTGTCTCTAGCGGCTTACTGGATATGTGGTTGAGCGCAGGTTTGGAAACAATCGGGATGCCCGAAGATGCGAAGGCCAGGCAGGCATCGATGGTTCATGTCTTGACCGATTGGCGATTGTAAGAATTTCACGCATGGTTTGCTGCACCTGTGCTGCGCGAGGTGTGCAATCGCGGCGAACGCCCAAACGAGCCCGAATGCCGCGATCCTGACCGCCATCGCCAAGGCGAAGCGGTGGGTGGGTGCACTGGTCGACGGAGCTAGCCTGTCAGAAATCGCCAAACAGGAAGGGAAGGGGGAGCGCCAAATACGGCTGCTGATACCGCTGGCGTTCGTGCCACCAAACAATCTGCATGAAATAGTCAGCGGGCACTCGTCTCTGACGCTCACCGGCCTGGCCAGGTCGGTACCCATGGTTTGGGGCTAGTGCGAGGCCTGTTCTTTCGACAAGGTCAGTGTCGCCGGCGAGCAGCAAAAGGGAAAATCCTGTATTCGGTAACGGGTGATAGCGGCAAACCTTTTTGCGGAGATTGCCTTGTTGAAAGTTGAAGGCCGCTCCGTCCGCACACCATACCTTGATAAGGCGGTGGCCGATATTCGGGATCGCGCAAGTTCAAAAAATCAACTGCATGGCTTCGTGAACGCGGGTAGCGGTGGTAGAGCTGCGGCCGTAACGGCTCCTTTATGGAGTGCTCGTCTACGCGGATGCCGGTGTATATCGTGAAGACAGCCACTGGATATTGGATGTTGCCCTTTTCGGAATCGCGTTCCAGCAGTAAGGAGCTATCGAGGTGGCGCCTATGCTGAGCCCGTGTAAGATTTAGGTAGACGACCAAACCATCAAGCCAAACCGTGGTAGTTCCCCCTTTTTGAATGTAAGAAGCAATCTCTGGCGATTGCGTCGTAGCCCATCAAAGGTAAGCCGTTCGCCAATGAGCAACCAAGGCAATTTGAAGAGAAACGGCGATGCTGGAGTTCGACGATGTCATCGCGCCACTGACGCGGGAACAATTCCTCGCGGATTATTGGGGCAAGTCATTCCTCCCCACCAAGGGAAGGTCTGGCCGCTTCACAGATCTTCTGGGTTGGGCCGAGCTCAATTCAATTTTGGAGCAACAGTGGCTTAGCCCGCCCAGGCTTCGGCTGACCCATGAAGGTCGTCCTGTTGAGACCAACCGCTACATGTCACCCGGCGTAGGCGGAACATTACAACTGAATTCCGGTAAGCTCAGCGTCTGCCTCTCGGATGGCGCGACCCTTGTCCTGGATCGCGTGGAGGAGCTGTCGCCTAAAGTGCGTAAGCTGTCGGCTTCGTTCCGGGATGCGCTTCATGCGGGCAATTACGTCAATCTCTATGCGGGCTGGCATAGCCAGAACGGCCTCGATCTACATTGGGACAGCCAGGAAATCATGGTCCTGCAATTGTCGGGCAGGAAGCGTTGGCAAATTTATGCGCCGACGCGCATCAATCCCCTGCAGGACGACATGGAAGCGCCGCCGAGGCCGGCAGGTCCGCCCATATGGGATGACATGCTGGAGGATGGCGACATGCTCTATATCCCGCGCGGTTGGTGGCATGTGGCCTTCCCCGTCGGCGAACCGAGCCTGCATCTGACGGTAGCAACGATCCCCCCGCATGGCATGGATCTGCTTCAATGGCTGATCGGCCGGCTGCGACGTCATGAGGCGGTTCGTGCCGACCTTCCTAGGCTGGACGATGCCAGGGGACAAAAGGCTTTTCTGAAGGCCTTGCGTCCCCTGCTTTCCGAAGCCTTGGCGGATGACGCGATCGCTGAATTTCGCCACGAATGGGAAGGCGATTTGCGTCCGTTTCCCAGCATCCGCCTGCCTGACATGGCTTATGTCCAGAGCGAGACGCTGAGCGACGCCCATCGCATCCGGCTGGGCGCGGCGCATCACCTGCATTTCGTGCGTGATGGCGCCAACGTGCAGTTCAAGGCTCACGGCGTGGTGTGGAGCGACCTTCCTCCCAATCTGGTGTCCGCGCTTGAGATGCTTGGCGACACCCGGGCCGTGAGCTTTGCCGAACTCTGCGCCCGGCTCGATGGCGACAACGCCAAAGCCCATCTGCGGCACACGCTTGCCGCGCTCGCCCGTGCGGGCGTCGTTCTGATCGAGAAGCCGTAGAGCGCGAACACGAGGGCGCGAGGCCTAATACCTCATCCGGAAGCCGATCGAGATCACGCGCCCCAGATTGCTGGCGCCATAGGCATCGAAGCCGGTGGTCGCGCTATTGCTGGCATTGTTGGTATTGCCGACCGGACTGGTGTTGTAGAAGGGCGGATCGCTGCCCAGGATATTGCTGACATCGACATAGATCTGGCTGTTGTTCAGCCGCTTGTCCACGCCGCCCAGATCATATGCGAAATGCGTGTCGAAAGTGAGGTTGGCGTCCACCGGGTCGCCGCCTCCCACCGGCACGCCGGCACTGGCGACAATCACCGGATTGATGGTTCCGCTGGACCAGTTGCGGTAGGCGCCTACATAACGCGTCACCAGCGCGGCGGAGAATACGTCTAGATCCCATTGCAGAGACAGCCGCGCCTGCAGGCCGATGGATGGAAAAGTGGTGTTGTATCCGGACGTGTTGAGCACGCTGAACAGCGGTCCGCTGCCCAGGCTTTCGTCGAAGGCCAGGAAGTCCGTCGCCATCATCGCGGCGCTGAAGGTACCGGCTTGCTGGCTGCTGTAAGAATAAGAGGCGGAGATATCCAGTCCCTGCACCTTGAGGTTCAGCACATTGGCCTGCCGCTGATCGAACAGATAATAGACTGTGGCCGGCAGGGACTGGACGATCGGGACATTTCCTATGAACGTCGCGAGCTGCGTTTGCGTGCAGGGGGCGCCCGGATTGCAGAACACGAGCCGGTAGTTCTGCGAGGCATTTGTCAGCACCGAGGATATCTGCGGCGAGGTCACCCCGCCCTTGAAGCGGTTGTCGAAAAACGTGACCGACAGCGACAGGCCGGGCACCAGCTCCGGCGCCAAATCCAGCCCCAGGTTCCAGGCGCGCCCCTGCTCGGGCCGGATGTTCGGATTGCCGGTATAGCGATAGACGCCCGGAATCTTGGAATCGATCTGGCACGTGACGGCGCCGGCGACGCAGCCGGGATCGCCGATGATGTTGGGATATAGCGCGGTCGGAACGGCGGCGCTGGGGGTGAATGGAGTGGCGCGTGACAGTACGTTGAGCCCATCGCGTGCAGGATCGCCAACGCTGCGTTGCGAGGGCGCGACGAAAGAGGTGGACCAGTTGCCGCGCAGTTTCAAGCCGCCTGCGACCTTCCAGTCCAGTGCGACCTTGGGATTGGTGGTGGCGCCCACGTCGCTGTAATCGTCATGGCGGCCCGAGATGTTCAACATCACCTGACGTGCCAGGGGGAAATTCGTGCCCGGACCGACCAGCGGGATATCGGCTTCGGCGAAGATGGAGAAGACGCTGCGGTCCAGCGAATAATAGGTCATGGCCAGCGAGCGGCCGGCGGGGCCATAGTCGTTGGGCGAATTGATGCCCGAGTGCTGGCCGATGCTCATATATTCGGTACCCAGCGCCAGCCGCAGCGGGCCGCCCGGCAGTTCCAGCACGTCGCCATCGGCGCCGAAATGGAAGTCGCGCAGCTGATAGCTGCCTCGATAGATCTGCGGATTGTCCGTGATAGCCGCGCGCACCGCGCTTGAGGTGCGGTTTGTGGCGGCGGGATTCCACACATCCAGCGCATTGGCCGCGGTCAACGGCAAATTGAGGAAGGTGAAACTGGAGCCCGATTGGGTTGGCACGGTGGTGTCGCCGGCGGTGTTGGCGGTTCCGTTCAGCGCCAGCGCGGCGGCGCCCAGGTCCAGGGTGTTGGCGTTGGTGATGACCACGCTCTGGTCGTCGGCCACCATCTGGCTGGCGGTGAGTCTCAGCCGCCGGCTGAGTTCGTAATCCTCATTCAGGATGACGTACCAGTCCTGGGAATGATTGTCGTTCAAGCCATAACCCAGAAGCTGGGTCGCGTCCCATCGGACGATCTGGGAGGTGGCGTTGCCGGTATAGCCGGCGGGTGTCTGGTAGAAGGGGTTGGCCTGCGAGCCCGTCGCGAACGCCTTGGCCTGGAACGTCGGCGCCGACACGTGGGTGTAGGTGTCGCGATAGGAATAGTCGAAGTCGCCCGACATGGTCAGGCGGCTGTTCAGAGTCTGCGCGAACTTCAGCAATGCGGTGTGCCGGGTCTCCGCGCCGGTACCATTGTAGGTACCGGGTGTATTGGCGCCGTAGGGACAGGGCGAATATTGCGGCATGTTGGGAACCGCCGCCGTTGCGGCACCGCTGGTATACATGGTGCTCAGGCCTTCCATCTGGATGGTGGCCGGATCGCAGTAGAAGGTGGCGCTATTGGTGACGCTGCTGGTCGGCGTGCCGGGCGGCAGAAGGCCGTGCTGGATGGCGAGCGCGGTCTTGTCCGGAACGGTATATGGCCGGCTCTGGTAATCCACCGATGGGTTGGCGGCGCGGGAATAGCCGTAGGCCCCCATCACCCAGCCCGAGGACCAGACATGCCCGTAGACCAGGCTTCCCAGCCTGGTGCCGTAGTTGGCGCCGAAGCCGGCCTGCAGATCGGCCTCGAAGCCCTCATAGCGCTTGCGGGTGATGATGTTGATCACCCCGCCCACCGCGTCAGAGCCGTAAACCGAAGACGAGCCGTCGGCCAGGATCTCAATGCGCTCCACCGCGATGGCGGGAACCATGTTGGGATCGGGCAGCACATGCTGGTTGCCGCCCACCGGCAGCCGGTGACCGTCGATCATCACCAAAGTCGAATTGCTGGCGCTGGCGCCCAAGCTGTGGATGGTGGGCGCATAGTAGGAGGTGCCGGGCAACTGCCCCACGCCTGAGCCACCGAACACCGTCACCGCCGGTGCCAGCTTCAGCATCTGGGCAGGAGTGATGCTGGCGGTGTCCTCGATCAGGGCGCGGTCGATGATGTCCAATCGCGCACCGACCAGGCCGAAGTCGCGGATGCTGGTGCCGGTGATGGTGACATGCTCGACCGGCTCGGCCACGGGTAGGGCGGCCTCGGGCGCGCCCGCCTTTTCGACCGGCGTAGCGATGGGCGCCACCTTTCGCACTACCAGGCTGCGCGATCCGCCGGGCAGCACTTCCAATGGGGTGCCGGCGATTAACAGCTCGACCGCAGCCCGCGCCGACATCCGCCCGGAAATCGGCTGGCTGCGGATGCCTGCCACGGACTCCGTGGTGAACAGGATGTCCTCGCCAGTCTGCTGGGCGATCTGCTTCAGGGCGTCCGACAGCGGCGCGGCCGGCAGGGCGATGTTGAACTGGCGTTCGTCCTGCGCGCGGGCAGGGGCCGCGAACACCATGCCGGCCAGAACAAGCGCGGGAAGACGTGCCAGGCCAGACCAAACCCCGCCACGCGCCCGCGGCCTTCCAGGCGGGAGCGGCGGCGAAGGATGAGCCGGAGAGCTCATTTTTTCGTCAGCGGCCGGCCATCACTTGCAATCAGGGTAACGCGGCTCGGCGTTTCCTGAACCCTCGCCCCCATCAGCGCCGCGACCGTGTTGGCGAAGGCGATGCTATCGCCATTGCGATAAACGCCGCTGATGCGCTTGTCGCCGAGATCGCGGCCCTGGAGCACGACGCCGACGGGGCTGTAGCGATTCATCTCCGCCACCGCTTCCGACAATCGCGTGTCCTCGAAAACGGTGCGGCCCGAATGCCAGGCGCCGACCGCGGTCGCCCGGGGCCGGTCGATGGCGGCGACTGTCTCTCCCACTAACGCCATGCGCTCTCCCGGTGTCAGGCGGCGGATCTCGTTCTTGAGATTGACCGAGGCCTGGCCCGAGAACAGCATGACCGAGGCATTCTGGCCGTCGCAGCGTACGTCGAAGTTGGAGGCATCGGCGACGATCCGGCCCTCGGCCGCCTTGACGACGAACGGGCGGTCCTTGTCCGACACAACCGTGAAGTTGGCGCGGCCATAACGCAGCGTGATGACTCGCGTGTCGCGGTCGAACAGCGCGTCCATGCACGAATTGGTGTCGAGCAAAGCGCGGCTGTTGTCGGGCAACTCGATGGTTCGCTGTTCTCCCACCTTGGTGACATAGATGCGCGCTTCGGCTGGCCGCAGGGTCAGGTAGGCGGCGGCGCCCGCAACCGGCGCGGCCAAAAGCCCCGCCATCACGGCGCGCCGCGAGCTGGAGGTCACGAGCGGAGCGGGACTGCTCCCGCGCATGTCGCGCGGATAGCTGCCCGCCACGTCCCAAACCGCCGTCAACGCCTCGAAGGCTTCGCCATGCGCCGGGTCTTCCGCCAGCCAAGCCTGAAAGCCGCGCGCGTCCTGGTCAGTGCGCAAGTTGGAGCGCTGGCGCGCGAGCCATAGCGCAGCCTGGAGCTTCACCGTTTCATCCAACCCAGGCTTGTCCGTCACGTCACCAGGCCTTTGCGTAATCGGCCAGCATCATCATGGCCTTGGCCATCTGCTTTTCGATGGCGCTCTCGCTTATGCCCAATCGCCGCGCGATCTCGGTATATTCCAGTTTGTCGATGCGATGCATCAGGAAGATCTCGCGCGTCCGGTCAGGCAGGCGATTAATTCCCGACACCACGCGAGAAAGCAACTCCTTCGCCGCAACAACTTCATCGGGACGCGCGGCGGCGTCCTCGCGGTCCGGCACCGGCATGCGCGCCTCGCCATAGAGGCGCCGATCGTGACGGTAGTCGTCGATGCCGATATTGACAGCGGTGCGCACCAGGAAAGCCGCCGGGTTGGTCACCGGGTTGGTGGCGCTGTACTGTTCGAAGCGCACATAGGCGGAATGCAGCAGGTCTTCGGCGTCCGCGCCGCCGCCGGTCCGCTTCGCAATACGTTTCAGAACCCCGGCCCAGAATTCCCTGTTGCGAGGAATTTCCGTCATTCCTGTTCCCCCTGAACCAATTAGGGGCGGTCTTCCTGCTCGCGTCAAATTTTTTTTGCCCCTCTGCTGTGGGTGGCACTCATTCCCATCGTCCAGTGGTTAAGCCTGCCGCCAAAAAGGCAGGGCGAACCAGGGAAACGCCACAACTGGCCTTCGGCCAGAACGGGGAAATCATGTCAATTTCGCTTAAGCTCAATCTGGGCACGTCTTTTGTTGCCCTCTTCGCTGCCGCAACAATCGCCACCCCTGCCCATGCACAACAGACGAACGCCGCCGCGACCGCCGCTGCGGATTCCGTCGAGGCGGTGACGGTAACCGGCACCAGTTTCCGCGGCGTGGCCCCTGTCGGCGGCAATCTCGTCTCCGTCGGCCAGGCCGAAATCGAAAAGACCGCGGCGCAGAACGCGCAGCAGATCCTGAAGAACGTTCCCGCGATCACGGGCCTTGGCATGTCGGGCGTGACCCAGAATGCCGGCAATTCCTATTACGCGCCGACCATTCACAGCCTGGGCGCTTCGGCGTCCAACTCGACCCTGATCCTGATCGACGGCCATCGCATCCCGCTGGGCCATATCTCGCTCGCGCTACCCGATCCCAGCATGGTGCCGCCCATAGCGTTGGAGCGCGTGGAAGTGCTGGCCGAAGGCGCCTCCTCGGTTTATGGCTCCGACGCTGTTGCCGGCGTGGTGAATTTCATCACGCGCAAGCACTATGAAGGCATCATGGCCACCGCCCAGATGGGCACCGGCGATGACTTTGGAACGGTCTCGGCCGGCCTGCTGGGTGGCACCACCTGGCAAGGCGGTTCGGTGCTGGCGGCCCTAGGCTATTCGCATAGCGGCGCGCTGCGCTTCGACTATGCCACCCGTCCCTATCTGGCGCCCAACAAGACGCCCTATGGCGGCACCAACTTCCTGTCGTTCAACTGCTCGCCCGCGGCCATCCAGCCGGCCGGTTTCTCGACCATCTTTGCATCGCCGACCGCAGCCACGCCGATCGCCAACTCCACCGCGAATTCGCCCTGCAACAGCCAGCAATATGGCGACGTCTATGGCAAGGAAACCCGCTACAACATGATGTTCCGCGCCCAGCAGGACATTGGCGACGACATCACCATCTCCGGCGATTTCATCTACTCCAGCCGGCAGACCTTCACGCCGCAGGCGCGCGGCGGCATCCAGGCCACGGTGTTCCGGACCGGCGCCCAGGCCAATCCCTTCTATGTCAATCCGCCCGGCGTGGCGGCGGGCACCACCGCGGGCAACTCCCAGACCATCCGCTGGGATGCCAACGAGTTGCTGGGGCCCGGCGCCTACGTCAACAACACGGCACCCGTCTGGACAGGGACCCTCAATGCCGAATGGCGCATCGACAGCAGTTGGCGCGTCAACGCCATGTTCCTGGAGGGACAGGACCGCACCGCCCAAGTCACCGTGGGGACGCTGTGCCAGAGCTGCGCCACCTTGGCGCTCAACGGCACCACCAACACCAGCGGCAGCCTCACCGCGGTGGTGCCCGGCACCACCTTGACCCCGCTGCAACTGCCGCTGACCGCGGCTAATGCGTTGGATGTGTGGAATCCGGCGGCGACCAACCGCGCCTCCGCGGCGGTGTTGCAGGCGCTGACCGACTCCCGCAGTTCGATCAGCCAGGTCAGCAATCTCCAGCAGGCGCGCATCGGCATCGACGGCACCCTGTTCAAGCTGCCGGCGGGCGACCTGCGGCTGGCCTTCGGCGGGGAGTCGCAGATCTACGTTCTCAATACCGACGTGATCAATCCGCTCAACTCGGGTCCGGCGACGCTGGGCTCCTCCTACCGCTTCTTCCCGCTGAAGCGACACGTCGAGTCGGCCTATTTTGAGGTGCTTGTCCCGGTGATCTCGCCGGAGATGAACAGCTTCGTCTACAAGTTCGATCTCAGCGGGTCGGGCCGTTACGACAATTACAGCGACTTCGGCGACACCTTCAATCCCAAGTTCGCCGCCGATGTCGAGTTCGTCGACGGGGTGAAGCTGCGCGCCAACTGGTCGACCTCCTTTGTGGCGCCGTCGATGCGCGCGATGGGTGATCCGCTTTACGGCACCTACTCGAACTCCACCGCCCGCCTGTTCAACACGGTGACGGCGGTCTCTCAGGCCCGTTTCCCGACCATTGCACAGATTCCCGGCATTGCCTGCTCGGGGGGCAACTGCACCATCGGCAACACCATCCAGGGCGTCGTAGTGGATACCGGCAATCCGAACCTCAGCCCGCAGAAGGGCGAAACCTGGTCGGTTGGCCTGGACGTCTCACCGCACCTGCTGGAAGGCTTCACCGCCTCGATCACGTTGTTCAATAACCTGCTGCGCGGCGGTATCACCTCGCCCTGCGCGCCCGGCTGCATTCTGAACAATGGCGCCCTGAACAACCAGTTCACGATCTATCCCAACGGCGCGACGGCGGCCGAGATCGCCGCCAAGGTCAACGACGTGCCAATCGTTACCGTCCTGCCGCAGACGACCTATTACATCTTCCGCCGCGCCCAGACCAACGCGCTGGACCTGGACGTAACGGGCCTGGATATTTCGGCCAACTACGTCTTGGAAACAGCGAGCACAGGCAATTTCCACCTCGGCGGTTCGCTCACCCAGTTCCTGCGCTTCATGCAGGCCTATGGCGGCGGCCCGAAGTACAGCATCATCAACTCGGTCGGCATCAACTCGACCTTCCCAGCGATCGCCCGCCAGGTGCGGCTGAACGCAGGCTGGGACATGGAGGACTATTCGCTCGACGTCTTCGTGAACAATATCGGCGGCTACAAGAACTGGGGCGGCGGCACGATCAATCCGCTGGTCCTGGATGCCAATGGCAACGTCTCCGGCGGCGGCGACTATGTCCACTCCTGGACCACCGTCGACCTGCATGCCTCATGGGATTTCGCGCATGGGGGCCTGCTGGGCGAGAGCCAGGTCTATGTCGACGTCAACAACCTCTTCAACGAAGCGCCGCCGTTCTTCAACAACACGAACGGCTATGATCCTTTCGGCGCCAACCCGTTGGGCCGGGTGCTGAGCGTTGGTATCCGGGCGCGCTGGTAAGGAGGAATAGATGCGGTTCGACAGCATATGGGTACGGGTAGCGGCAACTGTGGGAGGGCTTGTTCTGGCACTCGCTCCGGCCTGTGCCGCCGAGCGCGAGATTGATCCAACCTTTATCTACCGGAACTCCAACACGGCGCCGGAGAAGCCCTCCGACATCACCACGGCGACCTGCCACTACCGCCCGCTGTTCGGGGTGGGCGAGAAGCAGACCCCCGTGCTGGGCAGCGTTGCGCGCTACGGCGTGGTGGACATCGATCCCCACGGATCGTGCGCGCCGGTGCAATATCCCGACGAGGAGCAGCTCTATGTCGTGCTGAAGGGCGCCGGCGAGGCCGCCTATGGCGCGGAGAAAGTTGCCCTGAAGACGGAGGACTTTCTCTATCTCCCCGCCACCGTGCAGCACGGCCTCGCCAATCCCACCGCGGCACCGATGAAGGTCGTGATCATGGGCTTCCACACCAAGGGCTTTCCCTCCGGCCCCCTGCCGCCGCACGCATTAAAGGACAATATCGAGAATGTGCCGATCGAATATGTCGGCGGGCATCCCGATAGTTCGCATTTCCGGCTGCTGACGGGTGACGCGCCGCAGACCCGCAATCGCTTCAATGTAGGTTATGTCGTGACCAGCCTGTTCCTGATGGAGATCGATCCCTCGGGCACCAACTTTCCGCATCATCATGCCGACATGGAAGAGATCTATCTGCTCATTGACGGCCACGGCGAACAGGTGGCCGGCGCGGGCGCGGATGGCATCGCCGCCCGCCGTCCCGCCAAGCCGGGCGATGCCTATTTCTATCGAATGAACGCCACGGTTGGCTACTACAGCGCGCCCGGGGTGAAGTCGCGCATTCTGTGTGTTCGGTCGTTCGATCCGGGAAGAGTCCCTGGGAACCGGAAATCAAACTGACCGCAAACGCCCGATCCCGCCTGACCCCCTCAGGCGGGATCGGGTCATTTTTCGGGGCTGCTGGCAAGGGCGAGGGCGATGATGCATCGAGGGTTGAAGATCGGCGCGGCAATTCTGGCGGCGGGATTGGCAGCCTCGGTTCCGGCCCGGGCCGAGCTGGCGGTTTCCGGCAATGATGGCAAGCAGCCTCAGCTGGGAGACAAGCCTCACGACACCGTGCCCGATACCGTGACAGTGATCGATCTGGGTTCCTATCCGCCCAAGCTGCGCGGCCAGGTCGAGGTGCCGTACAGCATGATTGGCGAGCCTACCAGTGTCGCAGTGGCCCATAGTGGCGCCTTCGCGCTGGTGACCGCCTCGCAGAAATTCGGCGCCGACGACAAAGTTGTTCCCGACGACAAGCTGTCGGTGGTGGACCTGACCGATCCCGATCATCCGAAGGTGATACAGACTCTCTCGGCGGGCCAAGGTCCCTCCGGCGTTTCCGTCAATCGGAATGACACGCTGGCGGTGGTCGCCAATGTGTGGGATGGCACCGTCGCGGCCTTCGCCATCAAGGGCAAGACCCTGACGCCGGCCGGCAAGATCCAGCTCGACGCCAAGCTGGGACCGGTGGATGCCGTCATTTCGCCCGACAGCAAGACCGCCATGATTACCCAGCGGCACGGCAATGGTGTGTGGCGGCTCGCGATCAAGGACGGCCAGCTCTCCGACACCGGCATCATGCTGATGACCGGGGGTAACCCGTATGGCGGGCAGTTCAGCGCCGATGGCCGTTATTTCTACAACACCAACCTGCTGGGCAGGATCGAACCCGCTGACGCAAGCGGGGCGCGCACGCGCGGGCCGCGCATCGGCACCGTCACCGTGGTCGATATGAAGACCAACACGGTGGTCAGCACGGTGGACGTGGGCCCGACGCCAGAGCATTTGGTCCTGTCACCGGACCGCAAGTACATGGAAGTGACCGTGGTCAATGGCTCCTCCTCCAGGCCCACCGCGCCGGGCTACAATAGCTTCGGCCTGTTGAAGATATTCAAGGTCGACGGCGCCACGCTGACGCAAGTGGCCGAAGCCAAGACCGGTCAATGGGGCCAGGGCGCCGCCTGGAGCAGGGACGGCAAGGTGATCCTGCTCCAGGGCGCCATCTCGAAGAATATCGAGATCTATCGTTTCGATGGTCATTCGCTGACACGTGATGAAGGCGCTACACTGTCCATGCCGGGTCGTCCGGGCGCCATTGCCACCCGCTACAGCCGCTAGTCAAAGGGGACATTTATGAAGAAGATTTATCTCGCCGCCTTGGCGCTGGGAGCGATGACGACTGCCGCCTTGGCGCAGGCTGATCGTCTTGCGGTTCAGTCCGGGCCGGCCAAGGACGGCAATATCGCATGGCATCTGGGCCCCAGCTTCCCCGACTCTGGCGGCTTCACCAATGTAGAAGCCGATGGCACGGTAAATGTGATCCCGCGTCCCCCGCGCGTGATCCGCGCGGGCACGGCCCCGACACAGAACCCGGACTTCTGCCACAAGTCCCTGGTCTGCGGGCGGCGGAATTCGCCCTTCCTGCGCTCAGCGCTGGCCCGCGTCCAGTGGCAGCAGAATATGGGTTACAAGTTCTCCTATCCCTATGTCGTGCCGAAAGGCCCTGGCGGCGTGCCGTCGGTGGCGCTGGACAGCAAGGGCAATCTCTGGGTCTTCAAGCGCTCGCCTGCCGGCGTGGTGCAACTGATGAAGTTCGATCCCAACCACAAGCTGATCATCGAGGTGCCGGAGAGCGAGATCGGCCATCAGGACAAGGCCCATGGCATGGCGGTGGACGCCGAGGACAATGTCTGGATCGCCGATAACGGCCAGTCCACGGTGATGAAGCTGTCGCCGCAGGGCAAGCTCTTGATGACCATTGGCACCAGGGGCCATCGCGGCGACTGGGTCGAAGAAAAGGGCCAGCGCTTGCTCTGGCAGCCGGTGATGATGGCTTTCGCGCCCAATGGCGATCTCTACATTGCCGAGGGCCATGCCAACGAGAGTCCCAACGATGTCGACAGCGACGATCCGGCCAATGTTGAAGGTGTGGCCCGGGTGATCCATCTCACCAAGGACGGCAAGTTCGTGGGCCAGTGGTTCGGCAACGAGGTAGGGCAGGGCAAGTTCGATTCCACCCACGGCTTTGCCATCGATCCCGCCAACGGCGATGTCTGGATCGGCGACCGCGAGCAGTATCGCATCGTCGTCTACACCAAGGACGGTAAGTTCATCCGCACCATGTCGATGAAGAACCTGGTCTGCGCGCTGAACTTCGACCACAAGGGCAATCCCTGGATGGCTTCGGGGCAGGACGGTCAGTTCCTCAAGCTGACGCGCGACGGCAAGGTGATCGGCGCGGTGGGTAACGGCATGGGCATCGGCACCGGCCAGTTCATCGAGGCGAGCTACTGGGCTTTCGACAAACGCGACAATCTGATCGCCGGCGACACCTCGGTCGGCCGTGTCACGGTGATGAGCAAGTAGGCCCGGCGATGCGGCTCCGCTATCCACTGGCGGCCGCGGCGGGATGTCTGCTGCTTTGCGGAACCCCGGCTCAACCGGCGGCCCCCGCTGTGGCACCCTTCATGGCGCACACGATCGCGACCGGCGTCACGGGGGGCTATCAGGTGATTGCCGCCGACATCAACCATGACGGCAAGACCGATGTGATCGGCCTCAGCCAGCGTGGCGACCTGGTGTGGTACCAGAACCCGACATGGACGCCGCACGTCATCCTGGCGGAAGCCCAGGCCCAGGCCGTGATTGGCCAGGATGCCTGGCACATGGTGAATGCCGACGCCGCCGATCTTGACGGCGATGGCTATCCGGAGATCGCGCTGGCTTATGGGTTCAATGCGGACGGACCCTCAAGCGTGGGCAATATCGGCATCCTGCACCAGGACGGAAAAGGCGGCTGGACGCTGAAGGAAATCGGCCGTGTCCCCACCGCGCACCGGATCCGTTTCGGTGACGTCGACGGCAAGGGGCGCAACGAATTGTTCGTCGGCCCGGTCTTGAATGAGACCGAGACGGGCGGTCTGGCAATGCCGGGCCATCTGCCGGTTGCGCTATGGATGTTCCGCCCGGACCCCGCCCAGCCCAATAGCTGGAAACAGACTCTGATCACCCGCGAGAATATGGGGCTGGTGCATGCCGTACAGCCGTTGGATTGGGACGGTGACGGCCATGACGAGGTTCTGACCGCCGGGTTCAGCGGCGTCTTCGTGCACCATCTCGAAAAAGACGGCAGCTGGAGGCGGCGGCAGATCGCGGTGGGCGATACGGCGCCATGGCCCAGCGGCGGCGCTAGCGAGGTCCAGGTCGGCAAGATTGGCGGGAAGAAATTCTTTGTCACCGTCGAGCATTTCCACGGCAACATGGTGGTGGTCTATACGCAGGACGGCAGAGGCCGCTATGAGCGTCAAGTGATTGATGATGGCCTGACAGGAGGGCATGCGCTGGTGATGGCCGATTTCGATGGCGACGGCCGGCCCGAGATCGTCGCGGCCGGCACGGGCAATCGAGCCGATCTGTTCTATTACAAAGCGACGGATGCCACGGGCAGGACATGGACGAGGGCGCTGATCGACGAGGATATGTCACCCTCCAGCTGCGTGGTTGCGGATATAAATGGCGACGGCCAGCCCGATCTCGTCTGTATGGACGGCCGCAAGCCCAATTACATCAAATGGTACAAGTATTCGCCGTAGGCATGACCCATCTGTACCCCAGGGGTGCCGCCAAGGATGATGCCTTCAGGCAGGGCGGGGCTTATAGGAACAACGGAAAGAAGCTTTGAAAGGAAGCCTTGTCTGCGGAAAGCCTGTTCCGACGATAAAGGCATTGGGAGAGCGTTCCGGCGAAATAGATATGGCCCGCTGTGGCGAGAGACGCGGCAGTGTTCGGAGATATGTCGATCATGTCGGATATACAGGTGTCCCAAGAAAAATGCGGCCTAAAGGAAACATCATCGTTTAGGCTCAGAGGCCCGAGCGGCCACTTGCCAATCAGGTACTTAAGCGGGCTGGTGTGATCTAGAATGGTCTTGAATGGCTTGCTTTGCCGCGGCGACAAGACTCGATTGACCTGTTATAGGAGTTCGATGACGGAAGTATACTTCCGGCCGCAGTTCGAGCTTCGGCAGCTTTGCTGTTTTGTTGCGGCAGCCGAAGAGTTGCATTTTGGTCGTGCCGCGGCACGGATGAATATGACGCAACCTCCTCTGTCGCGTCATATTCAGCTTTTGGAGCATGCACTGGGCGTCAAGCTGATTGAACGCTCCAATCGCATCATCAAACTGACTCCGGCCGGACAGATATTCCTGCTGGAGGCGCGGCGCATCCTGCATCTGGCCGAAAGCTCAACCTTGGCCGTCCGCCGCATGGGCTCCGGCGAAGCCGGCACCATTGCCTTGGGCTTTACGGCATCTTCTGGCTACAGCTTCCTGCCGCGCCTACTCCTTCAGCGGGCGGCGCGCACGCCCAACATCAACATGGTTCTGAAGGAAATGGTTGGCACCGATCAGGTCGGCGAATTGCTCACCGGCGCCATCGATGTCGGGCTCATGCGTTCGCCTGCGAAGAGTCGCGGCTTCATGAATCTCAAAGTCGCAAGCGAGCGCCTTTTCGCGGCCTTGCCCGTGGGAGACCCTCGCCTGGCCGAAGCTTCCTTGCGGCTTTCGGACTTCGACCGCCAACCGCTGATCCTCTTCGCGCAGGAGGGCGCGCGGCATTTCCACGACCTGATGGACAAACTTTTCGCACAAGAGAGCATTGTGCCCGTAACCATCCAGTCCCTCTCCCAGATTCATTCTATGCTGGCTCTGGTCCGGGCGGGGATGGGCGCTGCCATCGTGCCAGAGGCTGCCCAGTCTCTCCATTTCGACGACGTTCATTTCCGGCCCATCATCACCACGCCCGCAGACCCGGTGGAGCTTTATGCCGTCTGGAAAACCGACAACGAGAA
>Ga0310811_10002593_pt1 | contig 22620 bp, 23 predicted proteins | sample YCmetagenome_FD_207642 | JGI IMG/M metagenome (GOLD analysis project Ga0310811, IMG submission 207642) | Soil microbial communities from experimental microcosm in Duke University, North Carolina, United States - YC | ecosystem: Engineered > Artificial ecosystem > Soil microcosm > Unclassified ...
CGGATTGCTTCGCAATCCGACCTCTCCCCAACGGGGAGAGGTGAAGATGAGGCTAACCCGACCGAGCCGATCTTGTGCGCGCCTTACTTCGCGTGGCCCAACGTTGCGCGGACCTCGTCGACCACGGGCTTCGGTGTCGCAAAAACCTTGGCGACCAGCGCCTGCACCGCGTCGCCCGACTGCGGGTTGATGGTGATGCGGACCTTCTTCGCGTCGGCGAGCAGGTCGGGATCCTTCAGTGCGCTCATGAACGCCGTGCGCAGCGCGGCCGTGCGATCCGCGGGCACGCCGGGCGCGACCACATAGGGCCGGCCGAGAACGTTCTGCGCATAAAACAGCTCAAGCGCCTGCCGCGTCTTCTCGTCCTTGGCGAGCTTGCCGACGACGGGAACGCCGCGTGCGTTCAACGAGTCGATGCCTGACATGTCCTCCTGCACCAGCATGCGGTATTTGCCATCGGTGAACAGGTTCGGCATCTGTACCGAGAGCACCGACCAGGTCAGGCCGCACGCGCCCTGCACCTCGCCGCGCTCCATCGCCAGCAGCACCTCGTTCGAGCCGGGATAGCCGCGCACGATCTTGAATTTGGTGCCGAAGTAATGGTTGAGGATCGTCGGGAAATCGACCGTCGATCCGCCCGCCGCCGTGGCGCCCAAAACGATCTCGTGGCTGCGCGCGTCGTCGAGTGTCTTGATCGGCGCGTCGGCGCGGGTGACGCAGGCATAGACCTCGTTGCTGGCCGAGCCGAGATTGCCGAACTTGCTCGGATCGTAATGCAGATGCGCGGCATCGCCGAGCAACGGCTCGAGCATGGCGCTGGCATAGATCGCGCCGATACGCGTGCCGTCCTTCGGCTGCGTGTTGTAGATCGCGGTTGCCGCCGTGATGCTGCCGGCGCCCGGCATATTGCTCGGCGTCACCGTCGGATGGCCGGGAATGAATTTGCCCAGATGGCGCGCGATCAGCCGCGCATAGGTGTCGTAGCCGCCGCCGGGCGACGAGCCGATGATGATGGTCACGGTCTTGCCGGTGTAAAATTTGGCGACCGCGTCATTGGCGGCGGTGTCCCTCTTCTGCGCCAGGGCCGGCGCAATCGAGATCAGCATGCAGAGGCCAATAAGCGCCACCAATAGGGTGCGCATAGCCGTGAGCGCAGCGGTGATCCGCCGTCGTGTTTTGAACATCGTAAAATCCTGTCGTTTCAGGTGATCATAGGCGCGAGATCGACACGATCTCGGGCCTGCCGGCGCGGGAGTCAAGACGCGGGAGCATGATCCCGAAAAAGCCCGCCCTCGACTTGATCGGGGGTGGAAGCCGGCTTTCGAAAAAGATCATGCTCAAACAATAAAGACAATCGCGCCGCGCCGAAAACCTCAGGCGGCCGCCTGCACGCGCGGTGTCCGCTCGCGCAAGGCGCCGGGAATCGTGGCCTGCGGCAGTGCCGGAATGGTTTGGCGCAGATGGTTGATCGCGGCCCAGATGACGGCCTGGTTGCTGTTGAGCACCGGCTTGCCGGTGGCGCGCTCGATCTCTTCGATGGCCTCGATCTGGGTCGTGTTGGTGCAGGCGAGGAAGAAGCCGTCGCTGTCCGGCCGGTCGTTGGCGAGCGCGATGTCGACCCATCGCTCCGGCGTCACCGCGATGTACTGGTCGCCGCCGACAAGCCCGAGGCCGATATCGTGCACCACCTCGAAGCCGGCTTCCGCGAAATAATGGATCTCGTGATCGTTGGTCGCCTGGACATAGGGTGACAGCAGAACGAAACGCTTGACCTTCATCACCCGCAGCGCGTCGTTCACCGCCGCTGCCGTCGACATGGTCGCGATGCCGGTCTCCTTGCGGATGGTGTCGAGCAGGAAGGCGTCGCCGGCCTGGCCTTCCTTCATCGAGGTCGCGGTGCAGTTGAAGACGATCAGATCGGGCCGCGCATCGGCCAACGTATTGGCGGCGCGCGCGATCTCCGGTGCGAGCAGATCGAGCGAACGGCTCCACGGGCCGGTGATCTGCGCACGCGCGAAATGCACACCGACTTCGACCGGCGCGTAATGCGAGAATTGCGGTTCGATCATCCGGTTGCTGGTGGGCAGGATGACGCCGATACGGGCCAGCGGCGGCGCGAGCCGTCCGCGCGCGGTGGTCGTTTTGGTGTCGCTCATGCCGCTGCTCCGTCCGCCATCGTTCGCAGCGAGTTTATGTATCTTCAGGACCACGGGCAACGGCTATCGGACGGCGAGAGACTTCAGGAGGGAGCGCGCGTTACGCAGCCGGCTTGCCGCACAGCACCGCGCGGATGGCGGCTTCCGTATAGGGCTTGACCAGTATCGGCGTGTTGCGAAACGGCTCCGGAAATGCGAAGCGCTTACCATAGCCGGTGGCGAAGGCGAAGGGTGTCCCACGCTCGGCCAAAACCTGCGCGATGGAAAAGCTGTTTTCCGGTCCGAGACTGACATCGAGGATCGCGAAATCAGGATTGCTGCTGGCCAGCAGATCCAGCGCCGTCTGCACGCTGACGGCGGTGTCGACATGGGTGACGCCGAGCGTTCGCAGCGTGTCCTCGGTGTCGAGCGCGATGATCAGATTGTCTTCGACGAGCAGCACGCGTTGCGGCACAGCCGCCTGACGCGCGGTTGTCGGGCTTAGCCCCGAATCGGAAGACGTCATGAAAAAATATCCCAGTTCGGCGCGCGCCGGCAGTCCGGTTCTAAAACCATGTTGCGGTGATTGCGCTCTGAAAATGCGACGTTTTTTCACCATCGCGAAACTGGTGACGGGGGAAGCCTACCTCAGGTCGAGGAACAGGTCTGTATACAAGTGAACCTTTTAGAAGCCCGCGCGTTTACGAACGAACGTTGCAGACTGGAGTTCTCATTCATCAGGAGCTTTCGGCAATGATGACCACCCATTTTCCGAAGCAGTTTTGTGAGGCGAGCAATCTTCTGGCGTCGCTTCGTCCCGCTGATAGCCAGGTTCTCTATCCCAATCTGGTGCGGGTCGAAGCGCGCCGTGGCGATGTGCTGTTTCAAGCCGGCTCGGATGTCGAATTTGCGTTCTTTCCGTGCCATGCGACGCTGGTATCTTTCATCGTGACGGTGGAAGACGGGCACGGAGTCGAGACCGCGTTGATCGGGCGCGAAGGCGCTGTCGGCGGCATTGTCAGTCACGGCCGACTGCCGGCTTATTCTTCTGCGGTTGTGCAGCATGGCGGTCCGCTTCTGCGCATCGCGGCCTCGCATCTTGAGGAGGCAAAAAACCATTCGCCGTCCCTGCGCAACGTCATGGTGCGTTACGCCGATTGCCTGCTCGCACAGGTTTTCCAGGCGGTCGCCTGCAATGCGGCGCATTCCATCGCGCAGCGCGCGGCCAAATGGCTTCTCGCGGCCCAGCAGCGCACCGGCCGCAACGACATCGAGATGACCCAGGAGCAATTGGCCGGCATGCTCGGTGTGGGCCGCACTTACGTCAGCCGCGTCATTACGCAGTTCAAGCAGCAGGGCGCGGTGTCGGTGCGGCGCGGCCGGCTGATCATCCAGGATCGCGACGTGCTCAACACGTTGTCGTGCCATTGCAACGATCTCGTCCACGACCATTTCGAAGAAGTGCTGCGCGGCGTCTATCCGGACGGCGAGGACGAAAACGCGATTGCGGTGTAACGAGGTGCGGACTGCGATGGATCCGCGGGGTCCGCTGTCCGAACTAGTGTCCGGCGATGCGTTGCCAGGGTTTCAGCTTGAAGGTGCGGAAGCCGTTGGCGATCCAGGGTTCGCGGTTGGCGATCGTCATCGCCTCCACGCGGGTCGGTGCCCGTACGATAACCATGCCGATGCCGTCGCGCGCGCCGGTTTCGTCGATGAACGGGCCGGCGCCGGCGAGAAGTCCGGCGGCATCCAGGTCGTCGATAAAATGATGATGCATCTCCGCCACCTGCTCGTTGCTGAGTGAGGAGGCCGGCCGCGGTTCGATCCATTCACTGAGGATGACCCAGCACTGCTCACGCTGGCTATTTTTTGCGTTCATAGAGATTCCTCAAAAAATCCGCCGATTAGGGTAGAGGCTTTTGCGTCGGCGATAAAGGCAGCATGCCGGATGCAAGCTGATCCGCAATCACCGGTGCCGCGGCAGCGAACACGTCCGTCCAGGCTTCGCCCTCGCGCTGCTGCGCCACATGCGCGTGTGGATACCACGGGTCCTGCCGCCGTCCCGGATACCAGTACCAGAAGGTCGCGTGCCCGAACGACAGGAATACCCAGGTCGGCCGGCCAAGCGCGCCAGCGAGATGCGCCGTCGTGTTGCTGATGCTCACCACCGCGTCGCAGGCCATCATGAGCGCGGCAAGCCCGTCGATGTCCTGTGTATTGTCGATGTCGGCGAGACGTTCCACCGTGATGCCGCGCTCGCGCGCCAGCGCCTCGCGTTCCTCGCGCGTGTCGCCATATTGCAAATCGATGAAGCGGGTGTTGGGGATTTTGAAGATCGCTTCGAAATCGCGCAACTGCGCCGATTTAACCATTCCGGAAAACGGATTCTTGCTGACCCAGGATAGCCCGATGATCTTTCGGCCGTCGTCGAGACGGCCGCGCAGCGCCGCGGCGCGCGCAGGATCGGCGGCGAGGTAGCCCCGCGGCCGCAGCGGAAAATCCTCAAACCGATGGCGCAGGAATTTGCCGGCTTCGACGAGCGCCACTTGCGCGTTGATGCGCCCACGGTAAAGCGCGTCGCCGAGCGGCACCACCGTGACGCCGGGAAACGAGCGCGCGAACAGCTTTACCAGCCGCGGCTCGACTTCCAGCACCAGATGCCGCGACAGGCTTTGCAACTCCGGCACCATGCTGGAATGGATGATGTGTTCGCCAAGACCCTGTTCGGCCCATGCCAGCAGCGTGCCGTCGACGAATGCGCCATTCCATTCCGGTTGCGGGTAGGCGCGGGGAAGGGTGCGGTTGAGCGCGCTGAAACGATGGCCGTGCAGCGGCCAGCCTTCGCGAAACCGGCCCTGGTTGAGATAAAGCAGCGCCTTGTCCCACAACGCCTCGCTCCAGTCCGGACGCAGCGACAGGGCAAGATCGAGTTCGTTCTCCGACGCCGCGTCGTCGCCGAGCGCCCGCAACGCGCTTGCGACATTGAGATGGATATTTGCCGCCTGCGGAAAATTCGGGTCGAGCGCCATCGCCTTGCGGTAATGCACCAGGCTTTCGCGGTAGCGGCGCAACTGATGCTGCGCATTGGCCATGTTGTAATGCGCTGTCGCGTTGTCGGGCGCGAGCGACAGCGCGTGGGCATGGGCGGCGGCCGCCTCGTCGTGTCGCAGCAGGTCATAGAGCGCGTTGCCGACATGCATGTGCGCTTCGGCATTCTGCGGCTGCAACTCCGCCGTCTTGCGGAAATGCGACAAGGCTTCTTCGAAGCGTTCCTGCGTCTGCAGCGCGATGCCGGCCATGGTGTGGGCCTGCGCCTTGCCGTTGAGTGCGTCCGTGTTCGCCGGATCGCGGGCGAGGCCGGCCGCGAAGGCGGCGATGGCTGCGTCGTATTGCTTTGTCGCCAGCAGCGCCTTGCCGCGGTTGAAATGCGCGAAGGCGAAATCGGGCCGCAATGCCACAGCGCGGTCGAAACTGGCAATGGCCTCATCGTTGCGCCCGAGATCGAGCAGCGCCGCCCCGCGATTGCACCAGTCGTCCGCGGCATCGGGCTTTTGCGCGAGCGCCCTGTCGTAATAGGTGACCGCTTCGGCGAGCCGGCCCATGGTGGAGAGCAGATCGGCCTTGTCGGCGGCATAGGTCGCGTTGTCGGGCTTCAGCTCCAGCGCGCGATCGAGACTCGCAAGACCGTCTTCGGGTTTGCCGATGCGGCCGAGCACGACGCCGGCCAGCCGATGCGCGCGCGCCTGCGTGGGATCGTGCGTCACCGCCTCGCGCAAGGCTGCGAGCCCGTCTTCGAACGCGCCGTCTTCGCACAACGCCAGTCCGAGCTGATAGAGCGCATCGGCGTGGCCGGGATCCTGCGCCAGCACGTCGCGATAAAGCCGCACCGCCTCGCTGCGCGCGCCCTGCCTGTGCAGGGCGCAAGCCTGATCGAACAGCGCAGCGGTCGCAGGGGAGGCGGACATGGCGGGCGCCCTGTCAGGCGCGGCTGGTCGTGGCGAGGGTCATGGCCGCGAATTCTTCGCGCCACAGGTCGCCATAATCGACATGCTGCCATTTCTCGAACCACGGGCCGCCGCGGGTGAAATGCACGGCCTGCGGCAGGCCGCTGGCGGGCTTTTCATTCCAGCCTTCGAGCCAATTCCACGTGACGGGAAGCGCGCCGATATCGGCATCGGCAACCCACTGCATGCGGTGCAGGTAAGCGCCGGTCCGGGTGTTCACGCACTCCGGCGTCAGCGTGCGCACGCTCGGATGCGCGCAGTTGAACAGCATCAGCGACGACCAGTTCTTGCGCGGATAGACGGTCTGCACCGCGCCGTCCATCTTCGTCGCTTCCTTCGGCACATAGTCGTGCTGCACGCAGAACACGGCTTTGTCCGATTGCGTGTGCGGCAGCAGGCCGGCGATATCGCCGAGCCAGAGAAAGTCGCAATCGCAGAACAGCGCCCACCCTGTAAACCTGGCCAGCGCCGGCGTGAGGAAGCGCGTATAGGTGAACTCCGTTGAAGCGAGCGGATCTTCCGTGCGGTAATAAAGACCGCGGTCGCGCAGCGGGTCGATCTTGATCGGCGTGACCGCGACGGGGACGGACGCGCGCCGCTCGAGCGAGAATTTTGCCACGTCATAGGCCTGCGGCTCGCGCTGATCCCAGCCGATGAAGATGCGGAACGGTTCTGTCATTACGGATGCACGTCTTCGGTGAACCAGTCGGTCGGCAGTTCGTGGCCGATGCCGGTCTCCTTCGCCTTTTTATAGACGACGGACCCGGCGGCGGCGAATTGATAGCCGAGGCCGAGATTGTTGACGAAGCAGGTGATTTCGTCGTTGCCGCCGCGGCCCTTGGCCTTGCCGTTGATCATTTCCGGCAGCGTCGGAAATTTCGAGATGTCGAGGTCTTCCTCGCCGGTGGTCCAGCCTTTCTCGCTGGTATCGGCCTGTTCGAGATTGGCTGCGACCGCTTGGATCGGTGCGGTGTCGCGGGTGTGGATGGCGACGCGGTCGGCGCGCAGGATCGCCTTGGGCTCGATCTCCGGCTTTTTGATCGCGCTCAGATGCATGCCCGGCCGCACCCATTGTTCGAAGAAGATATTGTCGAGGCTGTTGCTCGCGCACATGGCGATGTCGGCCCGGCCGACCGCATCCTCGGGGCTCTCGACCGGCTCGACCGTCTGCCCGAGCATCGCGCTCATCTCGGCGCAAAACGTTTCGCGGCGCTCACGATTGGGGCTGAAACAGCGGATGGTCTCGATCGGGCGCACCGCGCAGGCGGCCATCAGTTGCGCGCCGGCCTGCCAGCCGGAGCCGAGAATGCCGACGCTTTTGGCATCCTTGCGCGCCATGTATTTGACGCCGAGGCCGTTGGCGGCGCCGACCCGCATGCGCTGCATCACGCCGTCGGGCATGATCGCGAGCGGCGTGCCGTCCTCGCTCGAAAACAGCACGACCAGCCCGACATAGCGACCGCCTTCGGCAGCCGGCACCTTGACGCGGCGATAGGCGTTGCCGGTCTTCGGCATGGTGATGATGTCGGAATTGATACGGATCGCGCCGATGCCGAGTTTGGGGATCACCCCGTCCATCGATTTGAGGCTGTAATGCGCGTCCGGCCGCGCCGTGGGCGTCAGGCAATCGGAGCGCGTGCGGGCGACGCCGCGTCCCTCGTCGAGTTCGATATAGGCGTCCTCGAGCACGTCGATGCATTCACGCATGGTGAGCAGTTTTTCGACATCGGCGTTGGACAGGATCAGGGTCATGTTGTTCTTGCTCGCTCTTGATGGCTGATGCGGTGGCAGCGGTCGGCGGATCGGGCGGGGACCGTAGCACGCCGCGCGGGCGGGGAAAGGGGGCGAACGCCGCCGTTTCGGCGTTCGAGGCATGCGCTGCTAAACTTTGCGAATCCGGAAGGTCAACAGCGCTTCGCCGCGCTCCTGCTGTTCGAGTACGTCGCCGGTCTGGTTCATCAGGTTAGGGATGTCGATGGCCGACAGCGGATCGGTGCATTCCACGATGAGAATATCGCCGGACGGCATTTTTGACAGCGCCTTGCGCGCGCGCAGCGCCGGCAGGGGACATTTGAGGCCGCGCAGATTGAGGGTGGTTTCCGCCACGTGATCGTCCCTGTTGCTTAAGGTTACGGGATAACGGCTTGGCGCAGGCCGTCAAGCGCCGTCGCGCATCCTCAACGGCTTCCTATATATCGGGTTCTTCTATCACGCGATCGGTGCGCGATGGAGTCGGAGCATTTTCCCGGGCGATGGAAAATGCTCTAGTGGGCGCTGAGAGTTGAAACGCCATGAATTTTTCAAGATGAATCTTCCGAATCCACAGGCGCGGGTCACGCAGTTGACGCCGCTCGACGACGCGCTCGTCCTGATCGCCCGCACGGTTTTGCCCGTCGCGCCGGTGATGGCTGCGCCTGCTGCTGCCAGCGTGCTGGCGGAGGATGTGCAGGCTGTAGCCGACGTTCCGTCGGTGGCGTGCGCGCTGCAATCCGGCTGGGCGGTGCGCGCCGACGAGACGATGGATGGCGGCGCTTATGCCGGCGCGCCGCTGTCGTCCAAGCCGATTTGGGTCGAGGCCGGCGCGGCGCTGCCGCCGGATTGCGACGCGGTCGCGCCGTTCGAGACCATCGATCTAACGGGCGCCCGCGCCGAAGCGCGTCTGCCGCTGGCGCCGGGCACCGGTATCGCGGCAATCGGCGCCGATGCGGTCGCGGGCACCGTGCTGCGCGCCGCTGGGCAACAGTTGCGCGCGTTGGACGTCGCCGTGCTGCAGGCAGCCGGAATCGCGGACGTGAGCGTGCGTCAGCCGCGCATCGCGATCGTCGCGCTGACGTCACGCGCGCAGAAGATTGTCGCGCCGTGGCTTGCCGCGATGCTTGCGCGTGCCGGCGCTGTCGTCATTTCCAATCGAGATGTCACGACGGCCGAAGTATTGCGTGCGCAATTTTCGACTTCGTCTCTAGCCGACACGACTGACGCGCTTTTTGTCATCGGTGCCGAATCTGAAGCCGTGACGATGCTGCGCGATCACGGCAAAATACTGCTGCATGGCGTCGGGCTTTCGCCCGGCGACGCCGCCGCCCTCGGGCTCATGCAATCGAAGCCGGTGCTGGTGATGCCGGATCGGCTCGATGCCGCGCTGGCGGTGTGGCTGACACTCGGGCAAGCGTTGTCCGATGCGCTCAGCGGCCGCCGCGACGACGCGCTCCCCGTCACCGGCCGGTTGACGCGCAAGATCACCTCGACCATCGGATTGGTCGAGGTCGTGCCGGTGTTTGTCGACGATGCCGGTCAGGATGCTGACGTCACGCCGCTGGCGCGCGACCATCTCACACTGTCGGCGCTGGCGCGGGCCAATGGATGGATCGCCGTGCCCGCCATGAGCGAAGGATTTCCTGCCGGCGCGCTGGTTTGCGTGAGGGGGCTTGCATGAACGACACGCCGCGCAAACCAAAGGCCTCGGCACAGGCGCTGCGCGATGCCGTGCGCGCCGCCGCGCGGCAGGAGCAGTTTTTGGCAGTCGTCAGCGCCGAAGAAGCGACAGCGCGTTTTCATGCCCATCTCGATCTCACCCCGCGCGGGTACGAGAGCGTGCCGCTGGCGCAGGCACTCGGCCGCGTGCTCGCGCATGATATCGCCGCGCCCGTCGATGCGCCGCCGTTCGACCGCTCCGGCGTCGATGGCTTTGCCGTGCGCGCCGCCGACACAACGGGCGCAAGCGAACAGGCGCCGCGCCGCCTGCGGCTCAATGCCGAGGTCATCGCCTGCGGCCACGCGCCATTGATCGAAGTGGCGGCGGGCACCGCGACCGCCATCGCCACCGGCGGCGTCATTCCGCGCGGCGCCGACGCGGTGGTGATGATCGAATACACCGATCTTGACGACGCCGCAGCCGACGCCGTCGTCGCCGTGCATCGCGCGGTGCCGGCGGGGCAATTCGTCGCCTATGCCGGCTCCGACATTGCGCGCGGCGAGACGCTGCTGCGCAAGGGCGTGCTCATCAGTTCGCGCGAGATCGGCATGGTGGCGGCCTGCGGGCTGGCGACAGTCGATGTCGTGCGGCGGCCAAAGGTGGCGGTGCTGTCGACCGGCGACGAACTCGTCGCTCCCGGCGAAGCGCTGCGTCCGGCCGGGGTCTATGACAGCAACGGCGCGATCATCGCGGCGGCCGTGAGCGAGGCCGGCGGCGAACCGGTTGCCTATGGCGCGTTCGCCGACGACGAGGCCGTGCAGGAGGCTGCGATGCGCGAGGCGCTTATCGCCTGCGACATGGTCATCATGAGCGGCGGCACGTCGAAAGGGGCGGGTGATATTTCTCATCGCGTGGTCGCCCGGCTCGGCGCGCCCGGCGTCGTCGTCCATGGCGTCGCGCTCAAGCCCGGAAAGCCGCTGTGTCTCGCGGTCGCGGACGGAAAGCCGGTGGCGGTGCTACCGGGCTTTCCGACATCGGCGATCTTCACCTTCCACAGTTTTGTCGCGCCGGTGATCCGCGCGCTGGCCGGCCTGCCGGAAGAAGCTGCGCGTACGCTCACGGCGTCGATCCCGGTCACGCTGTCGTCCGAACTCGGCCGCAAGGAATATGTCCTCGTCGCGCTGTCCGACGGCGCCGAGGGGCCGGTCGCATTTCCGATCGGCAAAGGTTCGGGTTCGGTCACGACGTTTTCGCAGGCCGACGGATTCGTCGAAGTCGATGCGCTGGCGACGACGCTTCAAGCGGGAACGCAGGCGCAGGTCACGCTGATCGGCAAGAGCGCGCGGCCGCCCGATCTCGTCATCATGGGCAGCCACGACATCGCGCTCGATATCGTCATCAGCGCACTTGCCGAGCGGGGCGTTTTGGCGCGCAGCATTGCCGTCGGCAGTCTCGGCGGCCATGCCGCCGCGTTGCGCGGGCAATGCGATATCGCGCCGGTGCATGTGCTCGATCCCGACAGCGGCAAGTACAATGCCCATCTCGTCGTGCCGGGACTTGCGCTGGTGAACGGCTGGCAACGGATGCAGGGAATCGTCTTCCGCCGTGGCGATGTGCGCTTTGCCGGACAGACTGCGGAGGCGGCGGCCAAGGCCGTGCGGGACGATGCCGCCTGCCTGATGGTCAACCGCAATGCCGGCTCGGGCACGCGCATCCTCATCGATCGCCTGCTCGAAGGGCTACGGCCGCCCGGTTACGCCAACCAGCCGAAATCGCACAACGCGGTCGCGGCGGCTGTGGCGCAGGGCCGCGCCGATTGGGGCGTCGCGGTGGCGACGGCGGCACAACTCTACGATCTCGATTTCCTGCCGCTGACGCCGGAACACTACGATTTCCTGCTCGTGGAAGCGCGCCGCGAGCGGCCGGCGGTGCAGGCTTTTCTCGCCGCCTTGCATGATCCGGACATTCGTGCGCGCATCGTGGCGCTGGGCCAACACTTTTCCGAAACTTGAATTGTCGCGCCCCCACCGGCGCTGGCGTAACGCCTTGTTTCGCATCGACATTTGCAGCAACGAAAGCGTGACTTGGGGCGGTGCTTGCCGCTGGGTGCTGCGGCGCGCATAAGGAAGCGATGACGGACTTTTGGATCTCCTGTGGCCATAACTTGCTCGACCGCGCGCCCGGCGGCGGGCTCGTCGTGACCGATGCCTTTCTCAAAGCGTATTTCGCACGGCCGGAGCTGATGCCCGAGCCGGACGCGGACGCCATCGAACAAAATCTTTACAAGGCGCTGCTCGCCACTCCGCGGCTGCCCGTCAGCGCGCAGGACATCGCGGCTATTCCCGATCCCGATGCGCGCGAGAACTGGCAGTTGATGATCGACTTCCGCGACCGCCTGCTGCGCCATCGCACCATCGAAGGAGCCTACGCCGCGATGGTCCGCGACGGCGCCGGCCGCATGCCGCCGCTGTTCCTCAACCAGCTCGTCCACGTCATTTTGCGCAATGCGCTCGACGGCTGCACCGATGCCTTCATCCTGCGCGCGGCCGAAATGCTGTTTCGCGTGCAGACGCTCTCGCCCCACGACGGCGCACTGATCGCGGCCGACGACGAGACGATTTTCGGCATCGACGGACAGCCGCTGTCGCCATTGGTGTCGATGCTCGGCCAGCCGGCAAAAGTCGGCATCGACGTGCTCAAGGCGGAAAACACCGCCGATTATTGGCGGCGCAGCGACCAGTTCGACATGGCGCTCGATCTCACCGCAGGCCGTCGCGGTCTCGGCGCACTCGGCGAGGTGATGTCGGTTTTCATTTTCCACATGCTGGGAATCGAGGTCGATGTCGAAGCGCTGAGCGAGGTTCGCGATGTCGATCTCGCCTGGTATATCGGGCTGGACGGCGAGGGCGCGCGCATCGGCGACGCGTTGTGGAATGGCGAGGATCTCGACGAGGCGATGTGCGCGCAGGTGGTCGGCATCTATCGCATGACATTCCGCAATCCCGACGACATGAACGAAGAGATTCGCGGCGAGCCGGTGTATCTGATCCTCGCCATGGCCGAGGACAAGACGTTGCGCATCCAGCCGCAGAACCTTATTGCCGAATTGCCGGCGCGGCAGAAGGAGACCGTGAGTTGATGGTGGCCCTGTCTTCTGCCGGCGACTGCGCCGTTGTCGACCGCAAGTGCGGGCGATTGCGCGCAACGCCGTGCTTTCGTTTGTTATAATACGCCATGCGTCTCATCGGTCTTGCCGGCTGGAGCGGTTCGGGAAAAACCACGCTCCTCACAAAACTCATCCCCTGCCTCATCGCGCGCGGCCACAGCGTGTCGACGCTCAAGCACGCGCATCATCGCTTCGACGTCGATCAGCCGGGCAAGGATTCTTTCCTGCATCGTACCGCGGGTGCAACCGAGGTGCTGGTCAGTTCGGCGCAACGGTTTGCCTTGATGCACGAACTGCGCGACGCGCCCGAGCCGAGCCTGCGCGAACTGCTGTCGCTGCTGTCGCCGGTGTCGCTGGTCATCGTCGAAGGCTACAAGACGGAAGCGCATCCGAAACTCGAAACCCACCGCGCCGAAGTCGGCAAGCCGCTGCTCGCGCCCGGCGATCCGCATATCGTGGCCATCGCTGCAGACGGTCCGCTGCCGCAGGCCACGGTTCCAGTGATGGCGCTTGATGACGTCGAACGCATCGCCGACACGATTCTGCGCTACGCCATACCCATCGCGACATTGTTGTGCGACCCTGCAGACCGCCGAGAGTAAGGACGCCGATCATGGCGCAACTCACTGACGACTGTTTTGCATTTTCCGGTCCCTTGCTGCCGCTGGCGCAGATGGAGCGGCTCATCGAGGAGCGGGTGACGCCACTCGCGACCCGCGTGCGCGTTCCCCTGGCGCAAGCTGCGGGGCGTGTGCTTGCCGAGAATCTGCTGGCGCCGCTGGCGCTGCCGCCGTTCGACAATTCCGCCGTTGATGGCTTTGCCGTGCGCCATGCCGATGTCGCCGTACAGGGCGAGACGAGGCTGCGCATTGTCGATCGCGTCGCGGCCGGCCACAGCGCGACGCAGACGCTGCGCGCGCAGGAAGCGATCCGCATCTTCACCGGTGCGCCGATGCCGCCCGGTGCCGACACGGTCTTCATGCAGGAGGATTGCCGCGTCGAAGGCGACAGCGTGATCGTGCCGTCCGGTCTCAAGCGCGGCGCCAATCGCCGCGCTGCCGGCGAGGATGTGCCGGTCGGCGCGCTGGTGCTGCCGCGCGGCCGCCGGCTGACCGCGCGCGATGTCGCGCTCGCCGCCGCCATGGGGCAGACGCAGCTCGATGTTTTTGCGCCCGTGCGCGTGGCTCTATTCTCGACCGGCGATGAGATCGTCGAGCCCGGCCGTGTGCGGGTGGCCTCAAGCCTGTTCGATGCCAACCGCTATCTGCTGGCCGGGCTGTTGCGCCGGCTCGGCGCCGTCGTCACCGATCTCGGCATTCTCAAGGACGAGCCGGAGGGTTTGCGCCGCGCCATTGCCGAGGCCGTGAAGACGCACGATCTCGTGCTGACGTCGGGTGGCGTTTCGACCGGCGAGGCCGATCATGTGCGCGCCGCTGTCGAGGCGATCGGCAAGCTGATTTTCTGGCGCGTGGCCATCAAGCCGGGCCGGCCCGTCGCCATGGGCGTCATCGACGGCACGGCGTTCGTCGGCCTGCCGGGCAATCCGGCCGCCGCTTATGTGACGTTCGTGCGCGTGGTGCGGCCGCTGCTGCTGCGGCTGTCCGGTGCGACGGCGTCACCGCTCGTGCCGCAAGCCGTGCGCACGGGATTCGATTACAAAAAGAAAGCCGGACGGCGCGAATATGTGCGGGTGACGCTGCGGCGCGGCACCGACGGCGTGCTGGAAGCGCAAAAATATCCGCGCGAGGGGGCAGGCATCATCACCTCGCTGACCGAGACCGACGGACTTGCCGAACTCGATGAGGACATGATGGAGATCGAGAAAGGCACGCCGATCGGCTTTTACGCCTACGCCGTGCTGGAAGCGTAATTCAAATAGCCGATCGTCACGCCTGTAACGTCGCCGCGATGGTCTCGGCCCGCGCCGCATCTTCCGGCGTGTTGACGTTGAAGAACGGGTCGTAGGGCGCGGTCGGCCATTCGGCGAGCGCGACGCCGTGGCGGGCCGTCCACACCTCGATCTTGCGCAAATTTTCCTGCGTCAAAGCCTGCCGCAGGTCCTCGCGCAACGCCACCGGCCATAGTCCGACGACCGGATGACGCCAATCGCCGGATTTGGCGCAGGCCAACGCCTGACTGGATTCATCACGCGCGCGATGCAGGCGCGCCACGAGGTCCTTGGGCAGAAACGGGCAATCGCCCGGCACCGTCACGATCCACGCGATGTCCGGGCGGTGTGCAGCCGTCCAGTCGAGGCCGGCGAGAATGCCGGCGAGCGGTCCGGCAAAATCCGGCACGCTGTCGGCGATGACGGGAAGTCCGGTTGCGGCGAAACGTGTGGCATCGCCATTGGCGTTGATGATGGTGGCGTCGACCTGCGGCGCGAGCCGCGCCAGCGCGCGCGCGAGAATTGTCTGGCCGCCGATGGCAATCAGCGCCTTGTCGCCGCCGCCCATGCGCCGCGCGAGACCGCCGGCGAGCACGACAGCCAGCGTCGGCGGCGTTGCCGTTGCGCCGCCGTCACTCATCGGAAGCCGCTGCCTTGCGCCGCATTTTTGAACTTTCTTCGGCGACGTAGGCAAGGTCCTGGTCGAAGACGATGCGCTGTTCGCCGGCGAGCGCAATGAAACGCTTTCCGCGCGCGCGGCCGATGAGTGTGAGATTGGCCTTGCGCGCCAGTTCCACGCCCCAGGCGGTGAAGCCGGAGCGCGAGATCAGGATCGGGATGCCCATGCGCACGGTCTTGATCACCATTTCCGAAGTCAGCCGGCCGGTGGTGTAGAAGATCTTGCCCTCGGGCCGCACGCGATGGCGGAACATCCAGCCGGCAATCTTGTCGACGGCGTTGTGGCGGCCGACATCCTCCATATAGACGAGCGGGCGATCCTCTTCGGCCAGCACGCAGCCATGGATCGCGCCGGCTTCGAGATACAGAGACGGCGTGGTGTTGATCGCCTCGGTGAGGCGATAAAGCCAGGACGTGCGCAGTTCGGCATCGGGCAGCGTCACCGTCTCCAGCGCCTCCATCAGGTCGCCGAAGGTTGTCCCCTGCGCGCAACCGGAGGTCTGCACGCGCTTCTTCATCTTCTCTTCGTAGTCGGTGGCGCGTTCGGTGCGCACGACCACGACGGACAGTTCTTCGTCGTAGTCGACCTCGGTGACGACATCGTCCATGCGCAGCATGTTCTGGTTGAGCAGATAGCCGATCGCCAGATAGTCCGGGTAATCGTTGATCGTCATCGCCGTGACGATCTCCTGAGCATTGAGGTAGATCGTCAGGGCACGCTCGACGGTCACCGACGTCTCGACCGGCGCACCGGCCTGGTCGATGCCGCGCACGCGCTCGGTCAGCCGCGGATCGTGCGGGTCCGGTTTGATGAGGAGGGTCTCTTTGCTCACGTCGGGCGCTCGCTCGGAATACGCGCTAATAACCGAGTTCCATATAGTCGTTAATTGCGGCGGCGCAAAATAAAACAGGGGCCCGGCAAGCCGGACCCCTAACGCCTCATCTCAAATGTCGCCGCGATGCAATTCTTCGGTGAGCCTCAACAGGCCGGCTCCGTGTTCAAAATTCCAGTCCGTTGTTCAAGCAATTGATCAGTGCAAGCCGCCGAACAGCCAGATCAGAAGGATGATCGGCAACGGGATGCCGATAAGCCAAAGCAAAAGACCCTTGCCCATAAATCTCTCCCTTATAAAAAAATCAGGTGGCGTAACGCCGTTTTCTCAATCGTTTCGTCGCGAACAAAACGTCAAAGGTGAAGACAATGTTCCCGTGCGCGACGTGCGGATATTTGCAAGTTTTTCGGAACCATCGCGAAGGGCGCACGTTGGAGGGCTCACAAAATTTTTGGGGCTGGTTCTTTGCCGCCCGTGTGCAATGCGGCAAACACGAATCAGCCGGGCCGAAACGCGATCGTGCCGTCGGCGCCGGTCACGACGTCGATCGGCGCATCGTAAAGCGCGGTCAGCAGGTCGTGCGTGAGCATGCTTGTCCGCGGCCCTTGCGCCAGGCACTTGCCCTGCCGGATCAGGAAAACAGTGTCGGCGACCCGCACAGCCTGGTTGGGATCGTGCGTGGTGAACAGCACGCCGATGTCGGCCGCCGCCAGCGCTGCGATCTCCCGCATCACCTTTCCCTGATTGCCGAAGTCGAGGCTCGCCGTCGGCTCGTCGAGCACGATGAAGCGCGGTTCCTGCGCCAGCGCCCGCGCCAGCAGCGCGAGTTGCCGTTCGCCGCCGGAGATCATCGTGTAGGGCCGCTCGGCGAGCGCGGCGATGCCGAGCCGTTCAAGCGCCTGCAGCGACACGGCGCGATCATGCGCGCTCGGGCGCGCGAACAGGCTGCCATGGGCGGTGCGGCCCATCAGCACCAGATCGGCGACCGTGAACGCAAATGTCCCGTTGTGGATCTGCGGCACATAGGCGATGCGCTTGGCGCGTTCGCGCGCCGTCCATGACGACAGCGGCTGGCCGTCGATTGCGACCGTTCCCGACAGCGCCGGCAGCAATCCGAGTAGTGTCTTTAATAATGTGGTCTTGCCGCCGCCATTGGGGCCGAGCAACGTGACAACGCTCCCCGTCTCGACGCCGAGATCAAGTGCGCGGCCGACGACGTGTTCGCCATAGCCGATGTTTAACGCGCGCCCTTCGAGCTTCATGACCAGGTCTTTTGCGCACTGGCCAGCAGCCAGATGAAGAACGGCGTGCCGATGATGGCCGTGAGGATGCCGAGCGGAATTTCGATCGGCGCAGCGGTGCGCGCGATGGTGTCGATCAGCAGCAGATAGCCGGCACCGAGCAATGCCGAAGCCGGCAGCAGACGGGCGAAATCGGGGCCGACCAGCGAGCGCGCCAGATGCGGCACGACGAGGCCGACCCAGCCGATGATGCCGGCGGCGGCTACGCTGGCACTGGTGATCAGGCTGGCTGCCGCAATGATCGCGATGCGCAGCGGTACGGTCGAAATGCCGAGCGCGCGCGCTTCCTCGTCTGGCAGCGACATCGCGTTCATGCGCCAGCGCAGGGCGACGAGTATCACCATGCCGATCAGCACCGGGCCGAGCAGCGGCAGCAGGTCATGCACGCTGGTGGCGGCGAGGCTGCCGAGCAGCCAGAAGGTCATCGCCGGAAGCTGGTTGTAGGGATCGGCAAGATATTTGATCAGGCCGACGCCGGCGCCGAGTAAAGCGCCGATGACGACGCCGGTCAGCACCAGCACGAGCACGGGATCGCGCGCGCGCACGGTCGAGCCGATGGCATAGACCGCGGCGACGGCAGCCAGGCCGCCGGCAAAGGCGAGGGCCTGGATGGCAAAGATGCCGAGCGAAAAGAAAATCCCGACGACGGTGCCAAGCGCCGCCCCGGACGACGCGCCGAGGATGTCGGGCGAAACGAGCGGATTGCGAAACAGGCCCTGAAAGGCGGTGCCGGCAACCGCAAGCGCCGCCCCGACCAGCGCCGCCGCGACGATACGCGGCCCGCGCACATTGAGGATGACGGCCTGTGTCGCCTGTGAGGCTGTGCTGTGGGTGCCGAACAGTTTTGCCGCCAGCACGCCGAAGACGTCGTCGATGCCGATGGGAAAGCGGCCGACCGTGAAAGCGAGCACGAGGCCAAGCAAGAGAACGCCGATCGGCACGATCCATCCGGCCGCGAGCAGGCGCGGCTTCATCGTGGCGTCATCCTCTGCCTTCGAGAACATCATCGGTTTGCTGCGGCGTCAGGTCCACGTGATAGTAGCGCTTGTAGAACGCGTGCGTCAGCGCGTGGAGGTCTTCGGGAAAGATTTCAGGGTAGAGGATTTTGGCGAGCCACCATAACCCGATCAGACGGTTGACCGAGGGCGGAAAATCGACCCAGCCGAACGGCATTTTTGGCGAAAGATGAACGCGGCCGCTGCGCACTGCCGCGACACCGGCCCAGGACGGATCGTTGCGCACGCTCGCCGCAAAGCTTTGGTCGATGGTGACGATCACGTCGGGATTCCACACCAGCACCTGCTCGATGGAGACGTTGGTCAGGCCGCCATGGGTGCCGCCGGCCACATTGGTTGCCAGCATCTCGATGGTCTCGACATTGATCGACCCGCCGAGCCCCGTCTCCAGTCCGCGTGGTCCGCGCGCATAATAGACGCGCGGACGCTTGGCTTGCGGCACGGCGGCGATGCGCTGCGCGATGGTCGTGATGGTGTGGCTGGAATCCTGCGCAAGACTTTCGCCGGCTTGCGCGCGGCCGATCAGTTTGCCGAGCGAACGGTAGGTGTCGGGTGTCGCTTCGAAGCGGCCGTCGAACAGCGCATAGGGAATGCCGGTCTGTTCGGTCACCCGGTTGGCGAGCGAGACATAGGTGTCGCGCACCGATCCGATATCGAGAATGAGGTCGGGCTTGAGCCCGATCACGGTTTCCAGATTGGCGGTGTTGCCGCGGCCGGTGAGGCGGCCGACTTCCGGACGGCGGCAGATGTCCGGCAGCATGTAGCGGCATTCCTCCGCCCGGTTGGCGCGCGGCCAGCCGAGCAGCAAGTCCGGGGCCAGCGTGTAGAGCAGGATCGCAGCCGGCGGCCCGGCGGGAAAAACGCGCGTCACCGGTTGCTTGATGTCGATCTGCCGGCCGGACGCATCGGCGACCGGCGCGGCGTGCAAAAGAGCCGGCCGCGCCAGCAGCGCGGCTGCTCCTGCCGTCAGCACACGACGACGTGTCAAAGTCATCGGCGCGACCTTTTCAGACACATGCTTTTCAGACACATCTGAGACGCATATCGCACGTCACTCGGTCGCGATCATGACGCTGCTGGCCTTGATCACGGCGTAGGCGCTTCCGCCTTTCTTCAAACCGAGTTCGTCGACCGATTCATTGGTGATCGCGGCGGTGATGATCTGGCCGCCGATGTCGATACGGACGTGCGCCGTCGTCGTTCCCTTCTTGACCTCGACAATGGTGCCTTTCAACTGATTGCGTGCGCTGAGTTTCATGAATCACTCCTATTCCTGCTGGAGAGCGGGACTGATAAATCCGTTTTCCGCCAGAATTTTTTGGCCATCCGCGGACATGATGAAAAGGGCATAGCGGAACGCCGATCCAGAGGCATCCTTCATCACCGTCATGCCATAATCCGCGCCGACCGACAGCCCCTCGGGCAGATGCACGATCTGCAAGCCGGGATTATCTTTTCGTGCCGCGATTCCATTCGTGCAATAGGTCAGGAACATGTCGACGTCTCCACGGGTGATGAACACGCCGTAGATGCTTTTTCCGGGCGGCGCCTTTTCGCTGTCGGCCTTGCCGACCAGTTGCATCGCTTTCTTTTTCAGCGTTGCGGTGGCACCGGGCTTGAGCGCATCCGCCTTCTCGAAAATCTCCCAGGCGTAGTCGCCGGAGGGGTCGTTTTTCGGCGTCGACGACCCGAGCTTGACCGACGGGTCGAGCATCCGGTCCAGCACGTTTTGCGTATCGACGGTAAGGCCGGGCTTGACCAGCGCGCACATCTGGTTGCGCGCGAACAGCACCACCGGCACGCTGCGCCCATCCTTATGCAGCGCGCGCGGATGCTCCATATTGGCCGAGGCAAAGACCTCGGCCTTCTCGCCACCGGCAATCGCGTTCTTCAAAAGGCCGGAGGCGCCGAACTTCATGTCGACCGCGATGCCGGTGTCGCGCTTGAATGCTGCCGAGACGGCGGTCAGGGCGCCGCGCAAGCTGCCGGCAGCATGCAGTTTGACCATTTCGGCTGACATCGCGGGCGCAGGCAGGATGGCGGCGAGCATCACCGCCGCGCCGAGGCTGTTGATCATAAGGCTTTTCATGTTGAACGCTTTCATCAGGCGTTCGGATCGCTGGCGTTGGGGAAGAACAGTTGCTTGCCGTTCACCTTGTAGCCGGCGATGACTTTCTGCCCCTCGGGCGAGACCAGGAAGTCGATGAATTTCTGGCCGAGCGCAGCCTTCACGGTCGGATGCTTTGCCGGATTGACCAGCATGACGCCGTATTGGTTGAACAGCTTCTTGTCGCCCTCGACGACAATCACCAGCGGCCCCTTGTTCTTGAAGGCGATCCAGGTGGCGCGGTCGGTCAATGTATAGGCGCCCATGGCCGCCGACGCGTTGAGTGTCGCGCCCATGCCCTGGCCAAGCTCCTTGTACCAGGGGCCTTTGTCCTTCGCGATGTCGATCCCGGCATCCTTCCAGAGCTTGAGTTCCGCGCTGTTGGTGCCGGAGCGGTCGGCGCGGGAGGCGAAGGGGGCTTTCTTGTCCTTGATCGCCTTCATCGCCGCAACGACGGTCTTGCCCTTGATGCCGGCGGGATCGTCCTTGGGGCCGACGAGCACGAAATCGTTGTACATCACCGGATAGCGTTTGGTGCTCTGGCCTTCGGCAAGGAATTTCTCTTCCTGCGATTTTGCATGAACGAAGACCACATCGGCGTCGCCGCGTCGTCCGGTGTCGAGCGCCTGACCGGTGCCCTGAGCGATGACATGCACGGTGATGCCGGTCTTCTCCTTCACGATCGGCAACAGATAGCCGAACAGGCCCGAGTCCTGGGTCGAGGTCGTCGATGAGACGACGATCGTTGAACCGGCCGGGGCTTTGCTTTGCGTTTCGGTTTGATCTTTGGCGCTTGCGGGCGTGCCGAGCACGAGCGCGCCCAGCACGGCAAAGGACAGCAATAGTGAACGACGCACGATGATTTCCTCTCGGTTGGATCAGACCAGCAATTCGCCGGCCAGGAAGGACCGCGCCTCTTGCGTGCGCGGGGCAGAAAAAAAGTCTTGCGACGGCGCGAACTCGAGGATGCGGCCGCGATGCATCAGCGCGACGTCGCCGGCCAGCCGCCGCGCCTGCGCCAGATCATGCGTCGCCATCACGACCTTGATCCCGCGCGCGGCGCAATCGCGGACGATGTCCTCGATGGCCTTGGTCGCGGCGGGATCGAGACTGGCCGCCGGCTCGTCGAGCAGAAGAATGCGCGGTGCTTTCGCCAGCGCGCGGGCAAAGGCGAGCCGTTGCTGTTCGCCGCCCGACAAGCGGCGCGCCGGCTGGCGCGCGAGCGGTGCAAGGCCGACCAGCGCCAGCAATTCGGCCGCACGCGCCGCGCGCTGCGCGCGTGGGACGCCGGCTGCGGCGAGCGCATAACGGATGTTTCCGATCGCGCTTCGGCGCAGCATGTGCGGCCGCTGGAAGACGATCGCGCGGCGGCGCGGGTCTCCCTTGGCGCGACCTTGATAGGTGACGATCCCCTGCGTCGGTGCGACGAGGCCCATAGCGAGCAGCAAAAGCGTGGTCTTGCCGGCGCCGTTCGGGCCGATCAGCACAGTCGGGTGGCCTGCCGACAGCGTGAGCGAGACTCCATCGACGATCGCACGGCCTGCGCGCATGACGCTGACATCCGTGAAGGCGAGCGGCAGGTCTGTGTCTTCTGCGGGAAGCGCGCCATGCATCACGCTCATCCTCCCGCAATGGCTTCGCCGGCGCGGCGCACCGCCCAGGCCAGCGTGTTGATGATGATGACGATGACCATGAGGATGATCCCAAGTCCGATCGCCAGCGGCAGGTCGCCCTTCGATGTTTCGAGCGCGATCGCTGTCGTCATGGTGCGGGTGTAGCCGTTGATATTGCCGCCGACGATGATCACCGCGCCGACTTCCGCCGCGGCGCGGCCAAAGCCGGCGAGCAGCGCCGTGACCAGGCTGAAGCGCGCGTCCCAGATCAGCGTGACGACGCGGCGCAGTGGTCTCACATCCATGGCGGCCAGTTCCGCCTGATACTCGCGCCATAAATCTTCAATCGTCTGCCGCGCCAGCGCCGCGATGATCGGCGTCACCAGAATGGTCTGGGCGATGATCATGGCCGTGGGAGTGAACAGGATCCCGAGCACGCCGAGCGGGCCGGAGCGGGAGAGCAGCAG
>Ga0310811_10002596_pt1 | contig 22616 bp, 22 predicted proteins | sample YCmetagenome_FD_207642 | JGI IMG/M metagenome (GOLD analysis project Ga0310811, IMG submission 207642) | Soil microbial communities from experimental microcosm in Duke University, North Carolina, United States - YC | ecosystem: Engineered > Artificial ecosystem > Soil microcosm > Unclassified ...
TTGCCTGGCTCCGGGCCCGGTCCACCATGACATTTGTCGCGATTCGATACAGCCAAGTCGCGATGGCACCGTGATCACGGATCCCGTGACGGGCGCACCAGGCCCGCAGCATCGTCTCCTGGGTCATGTCCTCGGCATCGGCCGTGTCACGTACGGCCGAGCGCAGATATCCGAAGACACGTGGACGATGCACCGCCAGCAGGCGGGCGATGCCCTCCTCACCGCCGCAATCTGAGGACACCAGACCTCCCTCTCCCAGGTCAGCAGTCCGACATGGATATGGACGACCACGACTCCACGGGGGATATCCCAGCGGTGCGAACCGTCGTCTGTCTCAGTATCCGACCCATCGGACAGATCAGGAGTACGCCATGGACGCACAGATACGCACACTCATCGCCCTGGGGGCCTCAGCCGCCGCGAACTGCCGGCCGTGCCTGGAGCACCACCTCGGCGAAGCACGCCGCGCCGGGCTTGCGGACGACCAGATCGCCGAGGCCATCGAAATCGGAATACAGGTCAACGAAGGTGCGGCCCGCCAGACCCAGACCTTCGTCAGGACCTTGCTCCAGGGTGAGCTGCCGCGGGCCGCATCGGCAAGGAGCTGTTGCTGACAGGTTCGACGGAAGAGTGGGACGCGGCCTCGGCGTCGGGACGGACCTCAAGGTGAACTTCTGGTGACCCGCCGTCGAGTGGCGCACCCACGTCGACAGCCAGGCACACCGTCCGACGCCACTCACGCTCAAGGACGGTCGGACCATCGTGTTCATCGACCCCCAGCCCGGCCCGGACAGTGGAGTGCTCGTCGCGATCGGAGACCTCGAGCACGATGACCAGGCTCGCGAGCACGCGGCCCAGGCCATTCACCTGGCGCTGGCATTGGGCACCCTATGGCGGGTGCGCCGCACCTCCGACACCACTGAGGACGCGCTGGTCATGCGTCGGGCGTGCTGACGGAGCGTGCAGCCCGCACCCCGTCGTGGTGCAAGCGACGGTGGCCGGCCACAGGCCGGTGCGCCCACGTCCGGGCGCGGCGGTGAACCATCCCACATGAGCAAATACTTGCGATTTAGTGAAATTGCGAATATTTGCACATATCCTCTGGTGGTGAGCGCGCGGCGAGGTGACGCGGGTGGCGCGGACTGCGACGGATGGAGAGCGCGATGCACGTACGGCTGAACACGATCTTCGGAGAGCCGGATCAGGCCGCCGCTGTCGTCGATTATCTCGAGGTTCTCGACCGGCCGGCGGTGGAGGCGGCGGTCGGGAACGGCGGCCTGATGACGTTCATGGACCAGGGCGGTGGCGTCATCGTCGCTGCCTCGTACTGGGATCAGGAGGCGCGTTCCTGCGCCGCGGCCCTGACCGGTGTCCGTCACGGCGCCGAGGTGGTCGCGCGCGGAATGGTCGTAGCGGACAGCTACGAGGTCAGGGCACTTGTTCGGCTCTCGGCGCCGCGGCGCGGGGCGACTGTCCGGCTCGATCGTCTCCAGTTCGAGTCCGCGCGAATCGACGAGGCCGCGGCCTTCCTCGGGACGGTGCTGATTCCGGAGTTGACGTGCTTGGCGGGCCTCTGCTCGGTGGAGATCTTGGTCGATGCGGATTCGAGTACGGGCGCTGCGCTCACGGTGTGGGACTCCGAGCAGGCGGCCGGCACCGGATGCACCGTTCTGGAGTCGCTGCGTGACCGAGTCGTCGATCACGGTGCCAAGGTCGTCGCTGTGGAGGATTACACCCTGATCAGCGCTTCGCCTCAGCCCGCGCAGCCGCGGCCCTGCGACTCGTGAGCGCCGTTCAGGGTGCTTCTACGGACGCGTTCAGAGTGGACGAGCGAGCGGCGGTGGATCGCCGGTTGGGCGCTTTAGGCCTTGCTACGGTCTGCGATGACGGAGTATCCGTTGTGCCGCGACGGGTTGCGTGGTCGAGGGAGGCCGGTATGAGTCGACCGCTGTACCAGTTGAAGGCGGAGTTCTTCAAGACGTTGGGACATCCCGTGCGGATCCGCGTGTTGGAGCTGCTGAGTTTGCGCGAGCACGCGGTCTCCGAGTTGCTGGTCGAGATCGCGATCGAGCCGGCGAACCTGTCGCAGCAGTTGGCCGTGCTTCGTCGCGCCGGTCTGGTCGTGGCCCGCAAGGAAGGGTCGACGGTCCACTACTCGCTGACCAGCCACGAGGTCGCGGAGTTGCTGATGGTGGCCAGGCGGATCCTGACGTCGGTTCTCTCGGGGCAGATCGGGCTGCTGGAGGACCTGCAGGATCCTGTCGGCGAGGTGCCGGTACGGAGCTGAGGGTCTACCGGAAGTTCGCTTCACGCGGGTAGCCGCGATCGTCGAACCCCCGGGGGACGACCCGGCGCAAGACTTGCAAGATTCATTAATTGCAGACAGTCCATGAACCGCGGTCACCCCGCCATGCCGACCTTGACTGGCGGGGTGATCGTTTCCAAGAGAGTGGATGGTCACGGTGCTGAGATTGTGGCGAAAGATCTGGCGGACCGGGCGGGTGGCCGAACCGGCGCCGCAGCGTCCGGCCTGCGGCCGCCCGGCGTCGGCGGCCGAGTTGGGCGGGTCGGTTCAGATCCGCCATGTCGACGCCGGCTCGTGCAACGGCTGCGAGATCGAGATCGGGTCGGCTTTCGGGCCCGTCCACGACGCGGAGCGCTATGGAGCGCGGCTGGTCGCGTCGCCGCGGCACGCGGACGCGCTGCTGGTCACCGGCGTGGTGACCCGCAACATGGCCGAGCCGCTGCGCCGCACCGTCGAGGCCGTCCCCGAACCTCGGCTGGTTGTCGCGGTGGGGGATTGCGCCCGCAACCGGGGCGTGTTCGCCGACGCCTACGGGGTGGTGGGCGCGGTCGCCGACGTCGTCGCCGTCGACCTCGAGGTGCCCGGTTGTCCACCGCGCCCGGAGGCGATCGTGGCGGCGTTACGGACCTTGACCGGCCGATGACCGTCGTCGGTCCCGGCCTCACCGCCGCCGCGGCGGTCTGCGCGGTTGCGGTGGTGGCCGCGCTGGTGGTGCCGCGTGCCCGCAGGCCGCTGGTGGCCGGCACGCTCACCGTCGCCGCCGGTGGGCTCGGCACGGTCGCGGGCATCGCGGCGATGCTCGGGCAGCCGTGGTCGGCGCGGCTCCCGGGTGTACTGCCGCTGTCTGGGGTGGTGCTGACGGTGGACCCGCTGAGCGGGGTGTTCCTGGCCGTGAGCGGGGCGGTGGCGGCCGTGGCCGCGCTGTACGGGATCGGGTACTCCCGCCACGGTCTCGATGGTCGCGCCGTCCAGGCCGTCTTTCCGGTCTTCGTGCTGTCGTTGCTGGTGGTGCCCGCCGCCGGGAGCATCGCCACGTTCCTTGCGGGCTGGGAGCTGATGGCGTTGACCTCGCTGTTGCTGGTGATCGCCGAGCATCGCCGGCGTGTCGAGGTGGCCTCCGCCGGACGCTGGTACGCGGTCATGACCCACCTCGGGTTCGTGGCGATCCTGATCGGGCTGCTGGTTCTGGCGGCCCCCGCCGCGGGGGACTCGTTCGCGGCGGTGCGCGGGGCCGCGACCACGTTGTCCCCGCCCGCGATCGGGCTGGCGCTGGTGCTGTGCCTGGTCGGGTTCGGGTCGAAGGCGGGGATGGTGCCGCTGCACGCGTGGCTGCCCCGCGCGCACCCGGAGGCCCCGAGCCACGTGTCGGCGCTCATGTCGGCGGCGATGGTCAACATGGGTATCTACGGGATCGTCCGGGTCGGGGTCGACCTCTCGGGCGGCGGGCCCCGCTGGTTCTGGCTCGCGGTGCTGGCCGCGGGTTGCCTGTCCGCCGTCTACGGGATCCTGCAGGCGGTCATCAGCACCGATCTCAAGCGGCTGCTGGCCTACTCCACCACTGAGAACATGGGCCTGGTGCTGGTCGGCGTCGGAGCCGGCGGGTTGTTCGCCTCGATCGGACGCCCGGTGCTGGCCGCACTCGCGCTGACCGCCGCCCTGCTGCACGTGATCTGCCACGCCGCGTTCAAGACGCTGCTGTTCCTGGCGGCCGGCTCGGTGCTGCACGCCACCGGCACCCGCGACCTCGACGCGCTGGGAGGTCTGCGCACCTCGATGCCGGTGACCACTGCTGCGTTCGGGCTGGGCGCTCTGGCCGCATCCGCGTTGCCACCGGGCACCGCGTTCGTCAGCGAATGGGTGTTGCTGCAGGCGTTGATCCACGGTCTGCCCTCACCGGGGGTGGCGGCCTCGCTCGTGCTGCCGGTCGCGGTCGCGGCGGTGGCACTCACCGCGGGCCTGGCGGTGGCGACGTTCGTGAAGGCGTTCGGGGTGGGATTCCTGGCCCGCCCGCGCAGTGACGCCGCCGCTGGGGCGGCGGAGAGCCCGCCGAGCATGCTCGCGGCGATGGCGCTGGCCGGGCTGGCGTGTGTCGGTATGGCGACCGCGCCGTCACTGGTCCTGCCGGTACTGGGTGGCGTCGCCGGCCGGCTGGCCGGGGCGGATTCTCCGGTCGGCGGACGGCTCGGTGTCGAGCTGGTGGGGGTCTCGGGAGCGCTGTCCCCGGCGCTGCTCGTGGCGGCCCTGATGGTGGCAACGGTCCTGGTCGTCGCCGTGCCCCGGCTGCTGATCACCAGACGGGCCCGGCGGGTGGCACGGCTGTGGGACTGCGGCGGGGGCCCGCTGTCCGAGCGGATGGAGTACACCGCGACCTCGTTCGCCGAACCGCTGCAACGTGTGTTCGACGACGTGCTGCAACCTTCGCAGGACATCGATGTCACCCACCACCGGGAGTCGGCGTACCTGGTCGCGTCGGTGGCCTACCGGCGGCGGGTGCCCGACCGCGTGGAGCGGCGCCTCTACGACCCGGTGCTCGCCGCCGCCGCCGCGTGGGGCGAGGCGGGGCGGCGATTGGCGACCGGCAGTGTGCACCGCTACCTGGGCTACGGCTTCTACACCCTCTGCGGGATGTTGACAGTGCTGGTGCTCCTCCGATGACCGCGCTCGGGGCGTGGGGCGGCGCGCTGCAGGCGGTGGTGATCGTTGCCGGTTCTCCGCTACTGCTGGGCTTGATGCGCCAGGTCAGGGCCCGGCTGGAGGGCCGGGCCGGTGCCGGGGTCGTGCAGCCGTGGCGGGACCTGCGCAAGCAGCTGCGCAAGCAGGCCGTCACCCCGCGCGGCACCAGCGAGATGTTCCGGGTCGCACCGGTGCTGCTGGTGGCGATGACACTCGTCGTCGCGGTGATCGCCCCGTTCGTCACCACCTCCTCGGTGCTGCCCGCGGTCGCCGACCTGTTCGTGGTGGTCGCCCTGCTCGCGCACGGGACGGTGGTGCTGGCGCTGGCCGGCATCGACACCGGGACCGCGTTCGGCGGGATGGGCGCCAGCCGTGAGACCACGATCCTGGCGCTGGTCGAACCCACCGCCCTTGTGGCGATCTTCGCGCTGTCGGTGCGGGTCGGGTCGACGAACCTGTCCGCGATCGTCGGCTCGAGCCTGCACGATCCCGCCCGGGTGCTGTCGCCGGCGAGCCTGCTGGCCGGGGTCGCGCTGGCGGTGGTGGTGGTGGCCGAGACCGGGCGGCTGCCGGTGGACAACCCGTCCACCCACCTCGAGTTGACCATGGTGCACGAGGCCATGGTCCTGGAGTACGCGGGCCCGGACCTCGCGCTGATCGAGCTCGGGTCGGCGATGCGGCTGTCGGTGTACCTGGGGCTGCTGGCCAACCTGTTCCTGCCGTGGGGCATCGCCACCGGTGCCGGTGTGCTCAGCCTTCTGGTCGGTGTCGCCGCGCTGGTCGTCAAGGTGGCGTTGCTCGGTGCGGCACTGGCGTTCGCCGAGGTGTTCCTGGCCAAGGTGCGCCTGTTCCGGGTGCCGGAGTTGCTGGCCGGATCGTTCCTGCTCTCCATCCTCGCGGTCACCTCCGCCTACTTCCTGGCATGAGGGAGACCACGTGAACGCGGATCAGATGAACCCGGCGCTGTACGTGCAGCTGCTGAACCTCTTCGCCGGTGCACTGTTGCTGACGGCGGTGCTGGTGTTGTGGCGGCGCGAGCTGTCGGTGATCATCCGGGTGTTCGCGCTGCAGGGCGCCGCACTGGGCGGTCTGGTGGCCGTGCTCGCCGCAGGGCAGGGATCGGTCGAGCTGGGCGCCCTCGCCGCCGGGGTCCTCGTGTTGCGTGCCGGGGTTCTGCCGGCCTTCCTGCGGCGCGCGTTGGCCGAGGCCGGGGACGACCGCCGCGAGACCCGGCCCCTGGTAAACGTGGCCGCCTCGCTGCTGGCGGCGGCCGTGCTGACCCTGCTGGCGCTGGCGGTGTCGCAGCCGTTGGTGGAACTGGCCCCATCGCCGGCGATCCGCGCGGTTCCGATCGGGATCGCCGTGGTCCTCATCGGGTTCTTCGTGCTCGTCACCCGCCGCCGGGCGCTGTCGCAGCTGGTCGGGTTCCTGCTGATGGACAACGGGATCACCGCGGTCGGGTTCCTCACCACCTCCGGGATCGGCCTGGTCGTGGAGGTCGGGGTCGCGCTGGACGTGCTGCTGATCGTGCTGGTGCTCCAGGTCCTCGCCGGGCGGATGCGCGAGATGTTCGGCGGGACCGACCTCGACGAGCTCCGGGAGCTGAGGGACTGATGACCGTCGCGCTCTCCTGGGTCCCGATCGTGGCCCCCGCGCTGGTTGCGGTCCTCTACGCGCTCGCCGGTTGGCGTCGCGCCACCGTCTGGTTGGGAACCGGCAGTGCCCTCCTGATGCTGCTGTCCGGGGTGCTGCTCGCCGCGCGGGTGCTCGGATCGGCTGATCGGATCACGCTGCCGGGGCCTGCCGCGCGGCTCGACACCTCCTCGTTTCTGCTCGTCGATCCCCTCAGCGTCTTCATGCTCATCGTGATCGGCTCCGTCGCCGTGCTGACAGCCGTCGCCACCCCCTCCTACCTGGCGGCCGAGATCAGCGCGGGCCGGGCGAGCGCGCAAACCGCCGCCCGTCACAACATGCTCGTGCAGACGTTCCTTGCCGCGATGGCCCTCGCGGTGCTGGCCGCCGACGTCGGCGTCCTGTGGGTCGCGGTGGAAGCCACCACGATCGTCACGGCGTTCCTGGTCGGGCAGCGACGCGACCGGCCCGCGGTGGAGGCCGCGTGGAAGTACGTGGTGATCTGCTCGGCCGGCATCTCGCTCGCCCTGCTGGGCATCGTGCTGCTCAACTACGCGTCCCTGCGGACCGGTACCGGCGCCGGCCTGAGCTGGGTCGGCCTGACCGCCTCCGCAGGCCACCTCGACCCCGGCGTCACCCGGATCGCGGTCGTGCTGCTCGTCATCGGGTTCGGCACCAAGGCCGGACTGGCACCGCTGCACGCGTGGTTACCCGACGCCCACAGCCAGGCACCTGCACCGGTCTCGGCGTTGATGTCCGGGGTGCTGCTGGCGGTGGCCTTCTACGCGATTCTGCGGGTCAAGGTGATCGCCGACCTCGCCCTCGGACCGGGCTTCACCCAGACCCTGCTGCTGGTCGTCTCGCTCGTCTCGCTTACGGTGGCCGCCTCGTTGCTGCTGGCCCAACGTGACTACAAGCGCATGCTGGCCTACTCGAGCATCGAGCACATGAGCCTGCTGGCTCTGGGTGCAGCGGTTGGGGGCGGCGCCGCGAGCGCCGCGGTCCTGCTGCACATGCTGGGCCACGGCCTGGCCAAGAGCGTACTGTTCCTCGGGGCCGGGCGGGTCCTGCAGACCACCGGTACCAGCCGCATCGACCAGGTGCGCGGGCTGGCGGGCAGCCAGCCGGGGCTTGCGGGTTGCCTCGGACTGGGCGTGCTCGCCCTGATCGGGCTGCCCCCGTTCAGCATCTTCGCCAGCGAGCTTGGCATCGCCAGAGCCGGTCTCGGCAGCGCGTCCCCGACCGTCGGGTGGGCCACCGCGCTCGCCCTGCTGCTCGCGGTCGTCATCGCCGCGGCTCTGATCGGTCACACGAGCGCGATGCTGCTCGGCGCCCCGGCGTCCGGACCCGGCGCGGCCGTCGCGCCGGTGACCCTCCCGCGCACGACCGCCGTCGCGCTCGGGCTGGGGCTGACGGCCGCCGCCGCACTCGGAGTCACCGCAGGCCCGCTGACCGCGCTGCTCACCGCGGCGGCCCACACCCTGACAGGGGCACCATGACCAGCAGCCCGACCACCGCCAACCGGTACGGCCCGCGACACTCGAGGACCCTGAGCCCCGATGCCCTCCCGGGGCACGCGGCGAGACTGCTCGACACCGGCCACCGCGTCGCGCTGGTCGCCGGACACGACGACCGCCCCGCGGGCGGCGGTCTGCGGGCGGTCTACCTGTTCACCCGTGGCGCGGCGGCGGAGCGCCCGGAATCCCGGGTGGAGCTGCACGTGCCGCTCGACCCCGCTTCGCCACGCGTGCCCAGCCTCGCCGAGCTCTCATTCCCCGCCGGCCGGTTCGAGCGGGAGATGCGTGACCTGTTCGGCATCGTGCCTGTCGATCACCCGCTGCCCCAACGCCTGGTCCGGCACTTCCACTGGCCCAAGGGCTGGTATCCGATGCTCTCCGATGCCGGAGAGCCACCGGAATTCGGCGATGTCGACGGGCCGTACCCGTTCCGCACCGTGGAGGGGCCCGGGGTGTTCGAGATCCCGGTCGGACCGGTGCACGCGGGCATGATCGAACCCGGGCACTTCCGGTTCTCGGTGGTCGGGGAGACCATCCTGAACCTCAAGGCACGCTTGTGGTTCGTCCACCGAGGCGTCGAGAGACTCTTCCAGGGACGCACCCCGTCCCAAGGCGTCGAGCTGGCGGAACGGGTCAGCGGAGACACCTCGGTCGGACACACCCTCGCGTTCTGCCAGGCCGTCGAGGACGCCCACCGCCGGCCCGTGGCACCCGACGTGGCGCTCCGGCGTGCGGTGCTGCTCGAGCTCGAACGGCTCTACAACCACGTCGCCGACATCGGAGCCCTGTGCAACGACGTCGGCCACTCCATCCTGAACGCCCACGCCCAGCGAATCCGCGAGCAACTGCTCCGGATCAACGACCAGGTCACCGGGCACCGCCTGCTCCGCGGCGCGATCCGGCCCGGCGCCGCTGTCCTGAACGCCCTACCCGACCCGAGCGTGCTCGCCGCCATCGCCGCCGACGTGGCTGAGATCGTCGAGCTGGCGCTCGGCCACAGCGTGGTGATGGACCGCTTCAGAGGCACCGCCGTGCTCACCGCGGCGCAGGCTGCCGACATCGGCTGTCTGGGTTACGTCGCCCGGGCCAGCGGCCTGCCGGTGGACGCCCGTCACGATCACCCGGCTCTGCCCGGAGAGTTCTCACCCACCGGCCACACCTATCCGGACGGGGACGTCCTGGCCCGTTTCCGCGCCCGAGCCGACGAGGTCGACGACTCCGTCGCGATTCTCAACGCCGTCGTCGCCCGGCTCGACGGGAACCTCGGCACTTCGCACGCGACATCAGGCGAGCCACCGAACCGGACGTTGAGGTCCGAGAGCCCCGGATTCCACGCCTCGGGTGTCGGATTGGTCGAGGGCTGGCGCGGCACGATCGTCCACCGGGTCGAACTCGGACCCGACGCCCGCTTCAACCGGGTGAAGATCGTAGATCCGAGCTTCCTCAACTGGCCCGCTCTGCCCGTCGCGTTGTCCGACACGATCGTTCCCGACTTTCCCCTGGTCAACAAGAGCTTCAACCTCTCCTACGCCGGCAACGACCTATGAGCGGCCCGGGACCACCGCGCCGCCCCGAAGGTGGGGTTACCTGGGAATCCCTATCGCGTTCGACGAACCGGGCCCGCCCGGTTTCGGCAGGCGGGGTAGCGGAGATGGACCGTCCGATCGCTAGCCAGGGCCTGTGGACTCTGGTGCAATAGTTGCATACAAATGCAAATGTGAATATTCGAAAGGTCATGAGTGGTGTTGATCTCTCGTGCAACCGCCTGCGCCGCCGCGCTCCCGACTGCCCCGTTCTCGGTTGCGATCGTCTCGGACACCAGCTTCTGGCCCGGTCAACTCGATCAAGATGCTCCGGCCTGCGGGCGGAGGTGGTACCTCGAACGGTTGGCCGCCCTGATCGCAGCGCTGTCGGGAGTGCCGACGCAGGCGGTGTTGGTCGGCGCGCGGGACGCAATGCAACTGGCCGACGAGGTGCGGTCCTTGCCCCCGCGGATCGGAGCTGTGGTTCTCCAGAGCGCGGATCTCAGCCTTGCGCACGAAGCGCAGCGGATGATGGCCGGTGCGGAACGACGACCGATCATCACTGTCGAGGACATGTGGGCGGTCAGCCTGTTGGCGGCCACCGCTGTCCGATTGGGCACGCTGGGCAGGTACCTGTCGGATGCACACGTGCTGATCGCCGGCGCACCGCGGGTTCCGGTACTGGTTCCACTACTGCTCGCCGCCGGCACACCCCGCATCACGATGTGGTGTCCCGAGGATGGGCTCCCTCTCACCCGAGCCGCACCCGACTCGGATGTGGCGATCAACCTCCTCGGACCGCGGTTCCCCGCGTGCGCGATCTCCCCCGCGCGGGCCGATACCTCGGTCATCGCTACCCGATCGCCGGACGATCGATGCCTGGCACTGCCCGGTCTGCTGCGGGCGATCGCCGATTTCGCCGGCCAGGTCACCACCCGCTCACCGGACATCGACGTGTGGACCTACCTTCGGTGCGCTGACGGGCTGCTCGACGCCGCCGAAGCGCGCGCCCACCTGCCGAGCATCTACAGCCCCGCCACCACCCAGGCTGTCGCCACCGTCGTCGGCGAGGCCATGGGGAACCGGGGTGATGTCGGCCCCGATAGCGCACGTTGCCGGCGCCGCGCCGGAGCGTTCGGGAGGTTCCCGGGCTGAATCGGCGGGTCGGACCCATCGGCCCAACCGGTGGGACCTAAAGCACTGGTCGTGGAGCGCGCCAGTGCGGTGCGCTGTCGATACACGACGCCGGGGGCGTCCACGCTCACGCGGAGGTTCGCAGCGCCATGGTGACCGACTCGCGCGGGCCGGCCGAGAAGGCGATCGGGCTGCGCCGGGTGATCGGCCCGAGCCTGCTGTTGTTCTTCGTGATCGGAGACATCCTCGGTACCGGTATCTACGCCCTGATCGGATCGGTGGCGGCCCGGATCGGTGGCGCTCTCTGGCTGCCCTTTCTCATGGCGTTCCTGGTCGCGCTGCTGACCGCTCTGAGCTACCTGGAGCTCGTCGGCAAGTACCCGCGCGCCGCCGGCGCGGCGCTGTACACCCAGCTCGCGTTCGGGGTCCGCTTTCTGACCTTCATGGTGGCCTTCGCGGTGATGGCCTCGGGGGTGACCTCCGCGGCCTCGGCGGCGACCGCGTTCGGGGAGACCTACCTCGCCGAGTTCCTCCCGCTGCCGCTGTGGCTGGTCGGGTTCGTGTTCCTTCTCGGCCTGGGCCTGGTCAACTTCCGCGGCGTGGGCGAGTCCGTCCGAGCCAACGTCGTACTCACCACCGTCGAGCTCTCCGGCCTGCTGATCGTCATCGCGGTCGGGTCCTGGGCGGTGGCGCACGGCCACGGCGAGCCGGCACGCCTGGTGCAGTTCCCGTCCACCGGTAGCGGCGGCTGGACCGCGATCACGGCGGCGACCTCGCTGGCGTTCTTCGCGATGGTCGGTTTCGAGGACTCGGTGAACATGGCCGAGGAGACCCGGGACCCCGGGAGCACCTTCCCCCGGGCGATCCTGCTCGGTATGGCCGTCACGGCGGCCATCTACCTGGTGATCGCCGGGCTGGCCTCGACCCTCGTGCCGGCCACCGACCTGGCCGCCGAGGGCAGTGGGGCGCTGCTGCGGGTGCTACAGGTGGGCGCCCCGGGATTCCCGCTGAAGGTGTTCGCCGCGATCGGGTTGATCGCGGTGGTCAACTCGGCTCTGATCAACATGTTGATGGCGAGCAGGCTGCTCTACGGCATGGCGAACGAGGGCATCATCCCGCGATCGTTCGGCGCGGTCCACCGCCGGCGCAGGACGCCCTGGGTCGCCATCGTCTTCTCCAGCCTCGTCGCCTACCTGCTCGTGATCACCTCGAACCTCAGCCTGCTGGGCGGCACCACCTCCCTGCTCCTGCTGGCGGTCTTCACGATCGTCAACGTCGCTGTCCTGGTGCTACGCCGCAAACCCGTCGAGCACGCGCACTTCCGCGCACCCACCTGGGCCCCCGTCCTCGGCGTGCTGTCGTGCGGGTACCTCGCCACCCCGCTGTCCGGTCGTCCGCCCGAGCAGTTCGTGGTCGCCGGCGTGCTGCTCTCGATCGGCGTCGGGCTCTGGGTGATCAACCTCGTGCTCGTCTCCCGCACCACGCAGGCTGGACCTTCGCCACCGGGTGACGGGACTTCCGGACGCAGCTGAGGTCACGTTCCGCGGCGACACTGACGCCCATGGACAGGGCCCAGCGGGACCGGCCGCCCGTATACCGGCCGGGTGAGGCCGACGCGTCGGTGTTCAAGCTGGGCGCGAGGGTGTCGGCCCTGCAGAGCGCCCTGTTCGTGGTGATCGGCGTCAGCGGGCTGCTGCTCGGGGTCGACCGCCTCGTCGACGACGGTTTCGCCGGCCTCGCAACCACACACCCTGTGGCGTTCCGGACCCTGTGCGCGGCGTTCGTACTGATCGCCGTCCTCGGGTTGGCGATCACCGGGGCCGAGCAGGCGCTGATCGAGTCGACGAACGTCGGTCTGGCTCGTTTCGGATCACTACTCGCCTACCTCGGGCACGGCGGGACCATCGCGTTCTTCTCGTGGTGGCTGGTGCACGACGCCCGGAGCGCGGACGGCAACCCGGCCCACGACGCGGTCGGGAACGCCGCCCTCGACGCGGTCGCACCGATCGCCTGGGGTGTGATGTTCGAGCTGGTGTTCGTGGGCACCTGGGTGTGGATCATCGCCGCGCTCCTGCACGCCCGAGGCTCCTCGCCGGCCTTCGTCTGGCTCAGCGTCGCCAAGGCGACCTCCTTCTGGTTCGCCTTCCTCGCCCTGCTCACCGACAGCAAACCGCTGATCCTGTTCGGGCTCGGAGCCGTCACCTTCGTCACCGGACCCATCTGGCACGCGTGGATCCCGAGCCTGTTCCTGCGGACGCTTCGGGAGCGCAACGATGCCCGATGACGTGGAGACGGTCACCATCGCATCGGACGGCCTCGGGCTGTACGGCCGGCTGCGCCACCACCGGGATACGGCGCCCACCGTCGTCCTGCTCTGCGGGCTTGGCTTCCACACCTTCGAGTACGAGCCACTGGCCGAGCACCTCGCGGCCGCGGGCCTCAACTCACTGAGCTTCGACTACCGCGGTCACGGACACAGTCCCGGACCGCGCGGGCGGTGGACCCTGGCCGAGCTCGTGGCCGACTGCCGGCACACGATCGACTTCCTCGACCGGGTCCACCCCGGTCCGGCCGTCCTGTTCGGCAACAGTCTCGGAGCCATGGTCGCGATCCTCGCCGCGACCGACGACGGACGACCGCTCGCCGTCGCGGCCGCCAACGCGCCGGCACGGGCCGGGGACTTCCTGCTCACCCCGACCAGACGGCTGCTGTACGGCCTGCTCAGACGCGCCGAGCCTGTTCTGAGGCCGCGAATCAGCGTCAACCACTTCATCCCCTACGAGCACCTCATCGGCGATCCCGCGTGGCTCTCCACGATCCGGCACGACCCACTGATCGAGGACTCGCGCCGGTTCTCCGCTCGCACCTACCGCGACCTGCTCGAAACCTGGGACGGTCCGCAAGCGGTACGCGCGCTGCACAAACCCGTGCTGGTCCTACAGGGTCGCAACGATCAGATGCAGCCCCCGGACCAGTCGCGACTGATCATGGACGCGGCCAACGAACCCAAGCGCTTCGAGCTTCTCGACACCGGTCACCTGCCGCATCTCGAAGACCCCGCGACCGTGGCGCGGCTGCTGGCCGAGTGGCTCTCCACGATCTCGAGGTCACCATGACCGCCCTGTCCGCCCGACGCACCCCAGTCCGACCGGTCGCCGCGCGGTCCCGGGCCGGACGGAACCCTGGCCACCCTCGTGGTGGAGGGACCCGCCCGGTCCGCGCCTCCGCTACCAGCGACGCCGGCGACCCCACCGCCGGTCGCGGCACCGGTCACGAACCACCGCCAGATCACCCTCGCCATGGGGATGGGGGGTATGGGCGGCGGGATGGGCATGGGGTTCACCATCGACGGCCGGACTTTCGACACCGACCGTGACGACCAGACCGTCGCCCTGGGCAGTGTCGAGGAATGGACCATCCTCAATCACAGCCCGATGGCCCACCCGTTCCACCTGCACGTGTGGGGCTTCACCGTGGTCGCCGACAGCTCCGGCAGCTCCGACAGCCTCCTGCCGGGCACCCCCCAGGATGTCGTTCTCGTCCCCGCGCACGGCTGGACGCGCATCCGGATCCCGTTCACCACCTACGCCGGTCGCAGCGTCTACCACTGCCACATCCTCGACCACGAGGACGCCGGGATGATGGCGACGGTCAACGTCACCGAAGCCACCTGAACAGGGCTTTCGACCCTCCCGCTCCCGGCGCGGGCGGGGCTTCCGACCCTGGCAGCCGCGGCGGCCCCGGCTGGACACTGCGGGAAGGCGATTGGGGGCGCAGACAACCATGTGGGAGGCATTCCGCACCGCGTTGCGCGCGCTGCGTTCGAACTGGATTCGCTCGGCGCTGACCATGATCGGAATCATCATCGGCGTGACCGCGGTCATCCTGAGCGCGGCAATGGGTAAGGGGCTCGAGGACTACTACTACAAGCTGGTCGGGCCTCTCGCCCGCCAGATCACCATCACTAAATCCACCGGTCATCTCACCGGGATGGCTCGAGCTCAGGATCTGACCACGAGCGACGTCAAGGCCCTGCGCGACCGCAGCCAGGCACCCCACATCGCCTCGGTGATGGCCCTGGTCACCGGGGTCGCGCCGATCCGCGCCGGCACCGCCGAGCGCAAGGTGAATATCATCGGCGCACCCGAGGACTACCTCACGGCGTCGAACCGGCGGCTGGCCGCCGGCCGGTTCCTGACACCCGGTCCGGCCGGAGCACTCGCCCGCGAAGCGGTACTCGGTCCAGCGCCGTTGGCCGCGCTCTTCGGTGGTGATCCCTATGCGGCCCTCGGGAAGAGCATCCGTATAAGCCGTACGCCGTTCACCGTCGTCGGCACGCTCACCACCAACGGGATCCAGGACGACGTCGCCGTGATCCCGCAGCGTGCGGCCACGAACTACCTGTTCGGCAGCGACGAGGTGGTCGGCGAGGTCATCGTCGAGGCGGCCAGCCCCTCCGAGGTCGAACTGGCCACCGATGAGGTGCTCGCCGTTCTCGACCGCCAACACCACATCCCCGATCTCGATCACCGGGACTACGAGACCCTGTCCTGGAAGAAGCACATCGAGCAGGACATCGAGTTCATGGCCGCGCTGCGCGCGTTCATCGCCTCCGTCGGAGCCATCTCGCTGCTCGTCGGGGGTGTCGGCATCGCCAACATCATGCTCGTCTCGGTGACCGAACGCACCCACGAGATCGGGCTACGCAAGGCCGTGGGCGCCAGCCGCGGGGCCATCGTGCGCCAGTTCCTGATCGAAGCGGGCATGCTGTCGAGCGTGGGTGGAGTCGCCGGGGCCCTGTTCGGACTCGTCGCCACCCGGCTGCTCGCCGTCATCGCGGTGCGGGCTCTGCCCGACCTGCCGGCGATCACCGTTCCGATGCCCTGGCTCGTCCTTGCCCTCGGAGTGAGCGCCCTGATCGGTGTCGTCGCCGGCACGTACCCAGCCGTTCGCGCCGCACGGATGACCCCGCTGGAGGCTCTGCGCCAGGACTGACCCGTCCGCTGCCGCCGCATTCGTCCGAGATCCTTCCGAGCCTTCCGGCCGGGGCCGGACGGGTCCAACGCCCCTCGCATCCTGCGGGGTACGCGCCGAGGCTCGGTAGGTGACCACCCAAAGCGTCCGAGGTCGGAGCCTTGGATCGAGACCCGCGTTGCGTCAGACCTGCTGGCTGGCGGCAGGCCTCGCCCTCGGGTTCCTGATCCCCTTCGTGCTCACCGACAGGCTCCGTGTACCCAGGGACCTCTACTACGGGATCTACGCGCTCATCGTCGCGGCATTCATCGCTCTGTGGGCACGCGACACCGATCAGCCGCTGGGGGAGATGATCCGGCGCCGCTGGAAGCTCGCTGTGATGCTCGGCGTCGGGTGTGCCGTCCTGCTGGCGGTCGTGGTCACCCGCACGGACGCCGGCACGGGCAGACCCTCCGGCCTGGCGTTCGTGGGCGCCCTGGCCTGGCGTGGGCTCGTCTACGGCGCGACCGACGGGCTGTTCCTCTCCGCGTTCCCGATCCTGGCCGTGTTCGCGGCCGCGGGCCCCCGGATCGGGGGACGTGCACCCCGAAAGGTCGCGGTCGGTCTGGTCGCCCTCTGCGCATCACTGGCCATGACGGCGGCCTACCACGTCGGCTACCGCGACTTCCGTTCTTCCAAGCTGGTCAAGCCGCTGACCGGTGACCTCATCTGGAGCGCACCCACCCTGGTCACGCTCAACCCGGTCGGCGCGGTCATCAGCCACGTCGGTCTGCACATGGCCGCGGTGTCGTACTCCTACGAAACCGACATCTTCCTCCCGCCCCACGACGTCCTCCCGCCCCACGAGGCGCCCTTCGCGGCCAGGTGAACATCGTGCCCGGCGGCCGTACCGCCTAAGGTCACGGCATGGCCGAACCCCAGCGTCCGCGACCGGACCTCCGGAAGCTGCTGGAGAGCGTGGAAGCCGCCGCGCCGACCGAGGCCATCGAGGTCGTCACCCACGAACTCGCCGCGATCGTCAAGGCCCGCGAGGTCAGCTTCCTGATCGCCGACTTCAGCGGTAACGCCGTCGTCCGGTTCGGCAAGGCCGAGGCGGGCTCGGACACCGCCGGCGCGGATGGTGGGCGGGACCTGGAGACCCTTCCACTCGCGGGCACGGTGTACGAGCAGGTACTACGTACCCAGCAGGCCGACGTCCACGACGTCGACGTCGACGGCGGCGGCACCCGGCTGACGGTCCCGGTGACCGATCGTGGAGATGCCATCGGGGTGCTCGAGCTGATCCTGGCCCACCATCCCGATGAGGAGACCGTCGCCGACGTCGCGGCCGCGGCGCACGCGCTGGCCTACGTCGTCGTCGCCAACCGGCGTCACACCGACCTGTTCGAATGGGGTCAGCGGACCGCACCGTTCTCGCTGGCCGCGGAGATCCAGCGGCGGCTGCTGCCGGCGTCGTTCACCTGCGAGGCGGGACAGTTCACCGTCGCCGGATGGCTGGAGCCGGCCAACTCCGTCGGAGGCGACACCTTCGACTACAACCTCGACCAGGACGCCCTGCACATCTCGATCACCGATGCCGCCGGGCACGACGTGGCGGCCGCCCTCCTGGCGACGCTGCTGGTGGGCAGCCTGCGCAACGGACGACGCCGGGGTCTCGACCTCGCCGAGCAGGCCGCGTACGCCAACGACTCCGTGGTCGGGAACTCGGCGCGCGGCCAGTTCGTCACCGGCCAGCTCATGCGCATCGACCTGAACAGCGGTTCGGCGACCATCGTCAACGCCGGGCATCCGCTGCCGCTACGTCTGCGGGACGGGCGCGTCGAGGAGATCGAGCTGGACATCGACTTCCCGTTCGGCATTCAACCGGGCACCCGGTACCGGGTGCAGCGGTTCCCGATCGCCCCCGGTGACCGCGTCATCTTCGTCACCGACGGCATGTTCGAACGCGAGGCGGCCGAGCTGGACATCGAGGCGACCCTCGGCCTCACCGGTGAGCTGCACCCCCGCGAGGCCGTCCACTCCCTCGGGGCGGCGGTCATGCGCACGGTCAAGGGCAACCTCCGGGACGACGCCACCATCCTGTGTCTCGACTGGTACGGCGGCCCACCCCGCCGCAGGAGGAGCACCGGCGGCGCGAGCCAGTACCACGCCTCGTCGTGAACGAAGCCATGCAGCAGGGCCCGGAGGGAACCCCGGTCACTCCCTGTGCCGCACGATGTTGACCACATTGCCGTCCGGCGCGCGTACCAGGAACCGCCGCACACCCCACTCCTCGGTCGTCAGCGGGTGCACGATCTCGAAACCCCTCGCCTGGGCCTCGGCGTAGGCGGAATCGACGTCATCGGTGTGCACGGAGACGACCGAGTCCTCGACCGCCGCGGCATCGCGGGTGACGAGCTGGATGTTCGCCCCGGTCTCGGGCGAGGTGTAGCGCGCCACCCACCCCATGTTGAACTCCTCGGTGCTCAGCCCGAGGTACTCGGTGTAGAAGCTCTTCGCCGCGTCCACGTCGGCCACCCGGAGGTTGGCCGTGATGCGCTTCGCCTGCATGTCGCCGTCTCTCCCTGCCGCCGATCGATCGTAGAGAGCTTGCACCACCATCTCGATCGGGAGACAAGGACCGCCCGAGGGAGGGGTTCGCGCGAGCGGGCACCCGGCCATGATGTTCGACGTGCAGCCATCGTCAGCCTCCGCCGACCGCCCCGACAGCGCCCGCCCTGATGCCGATGTGATCGTGGTGGGCGCCGGGATCGCCGGGCTCGCCGCCGCGCACGACCTGACCGCCCGGGGGCTGTCCACGATCGTCGTCGAGCGCGACGACCACGTCGGCGGCCGGATCCAGACCGAGCACAAGCCCGGGATGTACCTCGAGCACGGCGGGATCTTCCACACCCACGGTTACACGGCGATGCGACGGCTGCTCGATGAGCTGGGCCTGGCCGACAAGGTCATCGCCACGGCCGGCGGGTTCCGTTCGGCGGTCCGCCACAGCGACGGTTCCGGTGGTGACGGGTTTGACGGCGGTGGCGAGCTTGACGGCAAGGGCGGGGTTGACGGCGGGGGCGCGGCCGGGTGGTCGCACGTCGACTACGGCTCGCTCACCGGGCCGCTGCGCTTCGGCGCACTGAGCTGGGGCGACCGCCTATCGATCCTGCGTGCCGCCGTGCCCGCGCTGCTCGCGCGTCCGTCCGACCTGGGCGACCTCACCACGCTCGCCCGGCTCGACACCAGGTCCGCCGCCGAGGGGCTCACCGACCGGGCGGCCACCTACTTCACCGCCGGGCCGCACGAGTTCCTGTGGGGAACCGCCACCCGGACACTGTCCTACGCGATGCTGGCCATGCAGTTGCACGTGTTCAAGGGCCAGCTCCGCGAGCTCAAGGGCGGTATCGGCCAGCTCACCGACGCCCTCGCCGCCGGCCTGGATGTGCGCACCAGCACCGGGGTCGAGAGGGTCGAGACCCGGGACGGCGACGGCGTGCTCGTCCATCTCGCCGACCGGCCGGAGCCGTTGCGGGCCCGCGCCGCGGTGCTCGCCTGCCCCGCCGACGTCGCGGCGGCGATCTGGCCCGACGCCCCGGCCGCCGTACGCGAGCACCTGACCTCCGTGGAGTACTCCCGCATCGACTACGTGTACCTGCGCACCCGGAGGCCGCTCGAACGCGACGACGACGGCCGGCCGGTGGGCATCGAGGTGATCACCTCGCCGGAGGTGCGGGGCACCACCATGGGCGGGATCTACTACGCCAACGACTGGGCCGACGAGGGCGGCCTGCTGCTGGTCACCGCCGCCCCCTGCGCGCACGCCGAGGACCTGGACGACGACGAGCTGGCCGATCGGCTGCAGGCGGACGCCGAGCGGCTGCACCCGGAACTGGCCGGCGACGTCACCGAACGCATCGTCATCCGCCACCACCCGTACACACCGACGTTCGGCCCCGGGTCGGTCCGGCGGCTGGCCGCGGCCCGCGAACACCTCCCGGCCGGGCGCATCGACCTGGCCGGTGACCACATGACCGCGCCCTGGGTCGAGGGAGCCGTCCGCAGCGGCCAGCTCGCGGCGGGGCGCATCGCCGGGGTGCTCTAGGGGTTCCACCGTCCCGAGCATGCGGCGACACGCGTTCACCGGACCGGCGTCCGACGATCGGCGCACTGCCGAGCCCTTTTCCTGGACGCTCCGGATCGTTTTACCGAACTATTTCCGGCACCCACTCAATGGTCAGGCATCGCCATTTCAGGTGGCGGTGGCTGAGCCCATTCACAGGTACTGCTTGAACCAGTCGAGGGTGGCCTGCCAGGCCTTGGCGGCGGCGGCACCGTTGTAGTGCGGACTGGTGTCGTCGAAGAAGCCGATCTCCGCTCCCTGGTAGATCGTCGAGTTGTGCACCAGGTTGGCCTTCATCATCGCCATGTCGGCGTTGTCCTGGGACTCGTTCAGCTTGGCGTCGTTGTCCGGGTAGATGCCCAGCACGGCCGCGTGGGTCTTGGTGAAGTCGAGACCGTCGGGGGCCGCGCCGTAGAACGGGACGGCGGCGGCGAGCACCGGATCCCCGGCGCCGAGGTGTTGCCACAGCAACCCGGCGCCGAAGCCGAAGCCGACCGCGCCGAGCTTCACCCCGGGTACGCGCCTCGTGAGCTCGGCGATGCCGGCCCGAAGCTGCGCATCCAACGTGGCCGGGGACGTCTTGACCAGCATCTTCGATGCCTGCACCGGGTCAGGGGCGGGCGCGCCGCCCACACCGGTCAGGAGGTCGACCGCCAGGGTCGCGTACCCCGCCCCGGCGAAGCGGCCGACCAGGTCGAAGTAGTGCGGCGTCAGGCCCGCGTTGTCGTGCACCACGAGGACGGCCGCGCGCGGCGATCCGGTCGGGGCTGCCCAGGCGCCGTGCAGATTTCCCGACGGTCCGGGGAAGGTCACGTCGGACGCCGTCGGGGTGTCCGGGCCGCGGCCCGGCGGCGGTGTCGTGTCCCGGTCTCCCGACGACCCCGAGTCTCCCGAACCACCGGACGACCCGGTGCCGGAAGTGCCGCACGCGGTCAGGAATACGCCTGACGCACCGGCGGCGATTCCGACGAGCGCGAGCCTGCGCAAGGCCTCCCTCCGCGAGAACCGGCCGTGCGAGAGGTCCGCGGCGATCTCATCGGGCGAAAGGTTGCGCTGCGCCATAACCAAAAGATACCCAGAAGTACTTCGTCAATTTGCAACGGGTCCACACAAGTAAACGAAATGTTAATAAAAGATGAATGCAAAGATTCTCAGGTAGAGGGGCCGCCCGGCCTCGCCCTGTCCGACCGGACAGGCTTGTCACACATCACTTGCAAGAGCCAGACCCTCGTGGCACCGTCACCTGGACGGCTGACTGCGCATCACAGGATGTGACCGGCGAAGCGAGGATCCATGCCCAGCTCTTCCCCCACGCCCACCGGCACGACGGCTGCCACCGGCCAGCCGTCGGGGTCGGGCCTGGCCCGCTTCCGCGCCGGCCTGAGCAGGGCGGACCGCACCTCGCTGGCGGGGATGTACGGGTTCATCGTGCTGCTGCACGTGGTGGGCTTCGGGGTGCTGATCGGCCTCGTGGTGCCGCAGTCCTTCAACCTGGGCTCCAGTGGTGTCTACGGCATCGGGATCGGGGTGCTCGCCTACACGTTCGGCATGCGGCACGCCTTCGACGCCGACCACATCGCCGCCGTGGACAACACCACCCGCAAGCTGATGGCCGACGGCATGAAGCGGAGCGCACCGGGCGCCCGCCAGCCGCTGTCGGTGGGGTTCTGGTTCTCGCTGGGCCACTCGACGATCGTGTTCGGGCTGGCGTTCCTGCTTTCGCTCGGTGTGAAGACCCTCGCCGGCCAGGTCGAGGACGACGGCTCGGAGCTGCACTCCATCACCGGAGTGATCGGGGCATCGGTGTCCGGGGTGTTCCTGTGGATCCTGGGCATCCTCAACCTCGCTGTGCTGGTCGGCATCGTCAAGGTGTTCCGGCGGATGCGCACCGGCACCTACAGCGAGCAGGAACTCGAGGAGCACCTCAACAAGCGCGGCTTCATGAACCGCTGGCTCGGCGGGTTGACGAAGTCGGTCACCAAGCCGTGGCACATCTATCCCGTCGGTGTGCTGTTCGGACTGGGGTTCGACACCGCCACCGAGGTCGGGCTGCTCGTGCTCGCCGGCGGCGCGGCCGCGTTCAACCTGCCGTTCTACGCGATCCTGGTGCTGCCGATCCTGTTCGCGGCCGGGATGTGCCTGCTGGACACCACCGACGGCGTGCTCATGAACGCCGCGTACGGCTGGGCGTTCGCCAAGCCCGTCCGCAAGGTCTTCTACAACATCATCATCACGTCGCTGTCGGTCGCGGTGGCCCTGGTCATCGGCACCATCGAGCTGATCTCGGTCCTCACCGACCAGGCGAAGATCGTCACCGGTCCGCTGGCCGCGATCGCCTCGATCCCGCTCGACTACGCCGGCTTCGGCATCGTCGGGCTCTTCGTGCTGGCCTGGCTGGTGGCGCTGGCGGTGTGGCGCTTCGGCCGGATCGAGGAGAAGTGGAACGCCCACCTCGTCCCCGAACCCGCCACCGACTGACGCACCGGCCACCGGCCGACGAACCCGCCACCGGCGGAGTCAGCCCATCTCGACGGCGGGCTTCTCCCCGGCCTCCGGGCGCCCGGTCTTGAGGAACAACGCCAGCAGCGACGCCAGGCAGGTGATCAGGCCGATCATCAGGAACGCATTGCTGTAGCTGTGGGCCTGCGCGAACAGCTGCATCCGCCCGTACATCGGCATCAGCCCGGCGGGCCCGTTCTCCATGTTCGTGATGGTCCCGATCTGCTGCGCCCCGTCGTCCTGCAGCAGCACCT
>Ga0310811_10002597_pt1 | contig 22613 bp, 16 predicted proteins | sample YCmetagenome_FD_207642 | JGI IMG/M metagenome (GOLD analysis project Ga0310811, IMG submission 207642) | Soil microbial communities from experimental microcosm in Duke University, North Carolina, United States - YC | ecosystem: Engineered > Artificial ecosystem > Soil microcosm > Unclassified ...
CTCGGTCAGCTCGGCCTGCGTCTTTACTGTCACGCCTTTCAGTCCGCAACCTTCCGCGACCTTTGCATAGCTGAGATGCGGATCGAGCTCGGTTCCGACGAAATTGTTGTCAAACCAGAGGATCGAATTGCGCTTTTCCGCGCCCCATTGATAGTTACGGAAAATCACCATCGTGATACCGGGATATTCCTCGCGCCCGATCGAGCTCATCTCGCTCATCGAGATTCCGAAAGCGCCGTCACCGGCAAAACCGACGACGGGAATATCCGGATTGCCGATCTTGGCGCCGATGATCGCGGGAAAGCCGTAGCCGCAGGGCCCGAACAGTCCGGGCGCGAGGTACTTCCGTCCCTCGTCGAACGTCGGGTAGGCGTTGCCGATGGCGCAGTTATTGCCGATGTCGCTCGAGATGATGGCGTTCTTCGGCAGCCCGGCCTGGATGGCGCGCCACGCCTGCCGTGCCGACATGCGGTCGGGCTCCCGTTTGCGCGCATCTGCGTTCCAGGTCGTGCCCGGATCATCGTCTTCGTGGTCCATACTCGAAAGCGTCTGCAGCCAGCGTGATTTTGTTTGATGGATCAGTGACTTACGCTCCTCGCGGCCGGCGTTGCCGGCTGACGGGGACAGCTGCTTGAGCAGGCTCTGCGCAACAAGCTTGGCGTCGCCGCAGATGCCGACGGTCACCGGCTTGGTGAGCCCGATGCGGTCGGGGTTGATATCGACCTGGATGATCTTGGCCGTCTTCGGCCAGTAGTCGATGCCGTAGCCCGGCAGCGTGGAAAACGGGTTGAGCCGGGTGCCGAGCGCCAGCACTACGTCGGCCTTGGCGATCAGTTCCATCGCCGCCTTCGATCCGTTGTAACCGAGCGGTCCGACCGCCAGCGGGTGACCGCCCGGGAAGCTGTCATTGTGCTGGTAGTTGTTGCACACGGGCGCATCGAGCCTCTCGGCGAGCACGGCGCATTCAGGAATGGCGTTGCCGAGCACGACGCCCGCGCCGGAGAGGATGACGGGGAATTTCGCCTCCGACAAAAGCTTGGCCGCCTGCGCGATCGCCTGCGCGCCGCCGGCCGGGCGCTCGAAATCAACGATCGCCGGCAGATTGACGTCGATCACCTGCGTCCAGTAATCGCGCGGCACGTTGATCTGCGCCGGCGCCGAAAGGCGCTTCGCCTTGGTGATGACCCGGTTGAGCACCTCCGCAATGCGCGAGGGATCGCGCACCTCTTCCTGGTAGCAGACCATGTCGTGGAACAGCGCCATCTGCTCGACTTCCTGGAACCCGCCTTGCCCGATAGTCCTGTTCGCCGCCTGCGGCGTGATCAGAAGCATCGGGGTGTGATTCCAGTAGGCGGTCTTGATGGCGGTCACGAAATTGGTGATGCCCGGGCCATTCTGCGCGATGCACATCGCGATCTTGCCGGTCGTGCGCGTATAGCCGTCGCACATGTAGCCGCCGTTGCACTCGTGCGCGACGTCCCAAAATGTAATTCCCGCTTTCGGGAAAAGATCGGAGATCGGCATGAATGCCGAGCCGATGATGCCGAACGCATGCTCGATGCCGTGCATCTGCAAGACTTTCACAAAAGCTTCTTCCGTCGTCATCTTCATTGGTATAAATCCTTCTTCAGCCGCAACTCACGGCCTGTCCTGAAAAATTCCGGCAAGCTCTTCGGCGGCCTGCCGAAGCGCCGGCAGATGCCGCCTTGCCGTCTGCACGTTCATGCGGGCGGCCGGCGCCTGGATGGCAAGCGCTGCGAGCAGCTCGCCGTTCCTGCCGACCACCGGCACCGCCATGCAGACGACACCGACAAGATATTCCTCGCGATCGAACGACACCTGCTCCTTGCGGATCTGCCGCAGCTCGGCCTCGAGCTGTGCCGCGTCGGTCAGCGTCGTGCCGGTGAAGCGGCGCAGCTCAAGGCTCTGGAGCAGGCGACGCCGACGCACCGAGGAGGCCAACGCCAGATAGAGCTTGCCGATGGCGCTGCAATGCAGCGGCACGCGTGAACCCGTGGTGTAGTGCAGGCGCAGCGGCCAGTGATCCGCCTCAACGCGGTCGAGATAGACCACCTCGCCGTTGAGCAGCGTGCCGATGTTGCAGGTCTCGTTGAGGGTATGCACCAGGCGCTGCAGGACGACATGCGGGGTGTCATTGCGCATCGACGATGACAGCGCACCGAAGGCGAGATTGGTGAGCTTGGGCCCGATGATGAGCCTGCGCCGCCCCGGCTCGCGCGCGAGATAGCCCTGCGTCACGAACCAGTCGACCAGCCGATAGGCCGTTGCTTTCGGCAGTTTCAGCGTGGCGATGATGTCGAACACGTCAACTGGCGTGGGCGAGCCGGCCACATATTCGAGGATGGCAAAGGAGCGCGCGGTTGCCCCGAGCTTTTGCGCACTTTTGGCCTGCCGCGCGGGCGCCTTGGGTCCGCTCACGGTGCGTCGCGGCGCGGGCGTTGTCCCTGTGGTCCTTTCGTCAAATCCAAGATTGGTACGCATGGGTCACCTGACCTCGGTTCAAGCCGTCACAAGACGGCCTCTGATGAGACGCTGCGCAAACGGCAGCAACAGGACGATGATGGTCAATGCGACGATGGTCCCGGAGATGGGACGCGTGAAAAAAACGGTCCAGTCGTTCGAGAAGCTGATCATGGTGTTCATGAAGGCTTCTTCCGCAATTGGGCCGAGAATGACGCCCAGCACGAGCGGCGCCACGGGAAATTTCAGCCTCTCGAAACCGTATCCCAATATCCCGAAGCCGATGATCAGCCAGAGATCGGTGATGTTGTTGCGTATCGAAAGCGCCCCGATGAAGCAGAGGATCAGCACGTAGGCTGATACGATCGCTTCGGGGAAATCGAGAATTTTGACCAGCGGCCGGATGGCGAAATAGCCGATCGCGCACATCAGCGCGAGGCCGAGGAAAAGCGAGGCAAACACCGTGTAGACGAGCGGCGCCGAGCTCACGAGCACCTGCGGGCCGGGTTGGATGCCGTGCAGCATGAAGGCACCGAGGATCACGGCGGTGGCGCCGCTGCCGGGAATGCCGAGCGCCAGGAGATGCACCATCGCGCCGCCGACCGAGGCGGTCGCGGCGGCCTGCGGCGCGACGATGCCTTCCGCAACGCCGGTGCCCATCTGGTTCCTGCGGCGGCCGAAGCGCGCCTCGATGCCGTAGCTGACAAACGACGCAATCGTCGCGCCTGCGCCCGGCAACAGCCCGATGAGATCGCCGACTACCGAGGAGCGGACGAACATGCCCTTGATGTCGTTGAGCTCCTTGAGCGTGGGGAGCTCGGTGCGTGCATTCGAGATCTTGTCGAGCGGCTTGGTCGCGAAGCCAGTCTCGAGCCGCGTGAGCACCTCACCGACGCCATAGGCGCCGACCATCACCACCAGGAATTCGATGCCATCGGCCAGAATCGGCGAACCGAAGGTGAAGCGGTAGGCGCCGTAGATCGGATCAACGCCGACCGTCGAAATCAGGATGCCGACGCTCATGCTGATGAAGGCGTTGGCGAGCGAACCCTTGCCGATGGCGACCACGCTGAGCAGGCCGAACATCACGATCACGAAATATTCAGGCGAGGAGAACCGCAGCGCGAATTTCGCGAGCGGCTCGGTCAGCGCCACCATGACGATCGCCGACAGAAGGCCGCCGCCGAGCGCGGCGACCAAAGTCCAGCCGAGCGCCTTGGCCGGCTTGCCCTTGCGGCCCATGGTGTAGCCGTCCCACAGCATCGGCACGTCGATCGGTTCGCCGGGAATCCGGAACAGGATCGCCGTGAAGGCGCCGCCATAGGTGCCGGAGACGTACATCGCCGTGAGCAGCACGATCGATGCCGTCACGTCCATTTTGTAGGTGAAGGGCAGCGCCAGTGCGACGCCCATCACCAGCGTCAATCCCGGCAACACGCCGATCAGCAGCCCGATGACAATGCCGACGAACAGCATCGCTAGGTTGAGCGGTGTCAGGCAGTAAACAAAGCCGTGGGCGAGCTGGACGAGGATGTCGATCATGGCCTCACCACAGACTCGGGATCGCGAAGAAGACGTCGGTGGCCTTATCGAAAGGCGGGACGCCGCGCGGCAGCGATACATATGCGATGCGCAGGAAAAGAACGCCGCAGAAGATCGTCACTGCGGCGCTCGTGCCCCAGATGGCGCCATGGGCCCGGTAGCCGCCGACATACATGAAGGCAGCGAGAAACAGGAACGTACCTAGGATGAAGCCCAGCACCGGTACCAGCACGGCATAGATCGCCATCAACACGATGCCGCCGATCAATAGCCGCGGATAGACGGGCTGCTTTTCCTCGGCATCAGGCTCGCGGTCGAACGCTTCCAGGAACCCGGTCGCGTCCCTGTTTCCGACAATCAGGCGTCGTGACAGCTCAAACAGGCAGGAAGAGCCCAGCAACAGGATGGCAAGCCGCGGCCAGGTTTCAGGCCCAAGCTGGCCTGGCCGCGACGAATAGACGATGGTGCCGGCATAAAGATAAAGCGCGATCGCGATCGCAAGCCCGACCGCGTAAGGCAGGACGGAGCGGAACAGCGCCTTGTCCATCACCTTTACTCCACCCGGGTACTAGTTCGTCACCATCGTCTTCTTCATGTCATTGAGCTGCTCGTCGACAAAGGCCGGCGCCTTTGAGGCGTCTTCGAAGCTGTTCGGATCCGCGAACTGCTCCTCGAGGAATTTCTTGTACTCCGGAGACTCGTAGACCTTGTGCAGCGCATCCGATAGCTTCTTCACGATGTCGGGCGGCGTGCCCGCGCGCACGACGATCGAGCGGAACTGCGGCAGCGCGACCTTGTAGCCGAGCTCGTAGGACGCCGGCACGTCCTTGAAGGCCGGCAGGCGCTTTTCGCCAAACAGCAGGATCGGCCGCATCTGCTTGCCATTGAGGAACTGCGCGACATCGCCGGCCTGCTCATAAAGCGCGTCGGCGTGGCCGCCAAGAATCGAGACGTAGCGCTCGCTCGGTTTGGCGAACGGCACCTGCACGACCTTGACGCCACCACGATCCAATACCGTCAGGGAAAAGTCGTCGACACTGCCGAAGCCGAGCGTTGCGACCTTCAGCTTGTTCGGGTTGGCCTTCGCCTCTTTCGCGAAGTCCTCCCAGGTCTTGAACGGGCTGTCCTGCTTCACAAAGATAAAGGACGGGCCCTTGATCATTACCGCCACCGGCGTGATGTCGTTCATCGTCCAGCGCGGACTTTTGCCGGCCAGCAACGCATGGGTGTCGGCGATGTAGATCGCCATCGAGTAGCCGTCGGCGGGCGCGGCGAGCAGTTTCGCCATGCCGGTCGCGCCAGTGCCACCGGGCACGTTCACCACCGGGATGCCCTGGCCGAGCATCGGCTCCATGAGCTTGCTGACGAGACGGGCGAGCTGGTCGGCACCGCCGCCCGGACCCCATGGCACGATCAATTCAATCGGGCGCTCGGGATAGCCGGCCGCCTGCGCGTTGCCGCCGAAAGTGGCGCCGAGCGCCATCGCGGCAAGCGCCGCGAAATTTCGAAAGGTCGAACGTCTGGTCGAAAACCTGGTCGAACGCATGGACTTGATCCTCCCTGCCATCGGCCGCCTGCTTGTTGCGTCCCGCCCCGCGGCCGTGCCCGGCAGGGACATTGTTCCGGCTTATACCTGCCGGCTGCTGCGATGAATTCTCGCTATTTGAGACTAATGTTCTCAATACGATAACAGATGAGCATGGGCTCGCAACGGTGAATCCGAGCCGTTTTGTCCCGCGATTTGGGAGTTCGATTCCAAATCCCGCTGTCGTCGCGGATTTTTTATTTTCGCTCAGCGCCGCTCGATTGGAACGTATCCGCGCGCGTCCGGCCCGTTATAGAGCGTGAGCGGACGCAGCAGGATGTTGTTCTCGAGCTGCTCGAGCACCTGCACTGCCCAGCCGGGCACGCGCCCGATGGCGAAGATCGGCACAAACAGATCGCGCCTGATGCCGAGCAGGTGGTAGACGACGCCGGAATAGAAATCGACGTTCACATTCACGCCGTGACGCGCGTAGGGCGCCATCGCCGCCACCACCGCCTGCAGGATCTCGAACCATTTGGGCTGGCCCATTTCCTTCGACAGGCGCTCGACACCGGCGCGCATGTGACGGGCGCGCGGATCTTCCGCGCGGTAGACGCGGTGCCCGAAGCCGGTGATGGGCACGCCGGCGCCGCGTTTTTCCTTCACGTAAGCGGCGGCGCGCGACGAATCGCCGATCTCCTCGGCCATCTTCATCACGTCCTCGGCAGCACCGCCATGCGCCGGCCCCGACAGCGCGGCAATGGCGGCAACGATCGCGGCGTGCAGGTTCGCTTCCGTGCCGATCACCACGCGTGCCGCAAACGACGATGCATTCGAGCCGTGCTCGGCATGCAGGATGAGGTCGCGATCGATCAGCTGCGTGGCATCGGCGCTTGGCTTCTTGCCGGTCAGCATCCAGAGCAGATTGGCGGCATGACCGAGCGCCTGGTCGGGCGCGACCGGTTCCTGCCCTTCCCGGATGCGCGAATGCGCGGCAACGATCATCGGCACCTTTGAGGTTAGCCGCACCGCCTTGCGCAAGGTCGCTTCGCGCGAATTGTCCGCCGTGTCGGGATCAAATGCCGACAGTGCGGAAGCCGCCGTGCGCAGGACGTCCATCGGATGCGCCGACTTGATGGCGCGAATAATGTCAAACACCGGCGCTGGCAGCTTGCGCGCCGCCTTGAGCTCGGCGTCGAGACCCGCGAGCTGTTGCTTGTTCGGCAGCTCACCGTTGAGCAGCAGGAAAGCGGTTTCCTCAAAGCTCGAATGCTCGGCCAGGTCGTGGATCGAGTAGCCGCGATAGCGAAGCTCGCCGGCCTTTCCGTCGATGAACGTGCAGGGCGACCGGTCGAAATAGACGCCTTTTAGGCCGCGTTGAATCTTGATCGCTTCGGCCGTTTCGGTCATTGATGCCCTCGTTACTAATCGTTCTCACGCGGTGAGAAGCATGGATTTGCTTGATCGGCTGCTTGATAACGCACGGCGCCGCGATCGCAAAATCGTTTTGCCGGAGGGCGATGATGCACGCATTGTCGCCGCCGCTGCGCGCCTGAAGGCCGAAAAGCTTGCGCGCCCTGTTCTCCTTGGCGCAGCCGAAGCCATACGCAAAATCGCCAGCCATGAGAAAGTCTCACTGAACGGGATCGACATCGTCGATCCGCGCAGCGATGCACGCCTTACAAGCTACGGCGCAGCGCTTTCGCAAGCCCGCGAGTCGATGACGGCGGCCATGGCAACGCGCCTTGCAGGCAAGCCGCTTTATTTCGGCGGCATGATGGTGCGCCAGGGCGATGCCGACGCCATGGTCGCCGGCTGCGCCAACCCGACGCGGCGCGTGATCGAGGCCGGACTGATGACCTGCGGTTTGGCGCAAGGCATCGCGTTGCCGTCGAGCTATTTTCTGATGGTCGTGCCCGATTTTCTCGGCAAAGGCCCGAAGCCGCTTGTTTTCGCGGATTGCGCCGTCAATGCCGACCCTGGCGCGAGCGAACTTGCGGATATCGCGCTCGCATCGGCGCGCAGCGCGCAAATCCTTCTCGGCGAAAAGCCGCGCGTCGCGATGCTGTCCTTCTCCACCAAAGGCAGCGCGCAGCACGCGCGGGTCGACAAGGTGCGCGAGGCGCTCGCCATCGTCCGGAAACGCGACCCTGACCTCGCGGTCGACGGTGAATTCCAGGCAGACGCAGCGCTCGTGCCGGGCATTGCCGAAAAAAAAGTGAAGGAGCCAAGCACGGTCGCCGGACAGGCCAACGTGCTGATTTTTCCCGATCTCGATTCTGGCAACATTGCCTACAAACTCACGCAGTGGCTGGGTGGCGCGCAGGCGATTGGGCCGTTTCTGCAGGGTTTTGCCAAGCCGATCAGCGATCTGTCGCGCGGCGCAAGCGTCGATGACATCGTGACGACCTGCGCCGTGGTGGCGGCATCAGTTTGACGTCAATGCTTCCATTCCGGCGCCGGAACCGCCTTCCACGTCCGCTTGAGCTTTAAATCGTCGGCAATGGCATTGGCCGCGATATAGCCGGCGGCGCCATTGATGCCACCGCCATTGCCAGACGACGAACCGCAGAGATAGAGGCCTTCCACCGGCGTGCGCGATCCGGGCATCAAGGGATGCGGCCGGTTGATGCCGAGCTGGTTCGGAACATAAGCGCCGACCCGCACCGCGCCCTGGCGCATATTGGCGTTCAGTTTTTCCACGTCGAGCGGCGTGAACAGATAGCTTCCCAGAAGGTTGTCGCCTTCGAGGTTCGAGGCGTAGACGCGCCAGTAATCGAGAACCTTCTGCGTGTAGCCGGCGCGGTTGCGCTCCCATTCCTGCGGCGAGCCGTCGACCGAATAAGGCGCGAACGGCCACCAGAACGCGCTGTGCCTGCCCGCCGGTGCGTAACTCGGATCGAACTGGGTGTTGCAGGCGCCGTTGCCCATCAGGATGCGCGGGAATTTCTTCGCCGCGCAGTCGTCAAAGCAGCTTGCGACGTCTTCGATGTGATCCATTCCGAAGAAGATATTGTAGGCGCGCGACACGTCGGGATCGAAGGCGGCGGCGCGGTAGGCCGGCGGATTCTTGAGCGCCAGATGCAGCGTGACCAGGCTGTGATTACCCCAGTGCCAGGTTTTTGCCTTCTCGCGCACCGGCTCGGGGAACAGCTCCTCGCCGGCCATCTGCACGGTGGTTGGGAAATCGATGGCGCTCGCCACGAATTTGCGGCCGTTGATGGCACGGCCATCGGCCAACGTCACGCCGGTGGCGCGGCCGCCGGCGACCTTGATGTCCTTCACGTCGGCGCCGGTGACGATCTCGCCGCCGGCGGCTTCGACGATGCGCGCGAGCGCGAGCGGCAGCGACACTGCGCCGCCGGCGGGAAGCGTGAAGCTCGCAATATTGGCGAAGATCGCCGGGAACACGATGCCGGCGCCGGGCACGTTCTCGGTCGTGATCACGTGCATGTAAGATGTGAACAGCGTGCGGATGCGCTCGTCGACGAAATGCTTGCGCACGACACTGAAGAGGTCGTGCTGGGCGTGCGACAACAGCTCCTTTGCCTTGGGACCGCTGAGCCGGTCGACGAGCTGCTCGCGCGGCATCGGCGCGTTGTAAAGCAGCGACACCAGCAGCGGCCGCATCTCCTCGCAATAGGTATGCCAGAGCATCCGGAACGTCTCGGCGTCCTGCTTGGAAAAGCGGGCGAGCGACGCGCAGGTCTTGTCGAGATCCTTGTAGACGACGATGCCGGTACCGTCTCGGAAGACCGCCGCCTGCTGCACCGGTGGCTCGATGTAAGAGAAGCCGAATCGATGAAGCTCGAGATCATTCAGCAAGGGGCAAAGGCCCATCCCCATAAAGAAATTCGCATGCAGGTTGAGCTTGAAGCCGGGAAGGATGCGCTCTTCCGTGCTGGAGCCGCCGCCGATCCGGCCGTTGCGCTCGAGCACGGCGACACGGAGGCCGGCGCGGGAAAGATATGCGGCAAGCGTCAGGCCGTTGTGGCCGGCTCCGATAACGACGCCGTCGAAATCCGCCATGGTGCCCCCCGGACCAGCTAACCGCTTCTGACGCCCAATCCGCGCATGAACCGTTCGCGAATCTGCACCGGATCGCGGTCGGTGGTCCCAACCGCCGGCTTGGCATCGATGCGCGCCGCGATCAGGGTCGGCCCTCCGCCCTTGAGCGCAGCCGCGACCAGCTGATCGAATTCGCTTTCGTCGGCGGCCCAGGCGCTTTGGGCAATTCCAGCGGCGCGCGCGATGGCCACCAGGTCGGCCGATGCCGCGCCCGGCGTCGGCTGCGAGCCGGTGATCTGATAGACGCCGTTGTCCCACACCACAATGGTAAGGTTCTTCGGCGCGCGCTCGGCGACGGTCGCGAGGCAGCCGAGTTGCATGAGCAGCGAGCCGTCGCCTTCGAGCGCGATCACATGCCGCTGCGGTTGCGCGATGGCGACGCCGAGCGCGATCGGGATTGTTAGCCCCATGCTGCCGAGCATGTAGAAGTTCTGCGGACGCTGCCCGCTGGCCCAAAGATCGAAATTGGCGTTTCCGATGCCGCCGATGACCGCCTCTTCGCGCTTGAGCTGGCCGACCAGCCGCTTGGTCAGGTCGAAGCGGTTCATCACCTTTGCATTGTGAGCGCCGATGCTCGCTTTGCCGGTCATGGCTAACCCTCGAACACTTTGCCGCCAGTGAGCAGCGGCGAGAGGATGAAGGTGACCGGCGCCTGCGTCGCCACCGCCTGCTTGATCGAGCGGTCGATGGTGAATGCGAGCTCGTCCTGGCGCGTGATGGTGACGTTCTCGACGGCGAGCGAATTGAGCACCGGCCGCATCGTTTTGCAGACCAGCGCCTGCCCGAGATTGAATTCGCCCAGCGTGCCGCGCTCGGACACCAAGATGATCGCGGGAATTTGCGACGGCACCACCAGGGAGGCTAACGCATTCGGAATGGTGCCGAAGCCGCTGGTCTGCATCAGGACGGCACCGCGCATGCCACCCATCCAGGCTCCCGTAATAATACCGAGCGCTTCCTCCTCGCGCGTCGCGGCGAAGGTCGTGAAGTACGTGTCGGCATGCAGCGCCTCGATCAGGGGCGTGAAAACCCGGTCCGGAACATAGACGACGAGTTTGACGTCATTGGCTTTCAGGCTCGCGCGGACAATCTCGTGCCAGGTGGTCGCTCGGTTGGCTTTATCTGTCATGCGTGATCGGCGCGCTTGCCTTTGAATATCATGAAAACCCGTGTCGGCGCCGCCGTCTCGCTGCGAGGCCATTGCTCCAATATTCACAAAAGCTTAGCCTAAGGCAATTCGCGGCGCTAATCAGAAAATACAGCCGAAGATCAGGGGAGGACGATGAAAAAAATCGACGCACACTTCGCGCCATCACGGCGCAGCATCATCAAGGGCGCTGGCGCGTTGGCGGCTGGGGTTGCCGCACCGGCGTTTCTGCGCGTGCGCTCGGCCTACGCCGCCTATCCCGAGCGGCCGATAAAAGTGGTGGTCGCGAACACGCCGGGCGGTCCATCCGATCTGGTGGGGCGCATGATCACGGCTGCACTTCAGCAATCGACCGGCAAGACCTTTTTCATCGAAAACATCGGCGGAGCCGGCGGCAATATCGGCATGGGCGCGGCCGCGCGTTCAGAGGCGGATGGCTACACTTTCCTGCTCGCGACCAATGCCTATTCGGTCAACGCCAGTCTCTACCATAAGACTCCCTATGATCCGCTCAAGGACTTCGTCGGCGTGTGCGAGCTGGCGACGTCGCCCAATACATTCGTGGTCAAGTCGGAGCTGCCGGCGAAAACGGTACAGGAATTCGCCGCACTCGCCCGGGCGAACCCGGACAAGTTCAACTGCGCGACACCGCCGATCGGCACCACTCCGCAGATTTCCGCCGAGATGCTGAAGCTGCGCGAGAAACTTCCCAAGCTGGAAGTGGTCGTTTTCAAGGGCGGCGGCGATGCGCTGCAGGCCCTGCTCAGCGGCACCGTGCAGTTGAGCTCGGGCTCGCTGCCGCCGGCCGCCCCGCACATCAAGGCAGGCACGTTGCGCTGTCTGGCCGTCACCGGAGAAAGCCGCTGGCCCGACTTGCCCGATGTTCCGACCATGGTCGAGGCCGGCTACAAGGACTTCGTGCTGGCAACCGACACGGTCATGCTGGCGCCGGCGAAAACGCCGCCCGAGGCCACCAAGTGGCTCGAAACCGAAATATTGAAGATTCTAAACACTGCTGAAATGAAAGAGATGCTTTTCAAGCGCGGATTCCAGGTGAGGCCCAAGGGGGCCCAGGACGCCTGGGCCCGCGTTACCAAGGAAATCGACATGTTCAAGGGCATCATTGAACAGGCCGACATGAAGAAGCTTTAGAACCGGCCATAGACAAATAAATTGCGCCCGCCGTTGTTCGACGCGACGGCGGGCGCTCTAACGACCGAGGTTATCCGCGTGCAGATCAAAACCATCGAGCCGATCGCGGTCAGCCTGCCGATGCGCAAGCCGGTCATCATGGCGGGCGAGGAAGTCCGCCGCGCTGACAATGTGCTGGTGCGCATCGAAAGCGACAATGGACTCGTCGGCTGGGGTGAAGCCGCGTCCGCGCCGGTCATGACGGGCGACACGCTGGAAAGCATCGTTTCGGCGGTACATTATCTAAGCAACGCGCTGCGCGGCCGTAATCCTTCCGATATTGGCGGAGCCCTGGCGGCGATGGACGGCCGCATGTATGGCAATCACGGCGCCAAGGCTGCGATCGAAATCGCATTGTACGATCTGACCGGGCGCGCGGCCGTAAAGCCGGTGCATGCATTGCTCGGCGCAAAGAAACGCGGTCGCATCCCGCTCTTAAGCGTGATCGGCGGCGGCGATCTTGAGGGAGATCTGCGCGACGCCGCAGGCAAGAAGAGCGCCGGCGTGACCGCCTACAAGATCAAGGTCGGCATCGACACGCCCGAGAATGACGCCGCGCGGACGCGCGAGATCTGCAAGGTGCTTGGAAGCGGCATGCTCATCTCCGCCGACGCCAACCAAGGCTATAGCGTCGAGCAGGCCCTTACTTACGTGAGCGCCGTGAAAGGATCAGGCCTCGATTTCTTCGAGCAGCCGGTCGCGGCGGACGAGCTTGCGGGCATGGCGAAGGTCGCCGCCGGAACCGACATCGCCATCGGCGCCGACGAAGGCATTCATTCGCTCGACGACATCCGTCGCCACCACGACAGCAAGGCTGCCCGCGGCGTCAGCCTCAAAGCCATCAAGCTCGGCGGCATCGGCGCGGTGACCAGGGCAAGCGAGCTCTGCGACCGCCTCGACATGAGCGTGAACATCTCGTGCAAGACAGGGGAATCGAGCGTCGCCTGCGCGGCGGCGCTGCACGTTGCATCCGTCATTCCCAATATCGGCTGGGCCCTGACGCTGACCCATCTCGGGCTTGCGGAAGACATTGCGAAAAGCCCCTTGCCGACCGGAAAGGGCTTTGTCGAAAGCCTCGACCGGCCGGGCCTTGGTGTCGAGGTCGACGAGGATCGCGTCCGCCGGCACCGCGTGCAGATTGCGGCGCGGAGCGTCGCTTAGATTTCACTCTTACAAATTGGCGGCGAACGCTTCGTTGGCGCAGCCGCTCGCGCTAGTGGGGGCGAAGCTCACGACCGCATTACCGAAACATTCGCCGCCGTACCGCCGAGGCGGCTCCGCACCAGCGCGCAAAAATGTGCTGGTGAAGATTTTTCAATGCTAGACACTGCCGCAATTGAATACTTGGGCAGATGCGACAGGATTTTGGACAGGTCCGAAAATAGTAGTCGTCGGCGACGCGTTTTTACGCGGACGTTCAGAACGCCAGTTTGAGGCCGGCTTTGGCGGCGGCTGTCCGGGTATGGTCGGACATCAACGTTGCCTCGAAGGCGCCGAACAGCGACACGCGGTCGGTTGCACGGAAATCGAAGCCCGCGCCGGCGACAGCGCCGGCCGTGCTCGCCTTGCCGGGCGTCGTGAACGAGAGGTCCTGGCCGATCAAGACCGTGTTGATGGTGGGATTGCCGAGCCGTTGCAGTGCAATGAATCCGCCATGCACATTCGTGCGGAAGCTGCCGACCCCGATGCCCGTAATCTTCGCGAGCTCGACCTCGGCGCGTTCCTCGAGATCGTGCAGAGTGCGGCGGCCAACCACCAGATTCTGTGCCGAGCCCGCTTCATTGTAACCGTCGAAAGTGCCGGCGAGATAGCGAATGCGGCCGACCGGCGTCAACGTGTAGCCATTGGCGAACTGGTAGCGCCGGCCATAGGCGACCTCGGGGCTGATGTACCAGCCGTCATAGCTCGCCGTTGCGGTCTCCGAGCCGGCGGGCACCGAATTGTTGAGTACCAACCGTTTCGACTTGTTGGTGGTCGCACCACCCTGCACTGTGAAATCGAGGAAGTGGTTAAACCAATCAAAGCGTCCGTAGACTCCGCCGGTCACATAGTCGGTATCGACGCTCTGCGAGTTCAATTCCACAGACAGACGGCCAGCGCCGCCGCCCGCAAAGGCGCCGATCAGCAGATCCGGCCGCACCTGACGATCGAGCCCGATGACGCCGGCGCCGGCTGAAGCAACGGAGCGCAATAGGGTGTTGTCGCCCTTCTGCGTGCTCGCGCCACCGAAGCCGCTGGTCCACACATTGTAGGACGCATCGGCATAGGTGAACGGACGAGCGAGAGGCTTGGCAGAAATGGCGGCGAACGCCGCTTCGGTGCGGCCGCTTGCGCCAGTGGGGGCGAAGCTCACGACCTGTACCGCCGAACCGTTCGCCGCCGTGCCGCCGAGGCGGCCCTGCACCAGCGATGAAATCCCGCCGGTGAAGTTCATCAGCGCGCGATCCGCTTGACCGAACGCCGTTGGATCAAGCGTGGCGATACTGTCCCCCGTCTGCACCGCCGGCATGCCACCGGTATCAACGGTGACAGCGTTTGCGTTGATGACGCCGGTGAAGTTGAGGATGTTGAGCGAATTCACCGACAAAAACTTGAAGAACGACGACACCCTGCTGAGGATCGGAGCGTTGTTCACGATGTTGATGGTGTCGGCGCCACCGCCCATGTCGATCGCGCCGATGATCTTCGAGCCCGGCAGCAGGGTCAGCGTATCCGCCGCGGGACTCAGCCTGATCGCAGTGCCGCCGGTGCCTGCGATCGTACCGGAATTGGTGATCGTGCTGCCGACATTATTGAGTCCGGAAGCACGAATTCCGGTGTCGCTGGAAATCGTGCCAGTATTGATCAGATTGACACTGACGGCATCGATCCCAAAAAACCCGCCAGTGACCAGGCCGGCATTTATGACATTGGCAATTTTGGCGGCTATCGCGGTTCCATCTCCACTCGTCCGGATGGTTCCGGTGCTCAGATTGTCCACGGTGGCGGTGGTCGCCGCCTGAATTGCAATCCCGCCAAAAATACTTGTCGTCTCGATCGTGCCGGCATTTTCGACCTTTACTTCGTCCAAGGCGGAGGCAACACCTAACGCAGCTGCCGATATGCTACCTGAGCGGCTGTTCGTCACCGTGATCAGGCCATTGCCAAATATCGCAGCACTACCTGCCCCAGCGCTTTGGATCGTCCCCGAGTTGTCAACGGTTGCCGTCGTCGCCGTGTTGATCGCGCGGCTGCCATCGGCGACCGTTTGAATTGTCCCGGCATTGGCGACACTGGCCGAGCCGGTGTTCGAAGCAATGGCCTGCACATCCGCCAAAATTACGCCTGTGCTGAGGTTATTCACTGTAACGGCGGACCCGTTGTTTCCGCCAACAATACCAGCAGAAATTGCAGCGCCTCCCGTCCCGGTCGCGGAAATGGATCCGCTGTTTGACACGCTGGCGAACCCTCCGGTCGCCAGGCCGGGGGAAAAAATGGCGATGCCATTTTGACCCGTTGTTTGGATTGAACCGGAATTATTCACATTGGCGATTTCGCCGCCGACGATCCCGGCTCCGCCATCGCCTTGTTGCTGCATCAGCCCGGAATTTTTTATGTCTGCTGTTCCAAAGCTCAAAACGCCAGCACTGCCTGCGCCGGAAGCCAGCATGTTTCCGGAATTTTCTACTGTCGCATTGTTCGCGGCGAAGACGGCATTATTCCGGTTGGCGCTGCCACTGGTCTGAATTGTCCCGGCGTTCTTCAGTAAAACATCAAACCCGGAAATCGTGAAAGCGCTCTGCGCGGTTGTGCTCGTTGCTTGCAGCGTGCCCGTAGCTGCGTTGAAGACATCCAATATCCCGGCAGCAGACGCGGCGGCCGCGCCGCCGGTTATCACGCCAAAATTTGTTATAAACATATCGCCCGTACCGCTGGAGACGGCGACGTTGCCAGGCGCTGTTATGGTGCCGGAGTTGGTTACATCGACTGTCGCCCCGCTAATTGCATTGCCCGAATTTCCCAACGCCTGAATCAATCCGGCATTGGTAACCGCGGCCAAGGTGCCTGCCTGGATGGCCTTGCCATCCAGGCCATTGGCCTCAATTACGCCACCAGCGGAATTGGTTACGGCTGCGACCGTTGTCGCGTTGATAGCGCGCCCATCCGAATCGGTCGCCCGAATTGTGCCGGTATTGCCAGTGACCTCTACGAGGCCGCCGCTGGAGAAAATTGCATTTGATCCACCAACGAAAAGGCCCGAGTTTTTCACCGTCGCAGTGCCCGGCGTCGACAACGCGCTTTGTCCCGCAGGGGACTGGATCGTGCCGGAATTATCGATGTCCGCCGAGCCGGCAAAGATCGCGATGCGCGCCGTCGATTCAATCGTTCCGGAATTGTTTATCGTAGCAAGGCCCGACGTCTGTACGCCGAAGCTTGGCGACGTAATCAGGCCCAAATTGCTGATATTGCCAATCGTGGCATGGACAGCCGCACCGCTGGTAGCGGCGCTGCCATCGATTGACTCGATTCTGCCCGCGTTGCTGACGTTCGCTGTACTGGCATCGATACCGAATTTCTGCCCGGAAATGACGCCACTGTCGTCATTAGCGACTGTCGCGGTCGTGCGCGCAGAAATACCGATTCCTTCTGTTGCCGTCGCGGAAATGGTGCCGCTATTTGCGACCATTCCGCCCGATCTCTGGTTCTGTTCCAGGAACCGGATGCCAAACTGACTTCCGGTGATGGCACCGGCGTTGGTCACACTCGGTGGAGTGTCGCTCGTGAGACCTTCGTCCTGAAAAAAAACGCCAGTGGTCCCACCAGCAATATTCCCGGTATTGGCGTTCGTCAGGAGGCCATTTGTAATGCTCGCGCCGATGTTGCCGCCGGAAATCGAGCCGGAGTTCGTGACACTTCCGCTGCCAACAATAAAGGCACCAATATTGCCGGTGCCGGAAATGCTGCCGAAATTGGAGACAGAGCCCGTCACGAAAACTACGCCGTTGTTATCTCCAGTGACGGACGCTCCCGATTGAACGGTAATCGTGTTGTTGGAAAGGAAGACTGTGCCGTAGCCATTCGTTCCGCTCTGATTGGTCGTTGTTCCTACACAGGTCGCCGTTGCATTGTCGGCCGGCGGCTCGGGTGCGCATGCCGCCTGTGCACGCTCGAACGAAGATAGCACGAGTAGCGTTACCGCTGGTAACAAGTTGCGCCAATTGAAATTGCGCTTTCGCGACATTGCACAGCCCCTGACGCGTTCGGTGCCAACCGCATATGCGATGAACGACCTTGCTCGGTGCCTTCGATTGCTAGGTTTTGGCGATGACAAAAACTTGGGCCGTCACGACGACCGTTTGGACAAGAGCGCAAAATTGAAATTCGCTGTCGGGCGATGCAAAAATGAGACAACTTTTGTGCAGTCTGCTGACCGCCCCATCGCCCAATCAGTGGATAAGGCGGAGAGAGTTTCCGGCCCGTGCATCAAGTTTGATGTGTCTATGCGCGCTATTTGCATGTCGCGCACTGCGCGTCCGCTCCGGCTTCAGCACCAGCTGCCTGCAGAGCGAAATGATCCGGCCGCACATGCCGGTACAGCCCGACTCATATTCGCTGCGGCATATGGTCATGCATTTGCGAAAATCACAGCTGGCTTCGAAGGCGTGAGCCGAGGTTGCGGCCACGAGAACCGTGGCCACAAAAGCAAGAAGACAGATACGACGCATGCTAAAAGGTCCCGCGTTTCAGCGAGGTTCCTCATCGCGCTTTGCGTGGCGCTTCGCGTCATGCGCCCGCAGGAATAACGATTTTATGATGAACGCTGGTTTGGCTCAGGCAACAACGCCGAAGTTCTTGCCGTCCGATCGATATTTAGGCGCATGCGAACACTAACCGAATCGAGCGCCTGCATTCTCCTTCGTTTGGATGCTTGCGCGCAGGCACGCGCGGCAATGTTCGTACACGAAATGCGGGCAGCCGGGAAAACTCCCGGCGATCTCACGCCGGGAGCCCGATGGCGCGGTCATCGGATCCTCTGCCTAGTGCAGACGGCGAAGCGGTGCGACATGTTCGCCGACCCAGGAACTGAGCATCTGGTGATAGAGCGAGGCTGAATGCCACAGCACGTCGCTGTAGCGCCGGCCCTTTTCGGAATCGGGGCCAACCGGCTCGCAAAGATCCATGCCCATGGTCAAATGGTGCTGGTCGACATCGGTGTGAACCTTCCAGTAACGGCCGCTAAGAATTTTCAGCTTGTCCAGCACCGGGATCACCGCGGAATAAAAGTCAAAGGCAACGCCTTCGCTGAGCAGATTGAGGCCGACAACCTGCACGTCATGCGGCTCGCGCAGCGCGCTGCGCCAGGAAAACGCCGTGCAATTCGCGGTCTCCTGCGTGGGAGCGATCGCGCCTGGCGCCGCACTCTTGAGAAATCCGTGCTCCTTCATCCACGCGATAAGCTGGTCAGGGTGATCAGCCTCCTCAAGCGCATGCTCGGCAAAGACCGGTTGCCAGCGCCGGTCGTGACAGAGGGAATAGCGCAGGCACAGCGCCTGCGTGAACTCACGCGATTGATGAATAAGCTGGTGGATCCATTGCAGATCGTTCGGACGCTCCGCGCGGGCCAGGCTCTTGAAAAACGGCCCCTGCCGCAGCTGCGAACGATATTCCTCGGACGCTTTGACTAGCCACTCCATACGCGCACTCCCACTTTCACTGAAGACACGGAACGAGTGAGCTATATATGCAGTCGCCGGGTCGAATCTTGGCTGGCCACGACGGCGAATGGGTCGGGCGCGAACACCTTCATTCAACGCAAACAAAACGTTAGCGGCCGTTCGATGCTACGAGCAACCTCGAGCCGTCATTGCGCACGTCACGCGGTGTCACGCCAAAGCGTCGTTTGAACGAACGATTGAAATAGGACAAGTCACCAAAACCCGCGTCATAGGCGATCGTCCCAACCGGATTTTGCGCAAGCCGCGGCTCGGTCAACATCCGGTGGGCACGGCACAGGCGCTGTGACAGGAGAAATTCCGAAAACGTGGTCCCTTCACTCTCAAAAAGCCGCTGCAAATTGCGCGGCGTGAGCCCGAGATGAGCGGCTACCGCGCCAACCGAAAGGTCGCGTCGGTTGCTGTTCTCTGCGATGTACGACTTTGCCATTCGCAAGCGGGCGGCCGGTATTGCGCGTCCCGCCGCCACGCCGTCGCGCGCGGCGCCAAGCGAAAGCGCAACGAGATCGTGCAAATGATTGACTGCGGTTCGCCGGAACTCCGGCGTCGCCAATGCGAGATCATTGAACAACGGGGCTGCATAACCTGCCAGCAGTTTAAGCGCGCCTGTATTACCCGGAACGACCTGCATAACAACGTCGTCGACATAGGTGACCATGGTCGACAGGACCGATCGCGGAATACGAAACGAAAGCGCGCCGCCATACGTATTACGATCGAATACTTTCACTTCGCTTGCACTCATCAGCAGGCCGTCGCCCTCGCGCAATTCAACATCGCGGCCACGGGCGGTGACCGTTGTCTGGCCCGTCTGATTGATAATGAAAACGAGATCGCCGTTGCCATCGGCCAGGTATTCGCGTGTTCGGATGATGCGAACGGGTGAACTCGCGGTCGACATCACCCGCACGCCGGGCAGGTCGCGCGCCAGGATCGAGTATTCCAGCCGCGCGTCGCCGATCGGCTCGATATCGAGTTTCATGATCAGCCGGCAGCAATGATCACGCCACATCGCGACGCGATCCTTTTCCGGAAGGTCGTCGGTCGAAAGACGAAACGTTGTCAGGCCCGCTTGATCCATCAACTTATCGTCCACCCATGCTGCCTTGCCTGGGTCAGCACCTTGCGGCGCCGCCAAACCAGGGACATTTCGAAAAATTTGACGAATGGAAGAGTTATTTGCCGGCGGTCTTCGCCGATAATTGCGCTCGAGCGCTGCCTACCAAGGCGGCCCCGTACGGTTCAGCGAAAACATGCGTCGTCCAGCCCTCTTTGATCGCGCGACGCCAGCAAAACAAACGAATTCTCATCCTCCGAACGGAGCAGGTGTCGGCTTATGGCGCCCATCAGCCCACATCTCACGAACAAGTAGCATGCAGCGCAAACCCACCGCGTACCCGCGGGTAACTCGCAAGCTGACTTCAGCGCCATAGCGAACGTCTATTTTGCTGTGTCCCGGCTGCTCCCTTTCATATGACTTGCTGTCACCGGCAGGGCGGTTGTATACGCACGCGACCACAAGCGGTCTTGGCTTGCGGCGCAATCGACTTGGCTGAGAGTGCAACACGCATTATCCGGGCGTTTCCGCGATAGTTCTTCGCGGAGGGGCGGGCATGACATTCTGGTCAACGGACACGATACCCGAGCGCGAACGCTTCTCGTTCTGGCGCGAGATCATTTGCAATACGATCTTCAGCATTTCGCCTGAAGCGCCGAGCGAGCGTTTCTCCGCCCGCGTGCACGTGCGCGGCGTGGGGCCATTGCGCTTCGCGATGTGCCAATCCACCAGCTACGAGATCATCCGCACCCAGCGCGACGTCAACAGGGCGCCTGCGGACTCCTACACGGTCTACCTGCAGCTGCAGGGCCAGACCTTCCTCAATCAATGTAACGATTCCGCCGCGCTCGATTGCAACGACATCGTTCTTTCCGACTGCCGCCGCCCCTACAGCGCGACGCTGTCGAGCGACGGGTTGCGCGCGGTAGCGGTGTTGCCGCGCCCGATGGTCAATTCCCGCGCACCCTGGCTGAGCCAGCGGGCACTCCACAAGATTCCGTCGAGCTCGCAATATATCGACCTAGCCCGGCGCCACATGATTCAACTGATGTCCGAAAAGATCAGTGACGGCGAGACCGATCTGCTGACGGAAAACCTCTGCAACCTGCTGGCGCTGGCGAGCGCGCCGGATATTCCGCCGAGCCGGCTGCGGACCGAGCTTCAGACCGCGGCCATGCTGACATTCTGCCGGCAGAACCTGCATCGCCCGGAATTGTCTCCGCAGCTCGTGGCATCGCATTTCTCGGTGTCGCTCAGAACGATTCACAGCCGATTTGAAAGGATGGGAACGACATTCGGCCGCTGGCTGCTCGAAGCCCGCCTGGATGCCTGCTCGAAAGTGCTGAGAAGCCCGCGCCGCCATCATTATATTTCCGAGATCGCCTACAATTGCGGCTTCAACGACCTGTCTCACTTCAACAAGGCGTTCCGCGCCCGGTTTCAAATGGCGCCGACCGAGTGGCGCGACCAGTTCGTGAAGAAGCAATGACACCGGTGATCGGCACGACAACCTGGTCAACCGACTCGATCGACGAGCGCGAGCGATTTTCATTCTGGCGCGAGATGGTCTGCCGGAACGTATTCAATATTTCGGTGCAGGCCCCGCCTAAGCGGTTCTCGGCCAGCATCACGGCACGCAGCTACGGAGATCTTCGGTTCGCGATCTGCGAATCCTCCGCTTACGACATCGACCGGACCCAGAAGGACATCTCCAACGAGTCGACAGATCACTATCTGATGTATCTGCAGCTGCGCGGGCATACGCAGCTCACGCAGGCCAACGATTCAATAGAATTCGGCCACAACGACATCGTCATCGCGGACGGGCGGCGGCCATACCACGCCGCCCTTTTCGACGACGGCCAGTGCCGCCGCCAGGCCATCGCCGTGCTGCCTCGGTCTTTCATTGAAGCGCGCGCGCCGTGGCTGCGCCGGCGCCCGCTTTTCAAGCTCGCGTCGAATTCGGTCTATGTCGACCTCACCCGCCGTCACTTGCTGCAGCTGACCGCCGACGACCTGACCGAAAGCGAATTGGCCCTGCTGACGGAGAACCTCTGCAATCTGCTGGCGCTGGTCGATCATGCCGAGACCCCGATCAGCCGTGTGCAGCCCGAATTGCAGCTCGAGGCGCTGCTCGATTTCTGCCGGCGGAATCTGCAGAACCCCGCGCTGTCGCCCGATCTTGTGGCCGCACAGTTCGGCATCTCGACCCGCACGCTGCATCTGCGTTTCGAGAAACTGGAGCAAACCTTCGGCCGTTGGCTGCTCGACGCCCGGCTCGATGCGTCAGGCAATGCGCTTCGCAACCCGCGCCAGCACGCCCGGAGCATTTCGGAAATTGCCTATAGCTGCGGATTCAACGACCTGTCCCATTTCAACAAGTCGTTTCGTACGCGCTTCGGCGCTTCGCCGAGCGAATGGCGCGCTGAATCTGTAAAGAAATAGGTACGCGGCCGCCGCCCGTGCCTTTGCTCATTCAGTCCAGATCGGCATTGTGACGGAAACTGACCTCAGGCAACGTCGTATAGACTGATCGGGCTGCGACCCCGGCAATCGCGATCACGACCAGGGACATGTAGAGTCCGACCATCTGATAGAAGATGCGTCTGATTTTTTTGCGGTCATTGCTGTCGAGGCGATCATTGTAAGCCGGCCGCCGCATGGCGAACTCCTCATACTTTATCGTTCGGAGTGATCGTAGCTCCATCACTGGATGAGAACGCATCTTGCCGTCAGGCTGTGAACTCGCGCTGAATGCCGTTCAATTCAATTGAAGAACGGAGGACAACTCATCCGATCGTATAAATTTATGAGAACATTTCGTCCAAAAGGTCGAGATCTGCGTAATGACACCACGTGTCTCAACACAGCGTAAAAAAGATCTGACCG
>Ga0310811_10002600_pt1 | contig 22608 bp, 28 predicted proteins | sample YCmetagenome_FD_207642 | JGI IMG/M metagenome (GOLD analysis project Ga0310811, IMG submission 207642) | Soil microbial communities from experimental microcosm in Duke University, North Carolina, United States - YC | ecosystem: Engineered > Artificial ecosystem > Soil microcosm > Unclassified ...
CCGGTTCTTTCGGCACCCTCGGCAGTCGGCACGACCGCTGCAGTGGTCTCGAACATTCCTTTCAACGTAAACGGTGTTCTGCACTCCGGAACGACCGCTATCGACGTGACCATGAACTCCGGCACGTTCTCTCCAGGCTTCGCGATGATGGCCTGCGCAGACGGACTCGATCCGATCTGGATTCAGGCGGTGGGGACACTTCCGAACGGACATCCCGGATTGACTGCGGTGACGCAGATGGGACATCAGACGGGTTGCCCTGTGATCCAGGGCGGAACGATGGGCATCCTCGACTTTATTGGGGACCGTCTTCCAGTCCACTACCGGACCTCGTACTTCGTCGCGAATGCGACCGACGACAACCACATCCACGTTTACATCCCCGGTCCTGCGCAGCAGTACCTTCCGATCAACACGGTTTCACGGCACAACTTCGGCGTCTCGGTGAACGGGGTGACACTGACGCGCACTGCAGGCGTTTTGAAGGCCTGCAATCTCGGTGCGGTCGGAGTTCCGGCCTCGGGAGATTCCGTCCTGATCTCCGGAGCGGGAGACTCGAGCTTCAATGGCACGGTTGCTGTGGGAACGCTCGACGCCTCGGGATGCGTCAGCGGAGCGCAGACCGGTTCGGACGGCACAACCACCGGCACGGTGGCGACGGGCGGAACGGTGGGAACCCGCGGCCAGATCACCATCTGGCCTGCCGCAATGGTGAAGCAGGCCGGAACGACCTCTGTTGCGATCGACAACAACGGCCACTCCCAGAACATCCTCGATGGATCTCTGACCTACTGGCCAAACAATCTTCCATCGCCAAGCACAAGCGACATGCTCTCGATTCCGTACGACATGGTCTCGAAACTGGAGACGCTCAGTGCGTTTACCAATATCGACACTCCGGTGCTTGGAAGCGATCAGGGATCGATGCGCGATGTGTGCCAGGGCTTCGGCATGGCAGGCGGGGGCCAGAATTGCCTGCAAGTTCGTAATCTCAACCCCTATACGTACTACGCCAATGGAGGTGGTACGGGACAACTGCCAACGCCGGTTGGCATCCGCATTCAGGGACCCTTTGGCCCATTGATCAATGCAGACGCTCCGTTCCCCGGTCTTGCGGTGCTTCAGGTCAACAAAGGTCAACTCGTCAACACGGGCTATCCCGACCCGTATCTCCTATGGAACGTACAAGGGCAGACCTCAGGCGGATTTACTCAAACCTGGGACCCTTACACCTACATCACGGCGCTCTCCACCTCAGGACCTTCCGGAACCGCTGGTATCACGCTTGCTCCGAATGCTCTGACATTGTCTTCGGGAGGTTCGATCACTCTCGCTGCGACGACGTACACCTTCACCGGTGCGGTGACGATTCCGACGCTAACGGCAACAACTTTTACCTGCACTACCTGCAACACGACCACGATCACCACGTCGACCGCTGGTGCGACGACAATCAACAATCCATTTTTGGTTGCGAATATCGCTGGCTCTGCGCGAATCAATGTTCCGTTTACGGTCGGGGACAAGACAAACTCTGTCGGGCATCAGGCAGTGTTGAACCTTGAGGCGAACGAAAGCCCACAGGGGCCTTATACAACGCATATCGGTTCACAGAACGGAGCCTTGAGGCTTACTTCACAGACTTCGGAAGGAACCAGCGGACATATCCTCCTCAGCGCCGATGTTGCAGTGGATATTCCAGCGCCGGCGATCACCTTCGGAAGTAATGCGACGACCGGAGGAACGATCAACTTCTGGCAGGCGAACTGGAAGCTGAACTTCCTCACCCCGGGTAGCAACTTCTACTATCCGCGCTCCGATTCCGCTGGCAACGTCACCTGGTTTGGGTTGACGACTGCCTTCACTGGAACCTGCGCACCCACAACAACGCTGTCGGTGACGAACGGAATCGTCACGGGATGCAGCTAAACGCTTCGTTCGAGGTACTGGCTATGAAATGGACTTCCTCTCTGTTGTTGAGCTGCGCATTGCTCTATAGCGCCAACGGCGTCGCTCAGACGCATACCGGTGGTGGGCCGGGTGGTGGAGGTAGCGGCGGTGGAGTGACGAAGATTACAGCCGGCGATGGCATCGAGGTGTCGCCGTCGAGCGGACTGGGCGACGTGACGATTACTGCGACGGGAACCCCAGTGGTGCCGACCGGTACCGGCTTCGTGCATGTGACCGCGGGGGTCTACGACGCGGCTTCGACGACGAATGGCTCGACGCTGACAAGCCTGAATGCCAGTGCGCTTGCGAGTGGAACGGTGGCGGCAGCGCGATTGCCGATTGCGACAACCTCAACGCTGGGGGTTGTGGAGCCCGATGGAACGACGATCACGGTGGATGTGAATGGCGTGATCCATTCTGCCGGAGGAGGAATCTCTTATCCGGCGACGGGCATTCCTACCTCCACCGGCAGCGCGTGGGGATCTTCGCTGACTGCGCCGAACGGAGCTCTGGTCGGAACGACCGACACGCAGACGCTGACAAACAAGACGGTGGATGGCGTTACGCCGACGACCTTCGGGTTTCTCGATCCTACGTCCTCGGTGCAGACGCAGTTGAACGCGAAGGCTCCCTTGGCAAGCCCGACGTTTACCGGAACGGTGACGATTCCTGTGACGGGTTCGATGCAATGTCTGCATGTGAACACTGCCGGCGTGATCTCGGGAACCGGAGCAGATTGCGGTGCGGGTGGCGGAGGCACAAACCCAACTGCGAACGGCATTCAGAGCTGGAGTACGGGAACGAGCAGCTGGACTGCGGTGACAGGCATCACGGTTTCTGCAGGCGCGGTGACAGGCATCACGGTGAGCGGAAGCGGAGGCGGCGTGTTTGCCTCGGGCATCATCGACGGGCTTACGGCGACCTCGGTGACGACGGCGACCTCGGTGACGGTGGCGGATACCTCTGGACCGTGCGACCCAACTGCATGCTTTGGCGGCTACTTCTACAACGATGTAACCGGTGGAACCAGCGCGACGACCTACACGCTGCCTGCTGCAGAGGCGGGTATGGCGTATTGCTTCGAGAACTCGGTGGGGGTTACGAGCGCGATGACGATTGCGACATCGGGAAGCGGACAGTTCATCGCTTACCAGGGCGGGAACTCGACCAGCGGCGGAACGATCTCGATGGGCGGTGCGCTGGGCGATTCGCTGTGCGTGAAGGGTGCGAGTTCGACGCAGTGGTACGCGGTGGTGCAGTCGGGTACGCCGACTTTGAACTAAGGACGGTAGAACGATGATCTTTGCACTTGGATGGATGCTCTTTCTCGGAATGCGGCCGGTTGGCCCATTCGCGCAGGCGACGAGCGGCAGGCCGAAGCAGCCAGCCTGCGTCTCTGGAAGCTGCACGTTCGACTGGTCGGGTCCAGCTCAGCCAATCAGTACCTACAACTCATCCTTCGCGGATTTGTCTTCAGCCAACACGGCGAACTATTTGTCTCTATCCGGAAGCGGAACGGTTGGCGTGAATACCGACTTCCGCAATGGTGGCGCTCTGTTACAGTCCTCCACCTCCGACACGGCGCAGATTATCTTCTCCGCGTCGGCAGGCGCTACGGCGGGCCTGATCAAGTTTGTCTGCGTTCGCGCAGATGGAACCAATGCCGGTTATTGCCTCGAACCTTGCTACAACGACGGGTCGAATAACTGGGCGCGAATCTGCACGGAAAAGAACGGAGTCGAACTCCATCAGGGTCCGATCTCTTCCTATGACCCGAAGGCCGATCACACCGCGAAGATTGTTGCCTCTGGAACTTCGACCGTCACGATCGAGATCTATTTCGATGGGGTTTTGGTCGACACCGTCACGGACAGTTCTTCTCCTCTGCCAGCAGGACACCCGGGATTTGGAACCGATGCCGGAAGCGATCTCACCCAAAACCAGTTTGGAACCTTTCAGGATCATCCCTAATGCTGAAGAGACTACTTTTTCTGCTGTTGCTGTCTCATGTCGCCTGGGCGCAGATGGGTCCGGGTGGCTACATCTACGTCCAGACCATCTCGAACGACGGCAACGTAACGAACAATAACGACTGGCCGCGGCATATCATCCCCGGTGGAACGGTACGCGCACAGTTTCAGCCCGTCTATGAGCGCGACAACATCGCGTCGTGGTCTGCGGTCCAGGTGGGTGACTTTGCAGAAGTGACCTTCACCCTTGCCTCGGGGACTACGAGCATGGTCAGCGGCGACGTGTTTGTCGTGGAAGATCCGAGCGAGTCCGATGTGATGTGTGTCGTCGATACAGTTCCTAGTTCAACGACCTTCACCTTCAACAGTTCCACCTGCGATTCAGGAGCGACTTATACCGCAGTCGGAAGCGGAACCTTTCCGGCAGGCACGGTGATCGAGAAGAAGGAAGGACCGGGAATGGACCCCCGCGGCACTTTCGAAGTCGTCGACACCGGCACCACGAACGGCAACTACTACATCGAGTCGCTCGATCATCAGCGGTCTTCTTCTTCCGATTCGGGATGCAACATGAACCTGCACTCCACGGCCTGCTATCAGGAGCATCCGGTTCTCGAGCATGAGCCCGCGTTTGGAGTCTTTGTCCACATTGATCCGACGCTTGTACCGGCTTGTTCGCAGACTGGAACCCTTCAGGCGGGGAACCGAGTCCTGAAGTCCACGATTCAGTTTTCGGTGAAATTCACCAGTGATCAAGATCCAACGAAATCGAACACCCGCAACTTTCTCGTTTGCGCTACCGGAGCAGGCAGCGGCCACAATGTCATTCCGTGGATCAACCCGGCCTATGCGTGGAGCTACCCGAACGAGCAGCATCAGATGATGGCCGAGAACTTCGGCAACGCCGACAAGTACGGCTCCGTCACGATCACTTCGGACGATGGTCTTGGCGACGCCACTCTGGAGACGTTCCCGGCTACTTCGGGAGACGCCTTCATTCAGCATGCGGGAGCGGTGAAGCCTGAGTTTATCTTCCATTCTGGAACCAAGAAGGACGGATACACGATTACGTGGTGCGCGGACTCTGATCCGACGCAATGCGTTCCTGCCAGACGGTATGTCGATACGCAGGATAAGCCTGCCGGCAATGTGGACCGCGTACAGCAGACCCCTTGCGGTACTGATCCGATCATGACGGCGGCAGGCGGCGAGACTTATGTTATCGATCCCACCGCTACACCCGGCCCAAATACCTTCAATCGCCTGCAGGATGCTCCGACGCAATCGTATCCGTGGGGTTCCACCTTCATCGTTCATCCAGGAACCTATGTCGAATACTGGCAGTTCGGCACAGCTACGAACTGGGCGGATCATCAGAATGATCTCACTGTGCCGATGCTCCACATCTGCGGTATCGCGGACCCGACGACCGGAGCAATGCCGGTAGAGGACGGCGCGAATGCAACCGGCAACGCGAATGTGAACCAGTTTATCGGCGAAGGCCACCTGCTTACTTTCTATGGCGCGACCTCGACGCCAAACTATGACGTTTACACCGGCAACGTGCAGGGAAGTCATGGCGTACTGGTGACAGGCATCACCTTCGAACACGACAACGCGAACTACTCCCATTACGCTCCCGGCGATCCAGGGACAGGCTCGCTCATTCCTTATCTCGACGGCGAAGCGGTTCGAATGCTTGCTGTGCAGCGGTATGCGGTCCTCGGAACTCGATCAATCCTCGTCTCCAACCCCTACTTCGACAACGGCAACTGGGATGGAGGCTATCAGCGGTTCGCCTCCATTGACGGCTGGTGGGAAGGGAACCACTGCGAGGGCTACGGCAACAACGGGCGCTCGACGGAGCACTGCTACTACATGCAGGGCTGGCGCGATTATGTGGTCGGTGCGCTCGAGGAAGGGACGATCCCTGACAATCAGGGAACCGGATTCTTCTCTTTCCGCCCTGTCAAGAGCTTCTATCTCTACGGGCGTGGATACCCCAACACGGCAGAAGGCTACGGTTCCGGTTCGCAGATTGGCGGCGGCGCCGAGAAACAGGACAACCAGCGATACTTCTCGCTCGACTACCTCTATGGCCCCACACAGGGCTACGACGGTGACTGCGGCAACAGTGACGGACCTTATCCAGCAGTGAAGTGTAACAACGGGGACGGCCCTCTCTTCGGCGGCATGGATACCGTCGCCGCGCTCTCAGAGGAGGCGTGGACAAGCTTCTTCGTGATGGGCAGCGCCTTCCATCCAACCTCAGGCAACTGCGATACCGGAATTGAGCAGACGCACTCGGATAACGGCCTCGAGGTCGGAGCAAATCTGTACTACGTCAACAACATCATTGATTGCGCTGACAAGAATGGCGGTGGCATCGCTTTCTTCGAGGGAACGCGATTCCAGAATGGCGGTCACATCCAAGACTTGATGATGATCGACTGGAACCAGATGGAGTCGAACAATAATATCTTCTGGTGGAACGACAACTCCACCTGCGCAAACTTCGGCTCTCTCCCCAGTCCGCGTCCGATGGACAAGATCAACTGGAATACCAACATCGTTCATCCGTCGCAGTTCTCGCCAACCTCGACGAATATCCAGCAGGCTTACGGATCAGCGGGATTCGGTAGTTGTACGACCGGACTGAACCGCGCCTCCATCGCCGTACAGTACACCGGCATGGTTCCAGTCGAGATGAAGTTTGGAGGCTGGAACAGCGCGAACTTCATCATGCCGTCGACCAAGCCTTACGATCCCGTCACACTGGCTCCCGCTAATCCTGCAGCGTTGAATGCGGCCTCTGTGCCGCTGTATCCGGCATCCCTCTATCCGGTCGTATTCAATGCGGCAGACAATAACGCGCAGCTCACGCGCCGCACCCAGATCGATGCGAATAATTTTCCGACCACGATCGGTTCCGCAGATGGCACCGGCCCGGTTCTGACCTCGATCACACTGTCGCCTGCAGGTCCGCTCACTCTGGAGTATCCCGGAACCGTTTCGCTTACGGCGACCTGTGAGTTTTCCGATGGATCTTCCGAGACATGCTCTTCACCGGTCTGGGCGAGCGATTCGGCCAGCTGCACCGTGACGAGCGGTCTCGTGCAATCCACGATGACGCCTGGCACCTGCAACGTTACTGCGGCCGAGGGAGCAGTAACGAGTTCGCCTGTGGTGATTACGGTGTCGGAGCCTCCGCCGGCTTATAGCCGGTTTGGTGCAGGCGCACGTGTAAGTGGAAGCGTCCGCCTGCAATAAATTGTGGAAATCAGAACGTGGATATTACGGGACAAATAAGGAAAATTGCACCTATGTGCAATAGAATGAGCTGCGCCTGCATATTTTTCTTGTGGAAACAAGAAATTCAGTTAGGATAGTGCTCACTTGAATCAAAGGAGGTTTTGTGGCAACAAGGCAGGACGTATTAGGGCTACTCAAAGCAGTTGGGGCGATAGAGGTCGGGGTTACTCTCAACTCACAAAGCAAATGGAAGTTACCAAGCGGAGAGCTTTTTAGAATGTCGCTTCATTCAAGCGGCGATATTCGCGGTTATGAGAATGCAATGGCTCAACTCCGCAGAATGATTCGATTCACCCATCCCGAACTTGTAAAAACCTCCCACAAGAAACACACTCCACCTAAGATTCGACGAGGCCCGACGACAACTCTTGGGGACCTGATGACCCCGGAGATGTTGAAGGACCTAGGCGTTCAAGACAAGCCGATCTTCAAGCCAATTATGGCGACTGAGATCGAGCCAAAGACGCATCCTACCTATGTCGAAGAGCTTCCGCCTTATGTTCCTCCGCGCAGGCAACGGAGTGAGCCGACCGCAAAACATGGCGAAGTCAAGACGTTTACCAAGGAACAGTTAGATGAGGCGAATGGCGTCCTCAAGACTCAGGGCGAACAGGGCCTGAAAAGCTTCTGCGAACAGGTGCATACAGAGATGGTTCCTGTGACACCGGAGATTGTCCGGCAGAGAGTTCCCGAACCCGTAAAGGAGACGATGGAAGTGACCACTCCCCCCGCAGTTGCCGTGAGCGGCGACGAAATGATCCATAATGTGCAGGCAGAGATTGCAACGACAAGAGACGGCATTAGTCGGCTTCAGGTGCAGGTTCAGTCCTTGAAGGACCAGATCGAGGCCGAGGAGTACAAGGTGCTGCAGCTTGAAGACTATGTCGACAAGCATCGCAAATTGATGGAAGAGTCCCAGAGCGTCTTGCAGTTGCTTACCCCGAAGACAGAGACCCGCAAGGCGGAGCCGAAGACGACGCTGACCAGGTTGCCTGAACCCGTGCCGATCCTTCGATCCAAGAGCTTCACTGAATCCTGCCGCTCTGCAAAAAAAATTGTGCCAAGAAATCCAGAGTTCTTTGCCGGGGCGAAGGAGATTCGGGAGATTGTGCTTCCAGAGTTCCGGCGCCGGGGAATGAAGGGATTTACGGTCGATGACGTGCTGGAGGTTCTCAGAACGACGAAGACGATGACCAAGGAAATCCCTGACAAAAAGAAGTTCTATAACACGGTTTATATTTATGGACGCGACGTGAAGTCTGGCTACCATAAATCCAGCCTTCCAAATTACTTTGAGTTCGACGAAGTCGCAAGGGCGGCGCAACAACCGCGAACGAAGGTCCCTGCCGGTGTGATCGTTCACCACAACCCGAAACAGCAACAGCTTCACGCACACTAGAAATACTGGAGAACTGCCTTGAATCTGCCTGTCGTTGGAATGGTATGTGAGGGTGACGCCTCCGTATCAGAAACTGTTTTCTCTGGGACGGCGAAGAGAATGTACCTGAGCTTGGAGGCTCAGGGCCATCAAGTCGTCCCGGTCGATGCCTCGCTCAACAAACTCGACCGCGCTTTTGCAGCAGCAGCATCTTTTTCCCGAGATAGAGCCAAGTGGCGATCAAAGTTCCGCTACGGTGCAGCGTCAGCAAGACGCCGCACCGCAGCTGCAACCCGATCTGCCAAGAAGGCTCCAATGGATGTCATCCTTCAGATCGGAGCATCGTTCGATCCGCCCATGGCCGGAAAGGTTCCTTATGCGATCTATTCCGATTGGAACATGGCTCTGGACGGTGTGGAGTCCAGATCGAACAACGGAAAGAGCCGCGGACTGACAACCTCGGATATCGACAGAATAGGAAAGGATCACGCTCGCCGGTACAGGGAAGCGTCCATGATCTTTACGATCTCGGAACGTCTTCGACAATCGTTTATGACGCTGTATGGGATTCCGCCGCACAAGGTCATGACTGCTTACGCCGGGCCGAACTTTGATGTCAGCATGATTGATGATGCTCTCGCGCAGCCAAAGCCAAAGTTGCCTCCAACCCTGCTGTTTATCGCGAAAGAGTTCAAGCGCAAAGGCGGCGATCTCGTTGCCGCAGCGTTCAGAAAGGTGCAGGAGTACAACGAGGAAGCACAGTTGCTCTTCGCCGGGAGCGAGAAGCTGCCGGATGAATTGGCCGGGCTAAAGAACGTTCAGCATCTTGGACTCCTCGACAAAGGCAATCCATTGCAGCTGCGCAGGCTACTGCAGGCGTATCGGTCTGCTGACATGCTTCTGCTTCCATCGCGTCACGATCCTTTCCCCACGGTCATCCGTGAGGCCATGTTCTTTGGTCTTCCATGCATCGCTTCCGATATATGGGCGATGTCCGAAATGATCGTCAACAACGAGACCGGAATCCTGATCCCAGAAGGGAACAGCGAGGAGTTGTCGGAAGCCATCTTTCGACTGATCTACAACGACGAGTTGAGGGCAAAGATGGGAGCGGCCGCGAGAAGGTTGGCGGTCGAGAAGTTTTCGTGGGATGCAGTGGGCAAGGTACTTCACTCTGGGATTATGGAGATCAAACGATGAGCAGGATTTTCATTGGAATAGTTTTTTTAGCTGCTTTGGTTCTCGTCGGGAAGTTCTGGGTCAATAAATCAGAACGGATCGAAGAGCAATTTATTGAAGAGGAAGCTGCTGAGCGCGAATAGGAGAGTAGGGATATGAGCGACTTCTACAAGAGACTCGATGATAAAGAGCAGCAAAATAGGCTGAAGCGACTGTTTGCCAATAGGCCAGACAACCTGCACGAATACCAAGGTTGCGCGAACGACCCGTCGATGGTGCCTGAATCCACTCCCCCTAAGCCAGCCCACATCGAGGAGGAGTATTGCCCCGGCTGCCATTTCGTGAATAGAAATCACTTGAGCAATTGTCCTGCCCGTAAGTCCGCGCATATCGACACTACCGCACCCCAGATGATACGAGCTGAGGATCAGGGGACGCCGAAATATGAGTATGTGCCTTGGAAAGAGTTAGCAGCGGCTATGTATCAGTTTGCAGGCGCACACAATGCTCCAAAGAAGTGGCTGGATGTTCTGTCGGCTGCCGCTGAAGGTGATGCTTTCTCGACTGATGGGCTGCTTCCTTATCCGGGAACGGATGAAGCTGATCCGATTTGCCCCACCCCATCCCCTATCGACACAACGAGGCAGAAGATTGCGGAGTTAGAGAAACGTCTAGAGGGTAGATTCCATCAACTTGCGGACACGGCTACACGCGCTGAAATAGCCGAAGCCCGTATCGCAGAGCTGGAAGCAAACTATGACGAATTGAAGCAGGGTTACGATCTGCGCGTGGAAGATGTGGCGCATGAGATGGATCTGAAAGAAACCGCCGAAGCTCGTATCGCTGAGCTGGAGTCTAAGCTATCCATCGAATGGCCTGAGGATAGCGAGTGCTTCATCTGTAAAAATCAGACCTCGCACCTATCAGGGAACCCATCTCAATGGCCGCTTAAACTTCCATTCAGAGGTGGGAATGGGGCTAATCGGATTTATCACACTGGATGCGTTACAAGTGCAATCCATGCGGCTTTAGAGGCTGCTATTTCCCAACCCAAAGCAGACGATGAGGAGAAGGTGAAGTGAAGTGCTTCGACCAATGGGTAGGAAAGATTGAGGAGCAGGAACGCCGCCGCCAGAACGGTAAATTAGCGTAGCGCCTGAGCGTTCATCGCAGTAGGATGCGCTCAGGAGAGCTACACCATGGAGAGTATTTTGCAGTGCCCGAAGTGCCTGAAAGCGGCGGGAGACGGCGTCACGGGGGAGCAGGATTTTACCCTTCGGATGGACCCGGAGAGTCTGCTTTGGGGGTGTCAGAATAACCACGTTTTTACGCCCGAAGAGGCGACCGACTTAATGACTACGTTGGCTGACGAAAAGCTGGCGGCACTCGATCCAGAGGTTCCGCCGCCTGGTCGAATGAAGAAAGCGAAAACGTCTCAGGCGCGAGACACAAAAGAGGCTTCAAAACAGGCCTCAGTGACCCCCAAAGAAGCCCCTGTGCAGGTACCGGCTGGTGGTAACGATCTCGCGGTCGCTTCGGAGGAGCCGCAAGAGCTCAATCGCGATCACGAAGCGTTCAAGGATTACACCCCCAGCCCGGGCAGTGAACTCGCGTTTGTGCTATTACCGGACGGTGATGCCCTGGTGACTGTACGGATTCGGGAGCAGTATTCCTCCTCTGCGATCGCTCTCGCCGATGAAGCGAAGCAGACCCTGACGGAGTGGACGCAGGAACGCGTCGACTTCTGGATGGAGAACGAGTTCGCCCTGGTGCGGTCGGTCTAAGGGGGATGGACTGGAAGTTCCTGAAGCCGATCTGGCATTACCGGTGCGCTCACTGCAGTCATGAATGGCTGGTTCGGTTCGACAAGGCAGGGAATCCGATCGAGCGCGAGGTTTGCCCGGGCTGCAGGCGGAAGCACTGGAAGACGGGAGTTGCACCGTCTGCAGCTTCCAAGTCTGAGAAGGCGGTGCGTCTGAAGCGGTCTCGCGATTCGGTTCGGGTGTGGTACTACAATGGACGGCATACCTTAGATTGCCCCTGTGGGGGATGCCAGAAGCGGAGCGGCCGGGGTTTGCCGGTCGCGGGGGAGACGCGATGAGTAACGGAGTTGAACTGTCTACGCCCAGTATTTCGAACGGTGTGGCATTTGTGCTGTCGCTGGTGATCGCGATTGCCCTGGCGTATCCGCTGAACTGGCTGATTGATCGATTTACAGACGACCATCACCGAAGGAAGGGACGGCGATCCCGGTGATTACTTATCCCCAGCTCGGAACGATGATCAACGGCGGTCTCGTCAATGGATTGCCTGTCTGGATTCAGCCGGGAGGTCCTGGAACCCTCGTACTCCCTCAGCAGGAGCTCGGGCAGCAGGTGGCGCTGTTCTCATTCCCGTGCGGTCACTGGTCGAATCATATGAACGTGACGGTGGAACAAAGTGCCCCTGGGGTGCAGTCGGCACTGTTGTCTTGTCCCCTGTGCAGTTATTTGTTTCGGATCTTAACTCCGGCGTCGCTCTATCTGAACAACGTGGAGAACTACATTCTTCTGCCCTAAAAGAAGAACCCCCGGCCAGAGCGGCCGGGGTGCCCACGCGATTTCCATTACCGGAGAGTGCCGGCGCTCTCGCGATTTCCATTACCGGGCGCTGCGGCGCGGTCGGCGTAGTAAATGCCCATCTGTTTCATGCGGCGGCGGATGGTCGCTTCGGGCTGCTTTAGTGCGGCGGCGATCTTTCGCGACCCTTTGCCCTCTCGTGCAAGCGCCGCAATCTTCTTCTCGTCTAGTTTTTTCAAGGGTTGGCCAGCCTTGCGCCCTGCCTTCGTCGCCCGTTCTAAACCTGCTTTTATGCGTTCGCTGATTCGCATGCGTTCCTGCTTGGCGATGGTGGCAAGAATCGCAATCACGGCGTCTTTGAAGATTCCGCAGGTATCTAAATACTGTTCTGTGTAGGACCGATAGCCCACGCCGTAGCCTGTAAGACGCTGTAAATGGTGCAAAGTTGGGACTACGCCCTCACGGCTCAGGCGGTCGAGTGACCAGAAGAGCAAAATATCAAACTCACGCCGGGATGCAGCCGCAAACATGGCTTGAAACTGTTCACGGTCGGTATTTTTGCCGCTCTTGCGGTCCTCGTACCGGTGAGTAATGGTCCAGCCCTGCGTTTTGGCGAAGGCCTCGAGCTGAAGAATCTGATTTTCTGTTGTCTGTCGGGCTTCGGCGGTCGCGGCGTCTTTGGTACTGACGCGGGTATAGATGGCAACGCGCATGGTTATTCGCTCCTCGCGGTGATTTGTTCAACAGCAGCAGCGCGGAACCGTTCGCGCCGGTTCCGCATTCTGACAACAACGTCATAGACTGCCGGGGGAATCATACAGACAGTCAAGGCGACAATAACCCATCCCCAGACCTCAAGAAAGGTTTTCATAGTCGCCCCTTTTGGTCTCCATCGGGTAGGTTTTCGAGCGGTCACGCTGCTCCAGCCGATGCAAAACGAGAAAATACAGACCCATCACGACCGGAAACGCTAGACCGTACCAGTTTTTCATCCCTGCGAAGTCGATAAAGTGATGTTTCATCGGTATACCACCTTTACCGGTTCGCCTGCTGGCTTGCTTTGAACGTTCAGGGACGGGTGCGGGTGGCTGAGGCTGTAGTTTCGGCCCACGGCTACGGATTCGCTCACGATATCGGCGATAAGTAACGCCCTCGCGATTCGTTTATGCCCGTGCCGCTCGAAGTAGCGAGTCCCGAAGATAATGCCAGCTGCCGCGCCGTACTGAAACGCCGTTAGGATGGCCGGGTTTGCCGTGTGGGGTGCGACCGGGTCCAGTTCTTTGTAACAGTGGCACGGATCGGCGAGGAGTTTATGCGTCGATGCGATGTCCAGAGACCGCACGGTTACATCTGCGGCGTAAAGCGCAAAATCAACCGTTCGCGGTTTTGGATGGTCGGGGAGTGCCTGTCCGTGCAGGGTGGCGACGGCTAGGACCGGGGTTAGATATTTGAGCTTACGCAGCATCTTACGGGTGATCGTAAGGCGTTTCTGCGCGGGTTGTCGCTTGTAATCGTTCTGCTTCCTCGCCTGCATATAAACCTCTCGCGGTAGGTTGTTCGGGTTCGGCGTCGTTCGCGGCGACGCGGGTTAGAAGAGTGTTTGCTGTTGGTGGGCGATGCCCTGGATTTTTTCCCGCTCTTCTACAAGCGTTTCGAAACCGGGCAACACGTAGGTGTGCAGGGAATGCTCGGGGGGCCTGCCGCAGTCGGCGCAGGCTCCCCCTCCAAGTGGTCCATTCATGTATGGGTGTGGGTTATCGTTTCGCATTTACTCTCCCTCGGGCGCGTCGTAGACCAACAAAGCGGTGTTGACGTTGGTTCCTTCATCCTTGAAGGTTCCAGCCGGTAGGCTCTCCCATAAACGCGCTATAGGCTTCAAGCGGTCATTCTGGCGCGGCCCGTCTGCGCAGATTGCGACCAGTCGCCCTTTAGGCTTTAGAAACTTCATGGCGTGTTCAATATGCTTGATGTCTGCGCCGTTCTGAAATGGCGGATTCATTACGATGCGGTCAAACTTGCCGAATGGTACGGGGTCGCCCCCGTTTGGGAACACGCAAGCATCAGGCCCGGTAATCGCGATAAAGTCGGCCTCCACCACTTGAAAATTATTTTCTCGGGCGTATAGGGTCCGGTCTCGCTGTTCACGTAATCCAGCGGCAAGATGTTTGTTTAGTTCCACGGCGACGATTCGTCCACAGTCTGCGCCGGTAAACGCGCCGAGAATGGCCCGGATTATATTTCCGGTTCCTGCACTCGGTTCTAAAACACGCTCACCCGGGAAAACTCCAGCCTCCTGCACCATTCGCCGCGCCAGATCCACCGGAGTGGGGAAGAGTTGCGGCACGACGACGACGGCGACGCCCTGGGCGGCTTGCTGCTTGAGTTCGCGCATTTCCTCATGCGTCGGGATGCGTGAATCTCGCTCGGGAGCGGTGCGCGGTTTCGGGAGCGGGTTTTCTGCTCTCGCGTCTGCGGCCATCTTCTGCAAGGTTGCGCGGGTTTCGTCTGCCTCGGCCTTAGGCGCTGGCGGGTCGATGCGCTTGGCGTCGGTCACATAAACGGGATAATAGCGGTGTCGCTGGTTGCTGCGCTCAGTGGAGTCTTTACCCTCTGGCATCGGTGGCAGAGTCAGATAGACGCCGCTTGCATACCGTACGCGGTGCGCTGCTGTGGTCTCGGTGGCTGCGATCCGGTGAGACTGGCTCTTATAGTCTTTATGGATCTTCGCCCATTGCTCCTGTGTGCAGGTGGCGAAACCTTCGCCGGGATAATTGCACAGGGGTGGCAGTTTGGTTGCCTTCTGGACTGCTGCGGTCTCCTCGGCGGTCGGGGCCTTGTATTCCTTGATGTCTTCGACCTTGAGGGTCGAAACGTAACGCCGGTTGGTCTTGACGCTGGTAACGGCTCCATCCTTTTTGTTGACCTTCAAGACCAGAAGCCACTCTCCCGAAGCGAACACGCGACCGCCTACGGCGATATCATGTTTTTCGGCTACGATTCCGCCAGATTCTCCCAACATGGCTTTTTCGTAGGCGATTCGGTTCGTGTAATGGTCAATCCATCGTTGCTCATACTCCATGGAGCGAGGAAAGACACGCAACGCGGTTTCGAATATCTCCTCTATGGTGCGGGGTGCGTATAGGTTTGGAAACTCGCCCGTTATGGCGGTATATGCGTCGGCGTTGAACCCTTCGCGGTCGCCTTCTTTGCGGTTCAGTGTCAAGCGATAAATCGAAGATAACCGCAAGGCAAATTGCTTTTGCCGGTCCTTGTCCTGCTCGTTCTGGCACTTCGTCCACATCTCAAGGCCATCTTTCGAATGGTCAAAGGCCCGTTGCCGCTTGCGCTGGTCTGCTTCCAGTCCCTTGATACGGCGATACCGCACGGCGGGGAGTTCCTTATACTTCGCGTGGTGGATGGCTCCTGCGGCTCTCTGTTCCCAATAAGAGGCCGTCTTCCAGTTCGTTACAGCCTTGCGCATGTTGTTGTGAATGCGCTCCTGATCCTTCCGCGCTCGTTTCTCGCTGTGATGGCCGACGAGGATCGGTTGTCCTCCCCATAACCGCTCCGCGATTTGGTCGCTTACGTTCTGGGCCTGCTGCGCGTCCGCAATTCGGCTTTCTTTGTAGTCTTCGAACCGCTCGGCGCGTTGCTCGGCCCGGTCTAAGAGCGTCGTGTCTTCGTCGCCAATCTCGCCGCAAAGCTCAAGCAGCAAGTCTTCCCGGCTCGGGGTCCACATCGGAGCAACAAAGACTTCCTGTTTCGGTGCCCACTTGAAACCGGCGGCTTTTACCCGGTTGTAGGTCTCTGCCGGGAGACGGTGGAGGGAATAAAGGCGGAGTTTATTGTCTTCGGGGGAATACGTCGCGGAGTATCCCGAGAAGGTCGTCTCTGTTTCGGTGGTTTCAACTTCGTTGATGTCGTTCGCGGTGGTCATTTCGTTCTGCTCCTCGCTTCTGTTGGTTTGGTGTTTAGTTGCTGGTCTGTACGTTGTTGTCGATCCATTCCGTAACCGCATCGGTTGCGGCACGGTCGAAAGTTAGGCTCATTCCCGGCGATAAGTCGCCGCTCTTCGCGGTTGGGTAGGCTTTGGCGACAACTTCCCAGAAAGCATCCTGAGCGTTGCGGATGGTCTCTTGCATGTGGATGGTGTCGCCGTCCTGATAGGCGGATGATGCTTCTGGATGCTTCGCGGCTTCAGCTTCGGCAATCTCGCGGTTTGGGTCACGCTCTGCGGTGAGATAAAGGGCCTTTGCGCGGTCCCAAGCTTCATTCCAAAGCGCAACAGAGGCCAACTGCTCAGGCGAATCGGTCTCGTAGTCTATGGACGTTTTCAGTCCGAAGTTTTGAAAAGCTTGTTGCATGGTCATATTCGCGTCACGAACATCTTGAGACGCGCAGCAAAGCATATTTCCCTCTGCCTGATACTCCCGGTTGCGTTCCCGCATCTCTTCCCATTCCCGCTCCGATAGGTCATCACGCAAAAGCCGCTGAAACTCATAGGCAAGAAGTTCAACGCCAATCAAACGAGCAACTTTCTTTGCATTTGGCAGGTCTGGAACCGTGAAATCTTCGAGATTATCTCCAAAATCGTCGTTTTGGTCATAGGAAGCGCCCCAAGCGGTATCACACATATTCCCCATGCAGAACTTACGGTTATCGGTGGTATCGACGAAGACGTTATAGAAGCCGCCCCCGGTGCTGCCTGATTCGGACTCGAAGCCTAGTGCCTTCAGCTCGTCGGATACCTTCGCGATAAATTCGGGTGTGTTGGTGTCGCCGTGTTCTTGGATTGCCTCGGAAATGGCCTGTGCGACCTCTGAGGCGTTCGTTTCCTGAATGCTGGTTCCTGTAGCTATAACGTTTCCTGAATCGTCATTCCCGTCCCATGTCTCGTTAGCGGTTCCAAAGGCCCACATTTCGCCGTCGATTTCGACGCCGATAAAGCCATGCTCGACGGTTGCGGTGTGGCCTAGAGCCTTCAGCGCGTCAACAACGGCGCGGTAATGTTCTGGACTGTGCGGATCGAATTGCATCCTTCCTCCTCTCCCTCTGCCTTTATGCGGACTTGGGACCGCCTGCGGTGGCATTACGAGGCCCGGAAACCGCCGGGCTTGCGGGTTATTCTTCGTCTTCGTCGTCGCCGTACTCGTTCGCCCATTCCTCATCATCTGGGATGGTTCCGTCTGCGTTGCGCTCGTAAAAGTCAAAACGGCTGGTATCTGGTAGAGCTTCGATGATTCCATCTCGGTATGCATCGCGCTGCGCTTCGGTCTCGAAGGTGTAAACCTTCGCCTCTCGCGGTTCTTCTTCTTCTCTTACGTCGCCCCAACGCACGATAAGCTCGAAAGACTCCTGCGGTAGTTCGTCGGCGAACGCTTCAGCGTACATGCGGTCGATAGGATCAGACGGCCTGCACTGTTTGCTCTGTTCATACGCGATTTGATCCCGAACCGATGCCCGTGCCGCTTGCTCTTCGGCTTCTGCATCAGTGGGGAATAATTCAGAGGTAGGACGCTCGTTCAGGCCTTCCACGTCATCGGACGACGTATAGACATCGGTTTGCCAGTCGATACCGGGAACCGCTCCAAGTGTGTTGCACAGCAGCGTATAAGCTTCTTTGCCGGTCTCGCCCGGCACGGTGATTGATACGTTTAGGAAATTGAACTCTTTGACGGCCATTTCTTATCCTTTCAGGGTTCGGGTTTACGCGCAGAGCTTAGCAATCTTGGCTTTTGCGGCTTCGATTGCGGCTGAAAGTTCCTCGTTTGCTGCATCTCGCAGGTAGTTGTTGCGTTTCTTGCCCCCGTAAGGGTAATTGCATTCGATACCCCAGACTGCATGGTCGTACTCGCCGGTAAGTTGGACATCCCACCGGGAGACGGTGACGCAAACACCGACATACCACCATTCGTCAGCCTTCCAAGAGTTCATAATGTGGGAGGCCTTACGCTTCGCGGCAGTGAGTTGCGCTTCTGTCTTCTTGCCGATGTATCCAGCGTCTTTCGGATCGAGTGAAGGCCAAAAACCGTCCTCCCTCTGGTCTGGTGCGTCTGAGCAGTCGTCACGGTAGATTGTGGCGACGCAGTCGAAGCCGTCGACGGTGCAAGTTATCTTGTCACCGTCGCAAGTGTAGTTATTGAAGTGAGTTCTAAACATGGACACCCTCTCGCGGTAGGGAATTAGTGGTTGAAAACCGCAAGGGCGAACGACACCACCCCAACGGCTAGAAGGAGAATTGCAACGATGATGCCGCCGACAGCGGAGCCGATAACCTCGGCCTCTGTGATGGGACGCTCTTCACCGAGGCCTACCATACGCAATTTGCCTCGTCGAACTGGTTCGCCTCAAACTCACGGCTTGCCTTTTTGCCGCAGTCTTCGCCAGAACACAAAACCGTGCGGTTGTTGGGGTAGTAGAAGATTTGCTCACCTTTACGGGTGGGAGCCTTGCATTGTGAGCAATTAGAGGAATACCGGGCGGTAATCCAATAAGGGGAAAGTGATCGGCTCATATAGCTTCCTCGCTAGTAAAAAGGGATTCGCGGTCCCTGTGTTGTGACACCATAATGACGCCATGCAGTACAGGAGTCAAGAAAATAATTGCAGGCGAGATAGTAATAATAAAAACCGCTTGAACACTGGCGAAATGGTGTTATTCTTTCCACAAGTCGCAGCCAGCGACAGAGGAGTAGTAAACATGAGTACGATTGACGATATCCGCAAAGTTCTACAAGACGTAGTAACGCCAGACCTCAAAGCGATTGAAGCTCGTTTGACGGCGCTAGAGGCGCGAGTGGATCAAAACCACTCTGACCAGATGGCCGCAATTCGGCAGGTGACAGATTATGCCGGTGTGGTCGAACGTCTTGCAAAGCTCGAAGCCAAATCTGCTGCATAATATCCGCCGCGCCGCTTCCTTCGGTAAGCGGATCGTACAGCGTGGCAGCTGGGAGCCGGTACGCAACCCGGCAAGATGGGAGAGACTTCGGTCTCTCCCTTTCTCATGCTGCTGTGCGGTCCCTGAACCGACCCAGCCCAAAACGCAGCCCAAAACCGAAAGGCTTTGTTGCTCTCCTAGAGAGAGACATATAACTCTAGAGGACTGCCACCGATGCCAGAGGCATCGAGTCCGCAATCTGTACTACAGAAGTACAGAATCTGGACTGACGCAAAGAGTGAAGCTCTCAGCCATGACCAGCGCAACCTCCTGACCGGGAAACCTCTCCACATAAAGAGCAAGGCTCCTCTCCAACGCGCCCAGCTTCGCAAGCATCCCCGCATCTCGCACACTCTCTAACGCCAACCGTCTTATCGTCTCTCGCGCCTCATCCGCCGTCATACCTCACACTCTAACAACCCGCCAGCGCATCGCCAAAAGCAAGGTGTTCCAGTACCTTCGAACCTCCAGCGAACGCACCACGGGCCTCCTATCGCGTCGTTTTCGCCCCTCCAACACACAAACACACCCCTAGACAAGAAAACCTCAGTCCAAGCGTCTGGACTGTAAGCACCTTGTTAGTCCCGAATCTGGACACGCCTGCAAACTCTCCAAACCACAGCGATACCGCAAAGCAAACGCACCGAACCATCAGAGAAGGCGAAGAGGATGGATTGACCGAAAGGTCACGCGATTTCGTTTAGTGGTGTGTGCGACTTCCAGCCCTGCGCGACGTTCCGACCTCAGGACGTTACGTCCATAGGAATGGACGACCAGCGACCCCGAACGATAACCCTCGACCAGGCACTAAACAACAATCGTCGTACAAGTCATGGTGTCAGTAACATCTGTTAGTGACACCATGACAGATGAATCTGTAAGGCATTGATAATCAAAGACCGCTGTCAGTCGTTTGTGGGGGGAGTTAGTGACACCCCCTCTAGACGCTGTCTCAGTGGTCGTCGACGACTCGCGCAGCGCGGCACGGTGGACGGCGCGGCACGGCGCGGACGAGGCGGCAGGCCGGCCAGGGCGACACCCCCGGGGGGTCAAGGGGTGGGGAGACAGTCGGGCGCCCGCGAAAGAGCTGACTCTGCAAACACAAATTTTTCCTCGTCGTCAATTTTTTTGCCTGTAGTTTTTTCGTCTGCAAATATTCTCGTTTCCACAGGCTCTGGTTCTCGTTTCCACAGAAATATTTTTCATTCCTATTTGTTTTTCGTCCTGTGCCTGCAATTTTCGGTGTTATGTTCGGTAAGTCGCTTGCAAATTCTTGTGGAAACTATAGGCATGAAAAAGGGAGAGACGGCGGAGAAGGGTTTGACTGCGTGGGAGGTTGCGGAGAGGTACCGGACATCGAGGGCGAGGATTTGGGAGCGGAAGCGCAGCGGTCATTTTCCTAAGCCTGATTTGAATAAGCGATGGAGTCTTCAGGTATTGGAGGACTACGACCGGAGGCATGTGGAGGTATTAGAGGCGGCGGATGCGTTGTCTGCGGCGCATATGCGATTGAGGATGGCGAAGAAAGCATTGAGGTATGCGTGATGGCGAAGACGAGGACGACACTGGGTGAACTTGCTTATCAACTGGGTCACTTCGACGCACATGCTGAGGTTGAGGTCGATCCGGCGCGTGGACTGGTTTGCAAAAAAGCTAATGCAGTGGACCTTCTTTTGCTGTCGGTGGAGACCGGAGAGGAGACGAAGAGCGGTATGGGGAAGATCACGATTGAAGAGCCGAAGGTGGAGGAGAAGAAGCCGAACCTCGTTGACAAGATGAAGGATGGTGAATGGGGCGTTGGTTGGGATGTTCGCGCTGGAAAAGATGTGCCGCAGTTGTTCTTGAAGAACGGTGGCAGGATACACCGCTTTTCGATTCAGGTACCGAGTGACATTGGTTGGATTGGCGATACCGCAGGGGATCGTTACTTCGTCGAGCGCATTCTGCCGATGCGAACGAAGGTGACGTTCGAGGTATGAGCGATCAGGCGTATCGACACGAACTGATGAAATGCCCGGCGTGCGGCAAGGGGCTGGATGGCTCGATGCCGGTTACGGGTGATCGTGGACCGAAGGACGGCGATTTTACGGTGTGTGTGTTCTGCATGGAGATTTTGGAGTTTCAGGGGAATGAGTTGGTGAAGCCTGACATAACAAATATCCCCATGGATGTGTTTCCCATGCTGATCAAAGCGCAGTTCGTGGTCTTGGAGATGCTGTTAGAGAGGCGAGAGAGTGAGGCATAAGTTGCAGGTGGAGTGTCCGAAGGGATGCCGTCTTCATCACGATATTGCGGTTCGTCTGCCGAAGTTCTGTCCGACGTGTGGCGTGAAGATCTCGAAGGGGCACTGGAGGAGTCAGCCGGGACTGTAGGTTGCTCGATACGCTTCGGGTCAGAGTTTCTGGTGGAGTCGTACTCCACACCATGAAAGCGGCAACTTTGGTCGGGAGCGTATCGAGGAGCTTACAGAATGTTCGCGGTGGGCGAGAAGGTGAAGTGGGTTGTGAGTCAGGGTCTACTGGGCAGAGACCGGTTTCATGAGGGCTATGTGGTGGAGGTTGTGCCAGAAGGTGTGATCCCGATTGGATGCTCTGGAGATCTGGGTTACACGGGGACGACATATCTGGTTTCGAGGGTGAACACGTACGGCAAGTTGAGTACGTACTGGTTCGATGAGAAGAGTTTGCAAAGGGTAGAGGACCCCCCTCCGGGGGAACGGTTTTCGGGGAGTGTCGGCAGTGGCTAGAAACTGGTTTGTACAGCATCGTCAGGACTGGATCGCGGAGATGCTAGAGGTCTACGGATTCATCAATCGTGAGCATCTCGAGCGGAAGTTCGATATCTCCACACCACAGGCCTCGAAAGACCTCAACGATTTCATGAAGAGCAATCCCAACACCATGTTCTACAACCTCAACGCAAAACGATACGAGGCGAAACGATGATCGAGAGACTATGCGCCAGCTGGGAAGTCTTCGCAGGCGTACTGCCGGGAACCGCAGAACCGGAGTACACGAAGAAGTGGTTCTACACCGAAGCGGATTACGAGGCCGATAAAGCCAACACCGATCCATCGGCGGAGAATAACTTCACTCGCATGATGGTCGAGGCCAGCCAGTATGCCATCTCACTCACCGATCCGCGACGCATCAACTGGGTGCGGACCGACTTTATCTGGCTGTAGAGGGAGAAACCATGGGCCGCGTCTACCTTCTCACGGATCGAGACTTCGAAGAGTTCTACAGCCAGATGTGCGCCGTCGAGTGCAAGCTGAAGCTCGAACACGGAACAGACGTTCGCAAAGAATCTGCCAGGGTTGCAG
>Ga0310811_10002601_pt1 | contig 22606 bp, 27 predicted proteins | sample YCmetagenome_FD_207642 | JGI IMG/M metagenome (GOLD analysis project Ga0310811, IMG submission 207642) | Soil microbial communities from experimental microcosm in Duke University, North Carolina, United States - YC | ecosystem: Engineered > Artificial ecosystem > Soil microcosm > Unclassified ...
AAGTCCAGGGCCGCGGCGATCCACTGGTCGCCGTCGGGTGCCACGCCGGTGCTCAGAACGTTGCCGGAGGTGTCGGTGTGCCAGGCGAAGTAGTACTGCTCAGGGCCGCTCTGGATCTGCATCTTGGTCTTGGCGAAGTTCCACAGGTCGTCGAACTCCTGCTTATGGCCGAGCTGCACCGAGATCATCATCGCGTAGCCCATGCCCTCGGTGCGCACGTCCTGATTGCCGATGTCCTCGACGTAGGACATGTCGGGGGTCAGCTGGTAGTAGATGCTCTGGCCGTCGGTGCGGTCGGGCGCGGTGCCCGGGGCGCCGTGGAACAGCTGCCGGTACGCCGCTTCGATCTTCGCGTCGACCTGCCGGGGCGAGTATCCGGCCTGTGTGAACACGTCGGGGTAGTGGCCGGTCGCGACCGAGCCGGGCGGCCGGCCCTTCGCGGGCTTCGACGGACCGTGGACGGACGGCTGCGCGGCGAACGCGGTCGTCGATCCGCCGGCCACGAGCGCGGCGGCCGAGAACAGCGCGGCGCTCAGTTTCGTCAGCTTTCTCACACGACACCTCCATGGGTCGGGTGGGGCTTGAGAATTCGGTCGTGTCCGGGTGCTGAGGCAAGCCATGGCAACGTTGTCATCCTCGGCCCAGTCTTGCCGCCCGGGTTCCGGCTGTCCAACATCGGAAACTGATCCGCCTCATCGAAGGCGATGATGAATGCGCACCCCCGGCCGGGTGCTCCGGGCGGCCGGCGCCGAGCCGACCGCCCGTTTTCTCTTCTTTCCTTCCGAGAATCCTCCGCCGACCGTTTCCTTGACACCCCGCAGGTGTGGCCTCTAGCCTGCGAAGGCAATCGTTTACTCTTCGTGTCGGACCGGGTCCGGTGCCTGCAGGGAAGCGCCGGGGCTGGACGCGCATCGGTTCGGCGCTGTCAGCGATCGACATCAGCAGGCAGATGACGGCGTCCGGCACGGAGCGCGCCACCGGCACCACTAGGAGCTGTTTGTAGTTCAGATCTCGATCAGCGGAACGCCCGCGCGCAGCTTGCCTTGGGTTCACAGCGCGGCAAGCACGGGCGCCTGTCCGGGGCGCCCTCGTACTCGGTCGTCTGTGGGCGTTGCGGACAGGCGGCCAGGCGCCGCCCCGGCGCCGTAGGCCTGCCCAGTGCCGTTCCGCCGAGATCCGGACTACAAACAGCTCCTAGCGGACGGGTTCCCCGCACGGATCCCTCGCGGGATCGGCCATTCGTCGATGCAAAGGAGCTCCCACGATGAAGTGGAACGCACGAAGGCGCAGAGCCGGCGTTCAGACGGCCGCCGTACTCTCCGCCCTCGGGCTGGCCGCGGCGACTCTCGTCGCGGCCACCGCGCCCGCTCAGGCCGCCACGGTCGCGACCTCCGGTATGACGGCCCCCGCGGCCGGCACGGTCGTCGTCCACTCCGCCGAACCGTTCCGACCCGTCACCCACGTCGCCACCGGCAGCCTCTACGGCCTGGCCGACGCGACGACGCCGTCGAACAATCTCGTCGACGCCATCAAGCCGAACACCTTCGTCCAGATGCCGGCCGGCGGCAAGCAGCAGCCCACCGGGGACATCCTCCAGGTCGCGTCCAAGGCTCAGCTCGCGGGCGCGAAGGTGGTCGACCGCCTTTCGGACATCTACGCGGGCTGGCCCTACCAGTTCAGCTGGAGCACCTGGCCGGACCTGGTCAAGCAGCAGATCCAGGAGGTCCAGGCCTCGGGGATCACGAACCTGGCCAGCTACGCGCTGTGGAACGAGTCCGACAACACCTGGCTCGCCTCCAACGGCAGCTTCGAGGACTTCTGGACCAAGACGTACCGCGAGGTCCGGTCGCTGGCCCCGAACGTGCCGATCCAGGGCCCTAGCTTCTCCGACAACATCAGCGACATGCAGAACTTCCTGCAGAACGCCGTCGCGACCGACACCGTGCCGGACATCCTCGCCTGGCACGAACTCGAGAGCTCGACGAAGATCGCCGGAGACGTGGCCACCGTCGAAGGCATCGAGAAGTCCCTCGGCATCAAGCCGCGCCCGATCGCGATCGAGGAGTACGCGGCGCCGGCGCAGGTCGGCATCCCCGGCGACCTGGTCGGGTACATCGCGAAGTTCGAGCGCCTGGGCATCGACAACGCGGAGCTCGCCTTCTGGAACCAGTCCGGCGCGCTCGGCGACCTGCTCACCGGACAGGGCGGAAGCCCGAACGGCGGCTACTGGCTCTACAAGTGGTACGCCGACATGAGCGGCAGCATGGTCACCACGGTCCCGCCATCCGGCAGTCCCCTGATGGACGCGGCAGCCTCCGTCACCAGCGACGGCAGAGAGCTCGACGTGATCACGGGCGGCGGCTCCGGTCAGACGGCGGTGACCATCGACGGCCTCAACAAGTTGCATGTCGGCGACAACGTGCAGGTAAAGCTCGAATACACGCCGTCTTATGGACGGACCACCGCCACGCCGAGTCCCATCACGATCTCGGACGCGACGTACAGGGTCGGCTCTGACGGCTCCATCAGCGTCCCGATCGTGATGAACCCCGCCTACGGCTACCACATCGTCGTCACCCGCGGTACGGCTCCCCAGTCGGGTGCGTTGGCGGGCAGCTACACGGTCACCAACCTCAACAGCAGCCTCGCGCTGGCCACAACCGGTTCCGGTGCCGCGAACACCCTTGTGGACCAGGCGAACCTCGCGCTCGGCAGTGCGTCTCAGACCTGGAAGCTCGTCGATGCCGGAGCCGGCCTGTACCGGGTCGTGAACGCGGCCAGCGGCCTCGGCCTCGGCATCCAGGGCAACTCCACCGACAGTGGGGCACCCGCACTGGTATGGAGTAACAGCAGTTCACACGACAACTTGTGGCAACTGATTCCGGACGGTACGGGCAACTACAAGTTCGCCAACTACGGAACAGGACTCGTACTCGCTGTCAACGGGATGAGTAAGACGGCTGGTGCGCAGGTGATCCAATGGCAGGACGGATCCGCCACGAACGCGTGCACGGCCGACGGCCCGCGCCAACCCGGAAAACTCGGCAGCGCGCTCTCCTTCTGCAACACCGCCTCCTACGTGCAACTGCCCACCGGAGCTGTCAGCGGCCTCACCGGCGACTACACCGTCTCCGCCTGGGTCGACCCGGCCAGCAACGCCACCTGGCAACGGCTGTTCGACATCGGCACCGGCGCCTCGGCGAGCATGTTCCTGACGCTCAACGACGGCAATGAGATCCGCTACGCGATCACCACCAGCGGGGGAGGCGGCGAGCAGCGGATCAACGGCACAGGGCTGCTCCCGCTCAACCAGTGGTCGCTGGTGACCGTCACCGACTCCGGCACCACCGGCACGTTGTACGTCAACGGCACGGCCGTAGGTACGAACACGAACATGACCATCAAGCCCTCCTCGCTCGGCGCCAGCACCGCCAACTACATCGGCAAGTCGCAGTACGGCGCCGACCCCGCCCTCAACGCCACGGTCGACGACTTCAACATCTACAACCGGGCGCTGAGCGCGAGTGAGGTCGCCGCCTTGGCGGCCGGGCAGGTCGGTGCCGGCAACGTCGTGCACTACACGTTCGACGAGACCGGCGGCACCAACGTCGCCGACTCCTCGGGCAACGGCCTCAACGGCACGGTAGTCGTCGGCACCTCGACGGCCGCGACGACCGGAACCGAGGCGGCCACGGCCGACCATTTCTGGACCCTGACGCCGACGAAGCCGGCGCGGTAGAGGCAGCCGGTAGCGGGTCGGCGAGCCTCGCGCATGGTGTGGCTGCCGCAGCTCCACAAGGGCTGCGGCAGCCGCTTTGCGCCTCGGCCACCTCAGCGTTCGGGCACAGGTCGTCCTATCGTGGTTCCGTGGAACGCGCTGACATTCTCAGGGATCTGGCGGAGCACGGCACGGACACCGCGCCGGAGCGCTGCGTGGAGATCGCGGCGGAGCTCGGCCTGCTTGCCTCGGACACGCTTGTACGACCGTCGCGACGAGCACCGCTGGTTCCAGCTCAGCAACGTCGCAGGGCCGCTGGGCTGGCGCTTCGAGGACCTCACCGCCGTCGCCCAGGAGCCATCCTCGGGCCGACCGCGCTCCGCGATGCACTGCCATCACCTCGGCCGGGTGTACATCGCCGCGATCCATCGCACGACCGAGCAACTCATCGAGATCGCCAAGTAGGCCGACCGACTGAGCGCGCGACCGGACCAGGGCCCTTGGCGTCCCGTCGCCAACGGCTTCGCTAACGCTAACGAGTGCCCAGACCTGACCGGCCTGGCCTGACCATCGAGGATGCCTGCTGGCTCCGAAACGGCCTAGCTGAGCGTGGGTGAGTAAGCAGTCTGCTGGATGGAGTAGAGCTCCGCGTACGTCGACGAGGCCGCGAGTAGGTCTTCGTGCGAACCCGCCTCGATGAGACGTCCGGCTTCCAGCACCAGGATGAGGTCGGCGCCCGCGACGGTGGAGAAGCGGCGACGCGGCATTGGACTTCGTCGTGCAGGCGAATCTCACCGTCACGGCGAAGCCCGTGGACACCGATCGCAGGCCCCTGTGCGGAAACATCGAGCAGATCGTCGAGGACTTGCTCGCCTATGCTCGCGGCGGCGTTCACGAAATCATCCTGAACTCGCAGCTCGACGACTCCTGGCCCGGCGTCGAGGGCATGTTCGAGACCGCCCTCGAGCTGTTCAAGCTGACGACTGGTGCGATCTCCTGACGCTCCGGGCGGCGCACCTCGTTCGTGCTCTGTGATGTGGTCGAAGGCGTGAGAACCGTTCGGCGGGGCAGCTCACGTCTTCGACCCTGAATCCAGCAGCCATCCAGGTTAGGGTGCGAGCATGCACACCGGGACGATCGATACTGACGCGTACGAGGCACGGCTGCTGGCGGACAACCCGGCCGGCCGATGCTTCATCTGTGAACTTGCCGACGAGGCAACCACTCCCGAGCACGAGATCGTGGCCTACCGCGACGACCACTGCATAGTCTTCTTCCCGACCCGGCAGCGTCTCTACGGCTACTGCCTGCTCGCGCCCGGACGCCACGTCACCGAGGTGGTCACGGGCTTCACCGAAGACGACTACCTGGCGCTCTAGCGGCGGGTGCACCGCCTCGGCCGGGTCCTGGCCGAGATCACATCCACGGAACGGCTCTACGTGTTCAGCTTCGGCAGCATGCAGGGCGTCGCCCACGTCCACTGGCACATCGCGCCGCTGCCCCCGGGGGTGCCGTTTCGCGAGCAGCAGTTCGCCGCCGTCGACAAGCCCGACCGCTTGGAGATCCCGAAGCCCGAACTTCAGGGCTGGCCCGCAAGATCGGCGACGGAATGAGGGCTCTGGGTCGACCCCACGCCTCATAGACGATGCCTCTACACTCGGGCGAGCCTGGCGGAATTTCGGTGAAGGATGGGGTCCGAGTATGAAGACGCTCGCTGACGTCCTGGTCGGCCTTGTGGCTGCACTGCACGTCTACATCATGGTGATGGAGATGTTCCTCTGGGAACGCAAGCCGGGGCGGGAACTGTCCGGCTTCGACGCGGCGATGGCCCGCGCCACCGCGCCGCTGGCTGCGAACCAGGGCTTGTACAACGGGTTTCTCGCGGCCGGCTTGGTCTGGAGTCTGATCGCCGGCGATCCGACCGGTCACAGGGTACAGATATTCTTCACCGCGTGCGTGACCGTCGCGGGGGTGTACGGCGGGATCACGGCGAATCGGCGGATCCTGCTCGCCCAGGCGCTGCCCGGCGCGATCGCCCTGGCTTTCGTGCTGGCCGCCGCGTAGGAATATGGACTCGAACACCCGCTCGGCTAGGGAGTGTCTTCAAGACACGACTTAAGGTGGGTGCCGCCGCGCGGATCCGACGCCGGCGCAGTGACGGACGACAGGCCGGAAGGAACACATGGCCAACCTTGAAGTGATCCGGGGCTTCATAGCCCAGGCGTTGGCGGACGCCACCGACTTCGACGGCGCGGTCGAGCGGGACGAGGACGGGGACTTTCGGGTCCGGCACGGCAGCGCGCAGTTCTGGGTCGCGGCCTTGGAGACCGCGGGCGGCGACGGGGTGGTCCAGGTCGGCTCCGCCGTGCTGCGCGACGTACCGCTGTCGAAGAAGGTGCTCAAGGCCGTGAACGCCATCAACTGCGAGTACCTGTGGGTGCGCGCCGCGTGGACGGACGACGTGATCGTCGTCGCGCGCGAGATCCCGGTGGACCTGGTCACCTCCGGAGTGCTCGTCCAGGCCTGCGAGTTCATCGGCTCGATCGCCGACGCCAAGGACGACGAACTCAAGGCGCTGCTCTCGGTCGGCGCCTCCGCCTTCCCGGGCGATCCCGACGACGAAGACTCGGTGGAGGTGTGACGCCGTGACCGCCGCATCCGCGATGGCCGCGTTCAGCGACGAACTGGCCGACCTGATCGAGCGATTGATGCCCAACGTGGTCGCGCTGCAGGGCGAGTTGGGCGACGGAAGCTGGGTCGCGGGTTCGGGCTTCGTGCTCGACGACGCCCGGCACGTGGTGACCAACAACCACGTCGTCGAGGTCGAGGGCGAATGCTCCTTCACCGCGGCGATGCACGGCTACCCGACCCAGCCGGTGCGCATCCTCGGCCGCGACCCGTTGACCGATCTCGCGGTCGTCGAACTCTCCGAACCGCACGAGACGTCGCTGACGCTGCGCGCCGAGCCGGTACGGCTGGGCGAGTTCTGTCTGGCGATGGGCAATCCGCTCGGCACCTTCCCCGAGTCGGTCTCCGTCGGCATCATCAGTGGCCTGTCACGGCAGACGTTCTCGGACCACCGCGCCAGGCCCCTGCAGAACATGATCCAGACGGACGCGGCGATCAATCACGGCAACTCGGGCGGCCCGCTGGTGGATCTGCGAGGGCGCGTCGTCGGCGTCAACACGTGCATCATGCAGGGCGAGGGCGTCCAGGGGATGGGCTTCGCCATCCCCTCCGCCACCGTCGGCCGCATCGCCGCCCGGCTGATCGCCGACGGCAGGGTCTCGCGGGCCGCGCTCGGCATCGCCGTGCACGACAGGGACGTGGAGATCGAGGGCCGGACCGGCAAGCGCGAGGTGGTCACCAAGGTCGCGGGTGCTGACAGCGCCTTCCGCGTCGGCGACGTTCTGCTCTCGGTCAACGGCGTCGACGTCGACGGTCACGCCGCGCTGTTCGATGTGCTCGACGGCGAACTGGTCGGACATAAGACCCCTGTCGTGGTGTGGCGCGACGGCGGGCGCTTCGAGTTCGACGTCGTCCCCGAGCGCCTGCCCGGTCCCGTGTCCTGACGCGTCTCCGGTGGCACGTTCGGGCGGCGGAGTGTGACAGACAGGCTGCGAGGAACCAGGCCGGGCGGCCGGAGGCCGGCTGCTCCTCACGCCTGTCTGTCCGCGCTGGTATACCTCTCGCTATGACGGAGACTGTGCCAGACGTCCTGAAGCTGCCGCCCGCCCTCGCCGAAGCGTTCTCGGTCGGCTTCGACTGGGAGTGGGACGAGGAGACCGACACCGGGCGCGGCTGCGACTTCGAGCCTTACGACGCCTTCGAGGACCCGGCCGAGACGGCGTGGTGGTTTCGCCTGTGGACGGGCAATGCGGAGGTCGACGGAAGCGAGTTCCGGTTCTTCGGCAAGACGGGCTCCGGCGACTATGCCGGATTCTGGCTGGTGCGGCCGGGTGCGCCGATCATCGAACAGCCGGTCGTCTACCTCGGTTCCGAGGGCGAGCGCCATGTCGTCGCACGGAACCTGGCCGATCTGCTGTGGCTCTTCGCCGCGGGCTACGGTCCCTCGGAGGCCGTCGAAGACCGTGGCGGTGTCCAAGAACCCAGTGACGCCCTCCGCGCGATCGCCGAACGCCACGCCCCCGGCCGCGAATCGTCCGTCGAACAGATCGTCTCGGCGGCGCAGGCCGAGTTTTCGCAGTTCTCTGGCTACATCGACAGCCTCTGCCGCTGAAGCTCGTATTCGTGGCCCTGCGGCCGACGGTTCGCCGCTCACAGATGGCAGAGCTTTGCTATGGCACGGGCCAGGACGTACCAGAGCGCGCAGCCGATGCCGACGAAGAAGCCGATGGGCCAATTGGTCTGGTAGGAGGCGGCGATGGCGATCCAGACGGTGGCCAGGGCGAGCACGACCGCGAGGCAAATCGCGGGGGCCGGATGCGTGGTCACGGCACGCGCGGCGGCGGGCGGGCCGATCATGAGGCTGAACATGAGCAGCGCGCCGACGACGGGGACCGCGGTGGTGGAGGCCAGGGCGACGAGCGCGAGGAAGAGCAGATCGATGCGCAGGGCGGGGATGCCCCGGGCTTCAGCGACCTCGGGAAGCGTGCTCGAGAGCATCAGCGGCCGGTAGATGCAGGCGAGCACGGCGATGCACACGAGCGCGAGGATCGCGGTGGTGGTGACGTCGTTACTGCTCAGGCCGAGGACTTCGCCGAAGAGCAGCGAGTAGATCTCAGGGGCGTATTCGGTGCTCCAGGACAGGAACAGGGCGCCGAGGCCGAGCATGAGGCCGACGATGAGGGCGGTGACCGCGTCGTGCCTGCCCCTGCGGGAGAGCAGGCCGATCAGCAGCGCGCCGCCCAGGGAGAAGATGCCGAGTCCGGCGAGGCTGCTCACGCCGATCAGGCTGGCTCCGGCGGCGCCGGCGAAGGCGGCGTTGGGTACGGCGTGCGCCGTGAAGGTCGCGCCGCGCAGCACGACGAAGAAGCCGACGAGGGCCGCGACGACCGCGATGATGCTCGCGGTGATCCAGGTGGCCTGCATGAAGGGCTCGAACATGCTCAGACCGCCTCGCTCGCCGCGTCGGCCGTGGTCGGGGTGCGCCCGGGCTTTCGCAGGCCGCTGAGCATGTACGCGATGAAGATCAATCCGATGATGAAAAAGCTGACCGGCCAGCCGCTGCCGACCGGCTTCCAGTGGTAGCTGTCGTAGGCGAGCAGCACGCCGAGCCAGGTGGCGGCGACGCCGAGCGCGGCGGCCGTGCCCATCGCGGCGAGTGGTCTGCGGGTCAGGCGCAGCGCCGCGGCCGCGGGGCCGATCAGCAGTGCGGGGCTCAGGATCGTGCCGACGATCAGGGAACTGAGGGCGACGGTGACGCCCATGACGAGCATGAAAGTCAGGCCGAGGAGCCGGACGCGGATGCCGCGGGCGGCGGCCAGGTCGGTGCTGACGGAGCTGAGCAGGAGCGGCCGGTAGCACAGGACGAGGGTCGCCAACCCGAGCGCGGTGAAGGCCACGGCGGCCGGGACGGTGTAGCCGGAGACGGCGAACAGGGAGCCGAACAGGACGGTCACCGTGACTCCGGTGGTGCTGCTTTCGGTGGTGTCGAAGTAGAGGAGCAGGGCGGACAGGCCGAGGACGGCGCCGAGGATGATGCCGGTGGCCACGTCGCGGGAGTTGCGTCTCTGCGTGCCCGCCAGGTCCATGGCTCCGCCGACGACCATGCCGGCCGCGATGAAGCCCCACAGCGGTCCGACGCCGAGGAGGAACGCGCCGGAGCCGCCGAGGGTGCCGAGGTCGGCGAGGGAATGGCCGGCGAAGGACTGGCTGCGCAGCACGGTGAACACTCCGACGGTGCTGGAGATCAGGGCGACGACGGCGCCGGTGAGCAGCGCGGCGTGCACGGGGGCGCTGGTGAAGAATCCGGGCTCGAATACGGCGCTGAGCGTGCCGCCCATCAGGCCTGCACCGCCAGGGACCCGTCGTCGTCGGCGACGGTCTCGACAGTGTCGGCGGTGACGGCGGCCCCGGCGACCACCAGGATGCGCCCGTCGACGCGCAGGACGCTGATCGGGTGGCGGTAGAGGCGGGTCAGCACGTCGCTGCGCACCACCTGGTCGGTGGAGCCGTGGGCGCAGCGCCCGCCGGCCAGGTAGACGACCTTGTCCATGACCGGGAGCAGAGGGTTGATATCGTGGGCGGACAGCAGGACCGCGACCCCCTGCTCCTTCGCCACCCGCGAGGTGAGCTCGACGATCTCCTGGCCGCTGCGCAGATCGAGGTTCGCGAGGGGTTCGTCCATCAGCAGCAGCCGAGGCCGGGCGATCAGGGCGTGGGCGATCAGTATCCGCTGCTGCTCGCCGCCGGAAAGGGTGCCGACCCGTTCGTCGGCGAAGCGGGTGGCGTCGACGGCCTCGAGCATCTGCTGCACCTGGTCCCGGCGGGCGCGGGAAGGCAGCCGGGGGCCGAGCCTCTCGCCGTCCAGGCCGAGGGCGACCAGGTCCCGGGCGCGCAGCGGAGCGTCCGGTTCGATCTGGATCTTCTGCGGGACGTAGCCGACGCCCCGGGCCCGGCGGGTCAGCGGCCTTCCGCCGACCCGCACGGTCCCGGAGTCCGCGGCGCGCAGTCCCATGACGATGCGCAGCAGGGTGGTCTTGCCGGCGCCGTTGGAGCCGATCAGGCCGGTGAACTCGCCCGCGTCCAGTGCGAAGGCGACGTGGTCGAGGATCTGGTGTCCGCCGAGCCGGACGGAGATCCCGTCGAGTGCCAGGACGGGTTCGGAGCCGGACGGAGCGGGCTCGGGGTGCGTGGTCGTCACGGGGAATGCCGCCGCTTCTGCGCCTAGAAGGTAGTGGTCACAGGGTGGGGGCGGAGGTGCCGGAGCCGAACGCGTTACTCAGGGCACTGACCTCGGCGAGCATCCACTTCTGGTAGTCGTAGCCCGGGGTGGGCATGGTCTCGGAGACCCCGACCACGGGGATGTCGTTCTGGTGCGCGAGAGTGAGCAGCGACTCGGTCAGCGAATCAGTGACCTGCTGGTTGTAGACGAATGCCTTGACCTTGTGCTGGGTGAACAGGGCCCGCTCGGTCGCGACGTCCTGCGGGGAGGGGTCGGTGCCGTTCATGACATCGGCCTGGAAGGTCCACGGGGTGGCGTTGACGATGCCGGCCGCATCGAGCAGGTAGTCGGCCACCGGCTCGGTGGTGGCCACCGCATCGCCGCCGAACTTGGTCTTGAGCTGTGCGATCGCCTGGTTGACGGTGTCGAGTGAGCTGTTGAACGCAGCGAGGTTCGCCTTGAAGTACGAGGCCTGTGACGGGTCGAGGGTCTCGAGGGCGCTGGCGACGGCCGCGGCGACGGCGGGCATCGTCGAGGGCTTGTACCAGAGGTGCGGATTGGGGGTGGAGTCGGGCAGGCCGAGCAGCTTCTGCACGTCGATGACCTTGCGGTTGGCACCGGCGTTGGACTGCTCGATCTTCGTCATGAAGTCGTCGTAGCCGACTCCGTTCTGCACCACGACCTGAGCGCCGGAGACCTCGGCGGCCACCTGCGGGCTGGCTTCGAAGGTGTGCGGGTCGGTGTTGGGGTTGCTCATGACCGCGGAGACGTTGACGTACTTGCCGCCGATCTTGCTGATGACGTCGGAGTATTCGTTCTCCGCGCCGACGGCGTCGATCTTGCTGCTCGAGATCTTGCCCGCGTTCGAACTCGACGGGGAACTCGAACAGGCGCTGCCCAGCGCGGCGACCGACGCCAGCGCCAGGGCGATCACGACGGGGCGCGGGGGCCGGGGGTGGAGCACGGTTCGCAGGCGCATGGCAGTGAAAGCCTTCCCAGGGCGGTGGATGGGGCGAGCGCAGGGGGCCGGGGCGTCGACGCACCCGCGGCCGCTCGATGCTGAAAATGATAATGATTTCCATCTTCACTGTCCAGGGGTCGCCCCTGCCTATAGAAAAAGGGAACCATTTCTATATAGCTCGCCGGGACGGCCGCTACGAACGGCGAGGGGCTTACGCATGATCGATCTCCAGCCCACGGACGCGGGCCGCGCCGCACTGCCCGTGTCTTCCGCCCGCCCCGCCGGGCCGCGGCGGACGGCTCAACGCGCGGAGGTGCAACGGGCACTGGCGCACACCGACGGATTCGTCAGCGCGCAGGCCCTGCACGCCGCGATCTGCGGCCAGGCTAGCCTCAGGGTTCAGGCATGCGGCGACGACGCCGGGACGTGCCCCGCGGCATGAGAAGATCGCCCTCTTGAAATGTTCCGGCTGGTCGGGCACCGGATGGGCGAGGCGAACTCCCTGAACGTCCTGGCCGAGTGGCACACGATGGTCGGTGAGTACGACGCCGCCCGCGTTGGTCGACGATGCGCTGGCCATTCACCGCGAGCTCGGCTTCCCGCTCGGTGAGGCGTACTCCTGGTGGATGCTGGGTCGGATCGCGCTCGCGCGTGGCGAGAGCGCGTCCGCACTCGAGTGTCTCGACGAGGCGCTGGGCATCTACCGGCGGATCAGGTACCGCGGATACGAGGTGGGCGCGATGCTCGATATCGTGCGCGCACCGAACCGCCGGCGATCTCGAAGCCGCTGCGAGGACTATGGATCAGGTCCTTGAACTGCGACAGCCGTCGTCCAATCCGACGGACAAGGTCGAGGTTCAGCTGGAGTTGGCCGCGTTGACGGCCGAAGTGGAAGGCCCGGCATGCGCGCTCGGGTTCTACCGCGATGCGGTGGCCGCAGCGGCGGCGGCCGGGTTCCGGCTCCTGCTCGGCCGGGCTCTCGAAGGCCTGGGCCGCTGCGAACTGCGCGCCGGCCGAGGCTCGGCCGGCCTGGAGCATCTGGAACAGGCTGTTGACATCTTCCGCGACATGGGCGTCGCCGACCACCGTCCGGCCGCACGACACCTTGCCGAGGCCGCCTCGACGCCACCCCGCCACTCGGCACCAGCTCCACGTGATGCGTGAGACCCGTCACATCGAGGCGCTGTCGGTGCCGGTCGCGATGGCGAGGACTATCCAGCGCCCGCGCCCATGGACCATGTGGCGCATAGACCATATAGTGACGCGAAACGGAATATGTGATGGCGTGGAGCGGCAGGTACTGCAGTTGACCTATTCCATGACATATCGGTCATGGCTTGGCGTCCAACGGGAGCGGACATGGCAGATCACCGGGCAGTGGAGCGCACCTGGGAGGCGCACACCTCGGCCGAGTTCGAGACTCGGGACGTGGAAGCCACGATGCGGACGATGACGGGGGAACCCGACCGTCCTGCATCTGCCGACGGGCATGGGCGGTGTCGGCTACGACAGCGTCAAGGACTTCTACACACGATGCTTCGTGGGACGCAACGCGGCCGACCTGTCCATCGAGTCGCTGAGTCGCACGGTGGGGGATGAGCGCATCGTCGACGAGATGCTGCTGACCTTCACGCACGATGTCGAGGTCCCCTGGATTCTGCCGGGCGTGGCAGCCACGGACAAGAAGATCGTCATTCCCGTGATCGGCATCGTCGGATTCGAGGGAACCGCCGTCGCCTCCGAGCACATCTACTGGGATCAGGCTGCCGTGCTGGCTCAGGTCGGCCTGCTCGACACTGAAACAGTGCAGCGGCTGCCGATGATCGCGTCTCCCCACGCCTTGTTGGACGGGACCATGGCCACCAACGAACTGGTCCGCTGACGAACTGGTCCGCTAGCGAACTGTCCGCTGAGGCCGGTCGGTCCCGTAGCTTCCCCGTACCCTTTTTTTGCCGCTCAGGCTCTCGGCCCAGTCGGCGAACCACTCGCGCTCCCGCAGCCCGGAAACGCGCCGGCCGCCTGCGATCCAGGTCGGCGTGCTGTCGACGGCGTACCTGCGGGCGAGCGCCTCGGATCGGTCCAGCAGTTCGAACGCCTCACCGGAGGTCACCGCAAGGCGGAGCCGGTCCGGGTCCGCGCCGGCCTTCTCGGCGAGGTCTGCGAGCAGATCCAGTGACTCGATATCGCGCTGCTCGCCGAAGTACGCGGCGAAAACGGACTCGGCGAAGCCGTCGCGTGAGCCCGGATGCGCGTGTCCGATCCACTCGGCCGCGGCGAGCGCGGGACGCGAATACGGCATCCGGTCCGACCATTCGAGAGGCAGCCCGGCGGCCGCGGCCTCCCGTGCGAGCAGGTCGTACGACGGACCGACTCGCGGCCCGGCCGGCGCCCCGCCGGCTCCGATTTCGGGGTGGACCTGCAGGCCGTGCTCCACCACGACGATGCCTTGCTCGCGCAGGACCTCGTTGCGGTTCTGAGCGATGTAGCAGAACGGGCACATGAAGTCGTACCAGTGCTCGACGGTCACTTGCTGCGGCGGCTCGGACTGCGCGGAGACGGCGGAACTGGCAGAAGCGGCGCACATGGCGGCTCAACTCCCTCGAGGCGGAGGTTCGTTACAGACATACATTGTAACGAAACCGGCCGCTCGATTAATTCCCCCGCGCAGCTCCTAGCGGGCGGTGAAGGCGTCGGTGGTCCCGGTGGACGAGGCGACGCCGGGGGGCAACTGGCGGTGGCGGGACCGCGACGCACGCGCGGCCCCGCCACCGAGGAATCGTCAGGCTTCTGTCAGTTCAGGCCGTAGCAGCTCTCGAGCTCGTTCAGGTCGTAGAAGTAGCTGCCCTTGGCGATCGGCTTGCAGGAGGGCTTGAACGCGGTCTCCTTCTCGTTGTAGAGCATCCGCACCAGGTACTCGGTGCCGGTGTGGCCGTTGCCGTTCGCGGGGCCGGCGTAGAGGTCCCACTGCACGTTCGCGGCCATCGGGGCGACGTCCGCGCCGCGCCAGGGATTGTTCTGGTACGTGTACGGGATGTCAGGGTTCGCGTTCGCCGCCTTCGTGCTGCCGGGCAGTTGCAGCAGGACGGCGAGCGGCTCGATCTCTTCGGCGTGGGTGAAGCGCAGGACGGCGCCCTCGTCGCTGGTGCCGTCGGCCTTGGCCTCGGCCTGCGCGAACAGGTCGTCCAGCAGGACGTTCGCCATGTTGTACGTGATGGTGCGACCGCTGAAGGCGGGGCCCTTCTGATAGAACTCCTCGGCGTCGTCGAGGTAGGCGAACCAGGCGGCGTCCTGCGCGGGAAGGAAGGGGTCGAGGTCGACGCCGGGTGCCTCGACGCTCAGGTCGGGCGCGGCGCTGTAGAGCTCGTACAGCGAGCGGGAGAAGGAGATCAGGTCGTCGCCGGACATCGTCGCGACGAACTGCGGGGCGAACAGGCGGGAGACGACGTGCCGCGCCGACTTCGCCGTGCTCGGCTCGCCATCGATCTCCGCGATCACGGGTCGGCCGGTGGGCACGACGCCCGCACCCTTGCAATCGCGGCGAAACTCCCACCGGCGTTGCGTGGCTGCCCGAGTGACCTGCACGTGAACTCCGCTCCACGCGCGGTGACCGCGCAGTCGGATTTCCTCGTTCAGACGAGGGTGACGGTCGCGTCCACGACGGCGGAATGGATGCCGACCGACGTCTCGCGCATGTAGGCCTGTCGCATCGCATGGGCCTGCTTGTAGTCGTCCGTGGCGAGAGCCTCCTGCATCTGCTCGCGCGACTCGAAGCTGATCCGCACGATGGCGTCGATCGGCTCCTCGGCGCCGTCGGTCATCACGTCCGAGAGGAAGTACTGCACGTATTCGCGCGTCTGCGGCAGACGGGCGTAGGTGGGGCCGTACTCGACCTCCATGAAGTGCCGGAAGTCCTCGGCGGAGACCTCCGGCCGCTTGCGGATCACGGTGAGCATGGTGAACGTCGGCGGACCGCCTTCCCTCCTGAACAGGTGTTCAATGGCAGCGTACCATGAACAGGTGTTCAATAGCCGGGTGGCCCGTTCGACATCCAGGGATCTGCGCACCGAGCTGATCGGGGCGGCCGAGACCATGCTCGCCGACGTCCAGCCGGTGGCGGTGCCCTCGCTGCGCGCGATCGCCCGCGCCTGCCAGGTGGCGCCCTCGGCGGTCTACTGGCACTTCCCTTCCGAGGCCGATCTGCGTTCCGCGGTCCTCGACGCTCAGTACGCTGACATGGTCGAGGGCATCGAGCGGACGCTGGACGCGGCGCCGCCGGGATCGAACCTGCTTGTGGTGGCGGGCAACGCGTACGCCGCGTGGGCGCTCGCGCACCCGGGCGCCTACCAACTGCTCTTCGAAAGCGGCGACCCGCTGCCCGAAACCCGCGCCGAACACGGTCCGCGCCTCCAGCGCCGCGTCGTCGAACTCGCCGCCGCGGTCGACGCGGACGAGCCGTTCACCGCGGCGCTGCTGCTCTGGTCCGCGTGGCACGGGCTGGTCTCCCTGCGGATCCACAAGCAGGAATGGGAGTGGGGACAGAGCGTCGAGCAGGCGAACGAGCGCATCGTAAGTGCCCTGATCGCCCAGGGCTCCGGCTCCGCCGCCGGCTGAGACCGGACGACGCGGCGAAAGCGGAGCAGCCTCTCGACGAGTTCGGACCGACGGCGCCGCCCCCGAGACAAGATCGTTCACTATCTGGTCACGCCACCGCCGTGGCGGCGCAAGCTCGCCCGTTTAGTGTTGGGGGCTGATTCGGCGGGCCCGATTCGTCTGCCGGCGGACCACAGGGAGCGAGCATGGAAGCTTTCTCGAGAAGGACCTTCATCGGCGGACTCGCCCTGGTCGGCACCGCCGCGGCGATACCTGCGACGGCGGCACGCGCGCAGGCGTCGGCCGCGGCGGCATCCGCGCCGGAGGTCGAGACGTGGCAGCTGATCGGCAAGGACGTGTTCACCGGCGACGCCCAGAACTCGCGCGGCCAGGGCGTGACCACCGACGGCACGCACTGGATCTTCTCCAGCAGCAACGGGCTGGAGGTCACCGACATGCAGTTCAACACCGTCCTCAAGGCCTCGCCGGCGATTGCGCCCGTGCTGGCCAACCCTTCGCCGCTCGCCTTCAAGGGCCTGAACCACATCGGCGACTTGGACTACGCCGACGGCAACCTCTACATCGCCCTCGACAGCAGCGCGTCCGATCCGGGCGAGCCGCACGTATACCAGTACGAATACAACACGCCGGTATTCGCCATCTACAATGCCGCCGACCTGACCTTCGCCGGCGAGGCCGCCGCCCTCACCCCGCCGAACCCGGAGCACGACATCGCGAGCTGGGTGGCCGTCGCCGCCGCGCAGGGCCTCGCCTACGGCATGACCTATGTGAACGCGACCCAGATCGCCGTCTACAACCTGCCCGACTTCAGCTTCAACAAGTACATCCAGATCTCGCAGCCGATCAACGAAGCGCAGGGTGCGAAGGTCCACAATGGCTGGATCTACTTCTCCTGCAACGACACTGAGCAGACCATCGCCCGCGCCAACCTGACGAGCGGCGAAGTCCAGGTCCTGTTCAACCTCACGGTCCCCTACCCCCAGGAGGTCGAAGGCCTGTCGTTCCTGGAGACTCCGGCCGGTCTGACCCTCAACGTCCTCAACCGCGAGCTGCCCGACCCGAACGGCCCCAGCAACGTCACCTTCTACCACTATCTGCTGCAGGTGCCGGGCACGCCGGTGATCGACGGCTCGCCGAAGGTCGGCGGATTCGTCTCGGCCGACCCGGGCGAGTGGACTCCGGCCGCGAAGTTCGGATATCAGTGGCTTGTGAACGGCAAGCCGGTGGCGGACGCGATTGATCCCCGGTTCCACCTCCTCGGCACGTACCTCGGCGACACGGTGACCGTCCAGGTGACCGGCACGTGGTCCGACGGGACGTCCAGGACCGTCGAGTCCGCGCCGATCACGGTCCTGACCGGCTCCGGACAGGCGGAGTAGCCGGCTGCGGCCCAGCCGCCCCAGGGGCTGTTTGTGGTTCAGATCTCTATCAGCGGAACGCCCGCGCGCAGTTTGCCGTGGTTCACAGCGCGGCAAGCATGGGCGCCTGTCCGGGGCGCCCTCATACTCGGTCGTCTGTGGGCGTTTCGGACAGGCGGCCAGGCGCCGCCGATCAGACGTTCCGCCGAGATCTGAACCACAAACAGCTCCCAGCCGCGCCAGGAGCGGACGGGGTGTGGTGTGGCGGGTTCGCGGAAGTGTTCGTCGTGTGGTGTCATCTGGACGTGAGCCGTGCCGTGGAGGACACCAACCGTCGCATGCTGCGCGCCCGCGACGTCATGGACCGGGACTACGCCAAGCCCCTGGACGTGCCGGCGCTGGCACGGCTCGCGCATGTCTCGCCGAGGCACTTCATCCGGACGTTCCGTGCCACGTTCGGTGAGACGCCGCATCGCTACCTGCAACGTCGGCGGGTCGAGCGGGCCATGTTCCTGCTGCGCTCGTGCGGCCGGAGCGTCACCGAGATCTGCGTGGACGTCGGCTTCAACAGCCTCGGCACCTTCAGCCGGACGTTTCGGGAGATCGTCGGGGAGTCGCCGTCCGCCTATCGTCGGCACGGGCCGCTGGCGGACGTGCCGACCTGCTTCGCCATGGCCTGGATGCGGCCGGCGGAGCCGAGCCGAGACGGCAGTTTCGGATAAGCGCCGCGCCGGGCACCGGCACTACCGTTGCTCACATGTTCAAATCAATCGTCATTTCGCAGATCTTCGTGCTCGACCAGGACGAGGCGCTCGGCTTCTATGTCGGCAAGCTCGGCCTGGAGGTCAACACCGACGCCGATCTCGGTTTCATGCGCTGGCTGACGGTCAACGTGCCCGGTCAGTCCGACCGCGAGATCCTGCTGGAGAAGCCCGGACCGCCCCGGTTGGACGAGGCGACCGCGGACCAGGTCCGGGAACTGCTCACCAAGGGCGCGATGGGCGGCTCGCTGTTCTTCGCCACCGACGACTGCCGCAAGACGTACGACGAACTGCTGGCCAAGGGGGTCGAGTTCACCGACGAGCCCACCGAACGCGAATACGGGATCGACTGCGGGCTGCGCGACCCGTTCGGCAACAGCATCCGGTTCAGCCAGCCGCTGTCCCCCTCGTGACGGTTGCGGCCTCGTGACGGTCCGCTGCAGGTGAGCTGCGTGGAGTCCGGCCAGGTTCGTCACCGATGGGAGCCGCCCATGAGTGAACATGCAGGCGGTGCAGTGACCGAACAGAAGGGGGAGAAGAGCACCGAGTACGGGCGCCGCTGGTATGCGCTCTCCGCCGATGAGGTGGCGACTGCTCTGGCCGTCGATCGGGAGTCGGGGCTCTCCGCGTCCAGAGCGGCTGAACTGCTCGCTGCGAACGGCCCCAACGCGCTGCCCGAGGAGCGCGGGCCGTCGGGGTGGCGGCGGTTCGCCGACCAATACCGCAGCTACATGCAGATCATCCTTGTGGCGGCCGCGATCGTGTCGCTGGCGGTCAAGGACGACAAGGCTGTATGAGGAGAGGCATGGAGACGGTGGTCCCGGGACCTTGGATTCCGGGACCACCGACTCCCTGACCGTGCCGGCCGGCGTCTACTCGCGGACGGCTACTTGCGGGCGTTCACTCGCGGACGGCCGCCTTCGCCTGGTCGGTGCCGGCGATGAGCTCTTCGGCCGGATCGTAGGGCAGGAACGAGGTGCCGATCTTCGCCTGCCAGGCGACGGTGAGCACCTCGCCCTGCGGTTCGCCGGGGGTCTGCGGCAGGAAGCCGATGTCGATCGGCGTGCCGAACGCGACGGTGAGGAACTGCTGCGGTTCGCCCAGGCTCATCGCGCCAGCGCCTCCCGGATCGCGGCCTCGCCGATCAGCGGGTCGTTGCTCGGGTTCGCGTCCTCGGCCACGGCCAGCAGGTGCGGCGACAGCTTCGGTGCGGCCGACGCCTCGGGCGATGGGTCGGCGGGTGCGGCGTTGTGGTACTCGGGGAAGTGCGCCTGGTAGTCGACCATAGCCTGGGTGATGTCCGCTTCGGAGAAGCGCGGACCCCAGAACTGGGCCGAGACCGGCAGGCCCTGGACGTAGCCGGCCGGGAAGCTGACCATCGGCCAGCCGAGCGCGTTGGGCACCTGGTAGTAGGCGCGGAAGACGGGGAAGCCGATCCGGTCCGTGCGCTTGCCGATCACGTCGCCGAGCTGCAGCACCAGCATGAAGTCCACGCCGTGGTCCGTCAGGGCCTTGCTGTAGTTCGCGATCAGCTGCCTGCGGCGCTGCTCGCCCGCGTAACGGGTGGCCGCGTCGATGCCGCCGTTGAACCGGTCGGCGCCGGCGAAGCTCACCGCGGAATCGCCGAGCGCCTTGCGGCCGTACTGGCTCGTCAGGGTCGCCACCGAGGCCGCCGAGGGGATGCCGCTGTTGCAGAAGTCTGCGACGGCGTCGGCGAACCGCACCTCGTACCGGTTCGCGTTGACCACCGCGGTCGACGGCGAGACCGGCGAGCCGTCGACGGTGGCCAGCACGTCCGAGGAGGCGAAGTACGGGTTCTGCGTCGGGTCGGTCATGTCCAGGCCCGGGAACTCGATCACCTTCGCGCCCAGGCCGGTCAGCTGGGCGACGAGCCGGTTGAACACCGCCAGGTGGCCGGAGCCGTAGGTCGACTGCGGGCTGACGCCGACCTGGATCACGTTGCCCACGTTCATCCAGTCGGTCTGCGGGATGCCGATGGTCACGCCCGCGAGCGGCCGGGAGCCGGGCCGCGGGCCGAGCGGCAGGCTCGGGAACGGATCGGGGGCGGAGAGCGTCTGCGGGTCGTTGAACGGGTCCGGGCCGAGGATGGCGCTCAGGATCAGCGCCGAGTCGCGGCCGCTGCGGCTGATCGGGCCGAGCACGTCGTAGCCGGGGGAGAGCGGCATCAGGCCGGCGATCGAGACCGTGCCGAGCGACGGCTTGATGCCGGAGGCGCCGTTGGCCGCCGACGGGCACATGATGCTGCCGCCGGTCTCCTCGCCGATGCACGCCGCGGCCAGCCGCGCGATCGGCGCGACGCCCGAGCCCTGGCTCGAGCCGCCGGGGACGTACGCGGTGTTCCAGGCGTTGCCGGCGAACGTGCCCGTGATCGAGCCGGAGAACGCCGAGCAGATCGTGTTGCCCAGCAGCACGGCCCCGGCGGCGCGCAGCCGGGCCACGACCGTGGCGTCGCGCAGCGCGACGTTGCCCGCGAAGGCCGGGCTGCCGTCCTGGGTGTTGAAGCCCTTGATGCCGACGGAGTCCTTGACGCCCATGGGTATCCCGCACAGGGCCGGTGCGAACTCGCCGTTGCGCCGCGCGGCTGCCAGCAGCTTGTCGGCCGCGGCTGCGGCGGCCAGCGCCGCCTGCGCGTCGACGCGCACGAAGGCGTTGTAGAGCCCGTTGTCGCCGTAGACCTCGAACGGCCCGTTCAGAGCATTGATCCGGTCCAGGTACGCCTGCGTCAGCTCGACGCTGGAGACCTTGCCGGCGCGCAGCATCGCCGCGAGCTCGACCACCTCGTAGTCCACGAGCCGGGAACGGTGCGGGATCTGCCCGGGCGTCGGCAGCGCGCCGGTCACCGTGCCGCCGCCCGCCCCGGTGCCGACGGACGTCACGCCGCCGCCCTTCGCGGGGGCGGCCGCGGCCGTGCCGGATCCGAGCGTGACGGCGACAGCGGCCCCGGCGGCGACCGCCCCGGTTCCGCCGAGCAGCGTCCGGCGGCTGAGTGCGGCGGCCCCGGCGGCCGGCGCCTCGCCCGCGGCGCCGGTGGCGGCCGTCTGCGGCTCCTCCGCCCTTACCAGTGCATTCACGTGCTACCTCGTCTCTGGAGTGCGATGTGCGAGGCCGGGGCACGAACGCGCCGGTTCCGGCGATGCAGCGTTCGACGATGCGGGACGCGGTATCGCAACCCCAGGCCGTCAAGGACGCTAGGTAGTCCGCGTTCCAACTGTTCGCTCGCCGATCGACGAGCCGGTTACCAGAAGATCGCCCGCCAGCAACGGTTCCTACGGGTGTACGCGCGGCGGGACGATGCTCGCCGCATCCGGTGCCCAGATGAGCCGCCATCGGGCGACCATCGGTCGATACCACTCGGGATCGCCGGCCGCCGGCCATTCGCGCAGTGCGCCCTCCCAGTCGCGGAACCACAGATTCCCGGCGGCGTCGGCGAAGCTGAACGCGAGCGGCATCGCCTGTTCCGGCACGAGAATGGAGCGGCCGAACCGGCTGGGATGCGATTCGATCGTCTCGCCGGGCGGCACGAACCCGAACGGTTCCACGCGCAATTCGCCGTTGAAGTCGATGATGTGAAAAGCGACGTTCCGCACCGGCAGGGTACTGACGTTGTGCAGCACCAGGAAGGCCTCGCTCGCCGTGCCCTCGGTCGGCCGCTGGCGCTGGTCGATCCACCCGGTGACCTGCGCGGCCTGTCGGCGCTTCGTGTCGGCTTCGGCTGGCCGGCGGCGCCGGAGCTCGCTGCGGTAGAGAACGACGGTCCAAAGAAACGGGCCGATGGTTCCGGCAGCAGTGGTCAGATTGATGGCGCGGTCGAACGTCAACGACATGCGAGCAGACTAAACCGCGTGCAGCCCGTATACCGGGATCTGAGCGTTGCGAGTCAATGCTCAAATGCGGCGCGTGGAAAGAGATTATGTGCTCGGGAGCACGGGCGGGATTCCACCTATGCGTCCGGCAACGTCCATACGTGCAACGCGTTGTCGGACTCGGAATAGGTGTACCACGTGCCGTCCCCGAGGCCGACGGGCTCGGCGGGGACGGTGAACGGGTACGTCACCTGCGCCACCGGTCGCGTACCGCGGGCGTCGACGAGCCAGTGCCGGCCCTCGCCCCATTCGCTGTCGCTCTCTTGTGTCGAGGCGATGACGGCAGTCTCGTTGACGAATCCGCCCGCCCAGTCCCAGAAGGCTGCGGACTCGGGTTCTGACTCGTCGTCGGCGGAATCCATGTCGGGATGCCGGGAACGAGCCGCCGCGCTTTCCACGACGACGCGGGCCGGGTCGGAGACGCCGTAGATCGGACGGATCGCGAGGGTGCTCTGGTTGTGCGCCA
>Ga0310811_10002602_pt1 | contig 22597 bp, 21 predicted proteins | sample YCmetagenome_FD_207642 | JGI IMG/M metagenome (GOLD analysis project Ga0310811, IMG submission 207642) | Soil microbial communities from experimental microcosm in Duke University, North Carolina, United States - YC | ecosystem: Engineered > Artificial ecosystem > Soil microcosm > Unclassified ...
CAGTCGATCGCGGCAAACGTCGACGTCAGCGCGAGGACGATGATGCAGGGGCCGGCGAACTTCCGCAGACGCGCGGAGACCGCGAAATCCCCCGTCGAGTCCTGACCCCGTGAGAGACGGTAGTAAAGGAGCGCGATGAAGGACCAGCAGATGTAGTAGATCGCCGCCCGGATCAGGAAGAACGGCACGTTGAGGAACGGCGCCTTCCAGCGCAGCAGCGCATCCTGTTCGGCCGCGCCCGGGACGGACCACGGATAGAGATAGTGCAGGCCAAAGAGTACAGGGACGAAGAGGGTCGCCATAACCGGGATCGTCGCGAAGACGGTCTCGCAGACCCGACGCACCACGATCCCCCATCCTCCCTGGCATGCATACATGAACAGCGTGAAGAAGAGGCCGCCGAGGGCCAGGCTCAGAAAAAACAGGTACGACATCAGCCACGAGAAAAAGAACTGCTTCGGATTCGCTGGCCCGAGAATGGCGCAGCCCACCACACCAAGCAGGGCGCACGCGCTCCCAATGACCGGAATGCGGTTCCACGAATGTCCAGGCGGGATCGTCGCCTCTTCAGACCGCAGCGACACCACATGATCGTGTTCGGACGTCATTCAGGACTCCAGGAGCTCGACACTTCGTGCGCCCAGCGACTCCAACAGCTTCTCCGTGGCCGACGGATCGAACCGCGGATCCCACGATTCGATCGAGATGAAGAAGGCGTCGTCGGTCACCCGCTCGAAGACCCGTGAGTGGAAGAGCGGATGGTTGTGCATCGGGAGCCGGTTCAAGGCGAGCATGCCGATGACGGCACCGAATGCGGCAAACAGCACTCCCAGCTCGAAGGTGATCGGAATGAAGGCGGGCCAGGAGAGGTACGGTTTGCCGCTGATCACGAGAGGATACGCACTGGCATGGACCCACCACTGCAGGCCGAACCCGCCCGCGGCGCCGGTCAATCCCGCGACGAGGACGATCCACGGAAGGGGGGAGCGCCGGAGTCCCATCGCTCCGTCGATGCCGTGGACGGGAAAGGGCGTGTGGGCATCCCACCGCGTGAAGCCTTCGTCACGCACGCGCGCGCAGGCGTGTAAGAGGTCCGCCGGGGTCGCGAATTCGGCGAGGACGCCGTAGTAGGGCCCTTGCGGCAGCTCGTTCAGCAGGGGTATCCGCATCAGTAGGCACTCCCTGGCGCGGGCTTGCGATGCGTCGGCACCGTCGCCCGCCGGTAGTCACCGACCTGGCGTTCGGCGCCCTCTCCCGCATGCGGATTGGCCTGCGGCAGCACGGTCTTGACCTCGGAGGTCGCCACCATCGGCAGAAAACGCACGAACAGGCAGAACATCGTGAAGAAAAGGCCGAAGCTCCCGAGCAGACACGAGATGTCCCAGATGGTGGGACTGAAGTAACCCCACGCGGACGGGAGGAAATCACGATGGAGCGAGGTGACGATGATCACGAATCGCTCGAACCACATGCCGATGTTGACGATGATCGACGCCACGAACAGGTAGGGAATATTCGTGCGGGCTTTCTTGAACCAGAAGACCTGAGGGCTGATTACGTTGCAGGTGATCATGATCCAGTACGCCCACGCATATGGCCCGAGCGCGCGGTTCATGAAGGTGAAGAACTCGTACGGGTTGCCGCTATACCAGGACGTGAAGAACTCGGTGGCGTAAGCGTAGCCGACCATCGACCCGGTGACGAGCATGATCTTCGCCATGTAATCGAAGTGGCGGAGCGTGATGATGTGCTCGAGGCGAAACGCCGTGCGGCAGATCACCATCAGGGTCACCACCATCGCGAAGCCGGAGAAGATAGCGCCGGCAACGAAGTAGGGCGGGAAGATCGTCGTATGCCATCCGGGCAGCAGGGAGACGGCGAAATCCATCGACACCACTGAGTGAACCGAGAGGACCAGCGGCGTCGCAAGGGCCGCCAGCACGAGATAGGCGCTCTCGTAGTGGTTCCAGTTCCGCACCGAGCCGCGCCATCCGAGCGCGAAGAAACCGTAGACCGCCTGCCGGACGCGCGTCTTCGCCCGATCGCGCATGGTTGCGAGGTCCGGAATCAGGCCGACGTACCAGAACAGAACCGAGACGGTTCCATAGACGCTGACCGCGAACACGTCCCAGAGAAGGGGACTCCTGAAGTTCGGCCACACGCCCATCTGGTTCGGGACCGGGAAGACCCAGTAGATGACCCAGACGCGTCCCACGTGGATCCCCGGGAACAGCATGGCGCACATGACCGCGAAGATGGTCATTGCCTCCGCTGAGCGATTGATCGAGGTGCGCCATTTCTGGCGGAAGAGGAAGAGGATCGCCGAGATCAGGGTGCCGGCGTGCCCGATGCCGACCCAGAACACGAAGTTGGTGATGTCCCACGCCCAGCCGACGGGGATGTTGAGACCCCAGATGCCGATTCCCTCCCAGAACAGCCACGAGACGGCCACGCCGAGAAGGCCGAGGAGGATGACGGAAGGGATGAAGAAGATCCACCAGCCGATCGGTGTCGGCCGCTCGACGGTCTCAGCGACGACTTCGGTGATGGCGTGGAAATCCGGTGACCGCAGGATGAGCGTTGGGTTGCCCTCGACAGGGTTGTCGAGCAGTTCTGCTTCCGTCTGGGCCAAGCCTGTTCCCCCAGTTTGAGTTTGAAGGGTACCCGCTTGTAGGTGATGAGTGGCGGTTGGTACCTACCATCTGCGCATCGCGGGAGTCAAGCGTCCGCCTCCGCGCGAAGCACGGTGAGGCCGACCTGCTGGAGCAGCGGTTCGACGTCGTCTCCCGAAGCAGGAACACATGCGAAGATCCTCGCGGCGTTCTTCTTGACCCATGGGTCCGCCGCTGGCAGCGCGCGCACAGTCTGATCGGCGCCGAGAAGCCATTGCCACGCACCGCGCGTCGCGGTGGCGAACTCCTGGAGCAGCGCCGGCGCTCCAGTTGCGTGCTGGACCCGCGAGATGCGCGAGGCCAGTTCGCGCGCTTCGACCAGTCCCGAGTTCATGCTGTGCACGCCGATCGGTGCCGCCTGGTGAGCCGCGTCCCCGGCGAGCCAGACGCGTCCCATACCAAAGCTCCGTGTCAGGCGACGCTCGAACAGGCCGAACGTCGACCAGTAGATCTGGGTCGGCCGGGCCGTGCACCAGGGAGCCCTCGCGACGATCAACTGCTGGAGCCGCGCCATCGAGGCATCGTGTTCCGCGTTGTCACGGATCTGGAACCCCCAGCGGCATCGCCCCTCCTCCAGAGGCCAGTAAACGCTCGTCAGGTCTGGGTCGACAATCACGCGCGCTTCCGCGGGAAGATCCCCCGTCGCCTCGATCTCATAGAGGGAGAAGATCTGGGCCGCGCCGTGTTCCTCCATCTCGATGCCGGACATTCGCCGGACGGCCGAATCGTACCCATCGGCCCCAATCACATAACCTGGCTGGATGGTGTCGGTTCGCGCGACGACCCACTCGGTTCGCGCGATGGGATAGCCGACGGCGACATGGTCGAGTGTGGCGATTTCCGCCCGCACCCTCGCGTCCTCGACGGCGAGGCCCTGCAGCCGGTGTGCCCAGCGGACCTTCAGGTCCTTGTGCCGGAGCGCCTCCTCCACGGTCCTCTCGAGCACGCTTTGACGCACGACGAGGAGATACGGATGCGTGGACGCGAGGCGCGAATAGTCGACTTCGGCGCGCCTCTCACCGCCTTCATAGAACGCGACTTTCGTCAGCTTCCGTCCCGCGTTGACCAGCGCATCGGCGAGTCCCGCCTCCTCAAGAACCTGCAGCGTGCGTGGATGAATCGCGAGGGCGTAGCTGTGCTGGGTGGTCCGCACGTGCATGTCGATGATCTCTACGCGGACCCCAGACTGCTGTAGGAACAGGGCCGCGGCGAGACCGACGGGACCGGCGCCTACGACGAGGACCTCAGGATCGGAGTGACGGACCATCAACCTTCTCCCTCGTTCTACACGATATGACGTGTCTGGATGGTGCCATGTTGCGTCGCATCGCGCAGGCCGTCTTTCACGACGCGGGACGCCCGAGACGTAGCCGCGCCAGCACCTTGCGCGGGTCGACTGAGGGATGGAATCGACGCGGCGCGGGAAGCTGCAGGTACAGGATCGCGCCGGCCGCCAGCAAGCCCAGAAGCCACGAGTGGATTCGATCCGCACGCAGGATTTCGCACGACAAGAACACGTAGACCGAGAATCGCGCCCGCTCATGGCGGCGCAGCATCAACGTGCCGACCACTGGCGCGATGATGAAGTAAACGAAGGCGTCCCACGGCAGCCGGCTGCCGAAGTTCAGCCAGCGTGTGTGAAGGACCAATGCGAGAAGATGAATCACCGGGCTGGCGAGCAGCACGCCGGTCAGCAGCCAGAGTCCGGCCGGCCGTCGCGTGCCGTCGGCGGTGTCAGATTGCATCGGCCGAGTGCAGCTGCGCGACGATCGCGTCAATAGGCGCCTTCGCGCAGGCGAACATCGGCGTGTCGCGCTGTGTATAGAGGCTCGCCTCCGTATAACGCAGCCGACCCACCAGATCGACGAATTCCTGCGGGTAGTCCGAGTCGAACGCCACGACGAAGTCCTGGTCGTCGATGCCGTAGCTGTAGCTGGTGTTCAAGCGGACGCCCTTGAACGGCGCGGACGCGGCGATATGCTCGTCCATCATCCCCTGCCGCGCATGCGGCGAAAGCCGGTACCACGACCGGGTCTTCGTGAACGGATACACGAAGAGGTACTTGCCCTCGCCCGGGAGCAGTTCGACACTCTCTCCTGCGCTCTTGCTCCGGTTGACATACGGAGAGTGGCGCTGGAGCGAAAGGAAGCTATGGACCTGCGACACGTAGGCGCCCAGTTGCGACCGCCTGATCGCCGCTTCCATCGACTGAAAGCACAATGGGTCGAACGCGATCCGCCAGAGCATGAAATCGACGTCCGCGCGCAGGCCGACCAGTGAGTAGGTGCGGAGGATGAAGTCCTCCAGCGACTCCCACTTGCGCACGAGTTCGATGAACTCGGCACCCGCGGCCTGCCGCTCGTCCGCCGGGAGCCGACGGAAAACCGGGTCGAGCCGGTAGAACGAAAAGTTCAGGAACTGACGGCGTTGCCTGTCCGAGTTCTTGCCCGTGACGATTCCGGTCGGGTCGAGGTCGACGGAAGGGCCGCGACGCGGCGGCGACCCGGCGTCTCCCGGAGGGCGCTCCATGCTGCATACCCATGACTCTTGCCACGGATTTTGTCAAGCGTGTGGACCCTGTAAGATGCCACCGGTGAAGACAGACCACCTGTATTTCGGCGTGCTGGCAATTACGGCGTTGTTCGCGCTGATCCTCGTCGTTTACTTCGCGATCAAGGAGCGCGGTGGCATCGCGTGGTCAGTGATCCCGTTCTGCGTCTCGATCGGCATCCTGGTGTGGACCCTGATCGTGTTCTTCCACAACCCCGCTCAGAACACTTCGCCGAAGTAGCTCCATACCCAGTCGCGGCCGCGCTCGACAAACGGACGCGATCGCCATGCGTCGAGCTCCAGCTTCTTCGACTTCGTCACATCACGGTCGAAGTCCTGCAGCAAACGCGACGCGAGGCCGCGGTCGAAGACGGCGACATTCAGTTCGTCATTTAATTCGAGCGATCGGTTGTCGAAGTTGGCCGAGCCGACGATGCTCAGGAGGCCATCGACCACCATCGCCTTCGTGTGCAGCATGGTGGGCTGGTATTCGGCGATCTCGATGCCGAGCTCGAGCAGATGCTGGTATTCCGCCCGGCTGGCGTACTTGACCGACTTCGCGTCGGTCTTGTCGCCTTCGACGAGCATGCGGATGCGGACGCCGCGCCTGCGCGCCTCCTCGATGCTCCAGAGCGACGATTCGTCGACGATAAGGTAAGGCGATTCGATGTCGATTGAATGGCGCGCCGCGCCGATGGCGAGCAGGTAGAGCAGCTTCAATTCGTTCGCGCCGCTTTGCGGCGCGCTCCAGACGACGATCGATTTCGCCGTGCCCGTGGCGGGTGCGGTGTTGGCTTCAACCTGCGGCTCCACGATTCCGCCCACCACAATCCAGTTCTGGTTGAATGCGGCTTCGACGTCGGCGACGACAGGGCCGTGCATCTCGACCATGGTGTCCCGCCACATCGGCATGTCCTTGTCGTCATGCGCCCATTGATCGGCGATGCCCATGCCGCCGATGAACGCCACGCTGCCATCGACGATGAGCGCCTTGCGGTGCGTCCGGTAATTGATTTCTTCGAACTGCAGGCTGACGAGCGGGTTCACCCAGTGGATCTCCGCTCCCGCCGCTTTCAACCGGTCGCTGTCGTCGCCCGACATCTTCTTCGAGCCGACCGAGTCGAGGATGATGAACACCTTCACGCCGCGTTTTGCGGCGGCCTCGAGCGCGTCGGTGAATTGGGTGCCAACGTCGCCCTTCTCGTAGATGTAGGTTTCGAGCGCGACACGCTGCTGCGCCTGTTTGATGGCGGCAAGCATTGCGGGGAATGCCTGCGGGCCGTCCGTGAGGACGGTGTACGAGTCGTTCGATGTCAGGCGGTGGCCGAGCAGATTGGCGAGATATTGCGGGTAGCGAGAATCGTCAGCGGCAAGAGGGCTTTTGATCTGGATGGTCTCCTGGTCCTGAGCAATCAGAAGTCCTGCCGCCAAGACGATCAAGCCGATAAGGATGGCCGCAAGAATGCGATGGTGCCGCGCCCAGTGCAGCCGATGAGCTTTGGTTTTAGTCGCCATACCGCCCAGCACGCTGTTGCAACACGAGCGCCGTCGTGAATGTCACGAACGGTTCACAACTGTGGGTCGTCAAAGGGACAGATGATGTTTTTTTAACGAGGTCCTACATGCGATCGACGACCGTCGTTCTTCTCGCCATCATTCTTGCCAGTTGTTCAGCTCACTCCAACAAACAGACCACTCAACGCGCCTCCCGCTCCCGCAGCAATGACGAGGTAGTACCGGTCCTAACGGCTGTTGTCGCCCAGAAGGCGGAGCCCCTCGACATTGCCGCGTCTGGCACGGCGGAAGCCATTTCGTCCGTGCAGATTCACTCGCAGGTCACCGGACAACTCAGCGCCGTGCATTTCGCCGAAGGCCAGGACGTGGCCAAAGGGGAGCCGCTGTTCGACATCGATCCGCGCCCATTTCAGGCGGCGCTGGCGCAGGCGCAGGCAGTGTTTGCGAGGGACACGGCGCAGAAGGCGAACGCGGCAACAGAGGTCGCACGGTACAAGCCTTTGCTCGATCGCGGACTGATTTCGCGCGAGCAGTACGACTCGTACGTGGCGACCGCCGCCGCCACGGATGCAACGACAGGAGCGGATCAGGCGGCGATCGAGGCAGCGACACTGAATCTGCAGTTCACGCGAATTGCTGCGCCCATTTCCGGCCGCGCAGGATCGCTGACCGTTCATCCCGGGGATCTGGTGCGCGCGAACGACGCGACGCCGATGGTAACGATCAACCAGATGGCACCGATCAACGTCTCGTTCGCCGTGCCGGGGAAGTTGCTCGATGACATTCGCCGGTATCAGGCGGCAGCGCCGCTGCACGTCGCTGCGCTCATCGGTGGCGCGAACGGCGCGGAACCTCGCGGCAACGTCACGTTCATCGACAACGCCGTCGATCCTGCGACCGGCACGATCAAGCTGAAAGCGCGGTTCGACAACGCGAAGCGCGAGTTGTGGCCGGGTGAATTCGTCAGCGTCAAGCTGCAGCTGACCACCGAGCCGCACGCCGTCGTCGCGCCCGTAGCCGCGGTGCAGACCAGCCAGAACGGCCAGTACGTTTACGTGGTGAAGGAGGACGGAACAGTAGAGATGCGTCCGGTGAGCGTCGAGCGCACCAGTGGCTCGGAAGCCGTTATCGCGTCAGGTCTTCGCGCGGGCGAGACTGTTGTGACCGATGGTCAGCTCCGCCTCACACCGGGCACGCACGTCGCGGTTCGTTCTGCTGCCGGCACCGCTGTTGGAGCGACGAAGTGAACCTCTCGGCGCCATTCATCCGTCGTCCGGTAGCGACGAGCCTGATGATCCTTGCGATCCTCGTCTTCGGCCTCATCGGCTACCGCGTGCTTCCCGTCAGCGATTTGCCGGCGATCGAGTTTCCGACCATTCAGGTGCAGGCAAATCTTCCCGGCGCGAGCCCCGAAACGATGGCGGCGGCCGTTGCGACGCCGCTCGAGAAGCAGTTCTCGACCATCGCCGGCATTGACTCGATCAGCTCGGTGAACTCGCAAGGGACCACGAACATCACGCTGCAGTTCACCCTCGAACGTGACATCGATGCGGCAGCGCAGGATGTCCAGTCGATGATCGCGAAGACGCAGCGGCAGTTGCCGCCGGACATGCCGGCGCCGCCCTCATATCAGAAGGTGAACCCTGCGGATGCGCCGATTCTCTATCTAGCGCTCAGCTCCGAGACGTTGCCGCTGTCACAAGTGGACGAGTACGCCGAGACACTGATCGCACAGCGGCTCTCGACGGTGAGCGGCGTCGCGCAGGTGTCGGTGTTCGGCGCGCAGAAGTACGCCGTCCGGGTCGATGTCAATCCGCGCGAGCTGGCAGCGCGCGATATCGGCATCGATCAGGTCGCGCAGTCCATTCAGCAGGCGAATGCCAACCGGCCGACCGGCACGCTGTACGGACCTGACCGCTCGTTTGTCGTGCAGGCCAACGGCCAGTTGACGAGCGCAGCTGCCTACGCGCCGGTTGTCGTCGCCTACAAGAACGGCAGCCCGGTACGGCTCGACGAGGTGGCGCGCGTTTACGACGGCGTCGAGAACGACAAGACCGCGAGCTGGTTCAACGGACGGCGGACCGTTTACCTGGCCATCCAGCGCCAGCCCGGCACCAACACCGTCGCTGTCGTGGACTCGATCCGCGCGCTGCTTCCGCAGCTCGAACAGCAGCTGCCCGCATCCGTGACATTGTCTGTGCGGCTGGATCGATCCATTCCCATCCGCGAGTCCGTCGACGATGTGAAGTTCACGCTGCTGCTGACGATCTGTCTCGTCGTCCTGGTGATCTTTCTGTTTCTGCGGAACCTGTCGGCGACGATCATTCCCAGCCTCGCGCTGCCTGCATCCATCCTCGGCACATTCGCCGTGATGTACATGTGCGGATACAGCCTGGACAATCTGTCGTTGATGGCGCTGACGCTCTCGGTCGGCTTTGTCGTGGACGACGCCATCGTGATGCTCGAGAACATCGCGCGGCACATGGAGCACGGCGAGGACGCGACTACCGCGGCGTTCGAGGGCTCGCGGGAAATCTCGTTCACGATTCTGTCGATGACGCTGTCGCTGACCGCGGTGTTCATCCCGGTGCTCTTTATGGGCGGCATCGTGGGACGGCTCATGCACGAGTTCGCGGTGACGATCGCCGCGGCGATTCTTGTGTCTGGACTCGTGTCCCTCACGCTGACGCCGATGCTTGCGAGCCGCTTCCTCACACCGCCGCGCCACTCCGGACATGGCCGTCTCTACCAGCTCACGGAACGAATATTCGATGTGTGGCTGCGTGTCTATTCGTGGTCGCTCGGCGAGGCGCTGCGTTACCGGGCCGCGACGATGGCCGTGCTCGTGCTGCTCCTCGCCGGCACGGCATACCTGTTCGTCGCCATTCCGAAGGGCTTCATCCCGAGTCAGGACACGGGCCAATTGAATGGGCAGGTCGAGGCCATCCAGGGCATCGGCTTTGACGCGATGGTGGCTCACGAGCTGCAGGTCGCCGACATCATCCAGAACGATCCGAACGTTGCCGCGCTGACGCACAACGTGGCGAACGGCAACACGGGCCGGCTCAACATCGAGTTGAAGCCGCGCGCCGAGCGCAGGTTGTCGGCCGACGAGGTGATCGACGAGCTGCGGCCGAAGCTGGGGGCGGTTCCCGGCGTGCGCGTCTATCTGCAGAATCCGCCGTCGATCCGTATTGGCGGCATCCAGTCGCGCAGCCTGTATCAATACACGCTGCAGGATGCCGACACTTCGGAGCTGTACCGCGTCGCACCAGCATTCCAGGAGCAGGTTCGCCGGCTGCCTGGCGTGGTCGATGTGACGAGCGACCTGCAGATCACGAACCCGCAGGTGAACGTGTCGCTCGATCGCGATCGCATCGCCGCGCTCGGTCTGACGGTTGACGCGGTCGAGAACGCGCTGAGCAGCGCCTACGGCTCGCGTCAAGTGTCGACCATCTTCGCGCCGAACAACGAGTATCAGGTGATCATGCAGGTCGCGCCCGAGTTTCAGCACGACGCCGACGCGCTGGCGCTGCTCTACGTGCGCGGCGCGAATGGAACCGTTGTTCCGCTTTCAGCGGTCGCGACGATTGCTCCCGGTGTCGGACCGCTGCAGGTCAATCACACGGGCCAGCTTCCTTCGGTGACGATCTCCTTTAACGTCAAAGCCGGCGTATCGCTTGGTGATGCCGTCGCCGAAGTCGAGCAGGCGGCGCGGATGTCGCTGCCGGCGACGGTGACCGGCAGCTTCCAGGGAACCGCGCAAGCTTTCCAGTCGTCGATGCAGGGTCTCGGCTGGATTCTGCTCATCGCGATTTTCGTCATCTATGTCGTTCTCGGCATGCTGTACGAAAGCTTCATTCATCCGCTGACGATTCTGTCCGGGCTGCCAGCGGCAGGATTCGGCGCGCTGCTCACGCTGATGCTGTTCAAAACCGATTTGAACATCTACGCGTTCGTCGGCGTGATCATGCTTGTGGGCCTCGTCAAGAAGAACGGCATCATGATGGTGGACGTCGCCATCGAGAAGCGGCGTCTCGAAGGCAAGTCGGCGCATGACGCCATCTTCGAAGCGTCACTCGTGCGCTTCCGTCCAATCATGATGACGACGATGGCGGCACTCGTCGGCACGCTGCCGATTGCCTTTGGCTGGGGTGCCGGCGCCGAGGCGCGGCGTCCGCTTGGCCTTGCGGTCGTCGGCGGACTACTCGTTTCGCAGACGCTCACCCTCTACGTGACGCCGGTCTTCTACACCTACATGGAGGCGCTGACCGAGCGCCTGCGATCAGGCGCGCTCTTCCCGAATGCGGGCGAGGTTCACAACCACTTTGACCGCCTTCTCCACGTTCTGCGCCGAGAACCACTCTAGGCGCTCGACCTTGACGGCGCTACCTCATAGGTATATGAGGCAGGTTGTTCTGGAGGAGCGGATGATGAAATGGATTCGTAGCGCGACGCTGTTTATAGCGGGCATCGCGGTTGGCGCCCTGCTGACGCAATCGGTCGCCGGGCAGAACCGGTCCACGGGCCATCGGATCAACCACGTCGGGATCAGCGTCACGAACTTTGATGAATCGCTGAAGTTCTACACGCAGGTCATGGGCTTCAAGGAGGCGTACCGCTTCCCCAGCCAGAATGGCCAGCCAAGCACGACGTTCCTGCAGGTCAATCGCGACACGTTCATCGAGATGGCGCCCGCCAACGCGAGACAACCGGCGGGGCTGACACACATCGGGCTCTACTCCGACGATGCCCAGGCGAGCGTGGCGCAGTTCCGCCAGGCGGGAGCGACGGCCGGCGACGTACGTCCGAGCGAGAACAGCGGATCGCGCCTCTCGAACGTCACCGATCCCAATATGATCCGGATCGAAATCAACGAGCAGCCTGCCGGGTCGCTGATGAGGAAAGCCATGGAGGCTTGGAAATGAGAAGGCCAGTCGTGACACTCATAGCGCTCGTGGCCGCACTGCCGATCGCATCCCGTCCCGTCGCCGCCCATCATGGCGCCGCAGCATTCGAGAACGACCCGGCCAAACGCCTGGTGTTGAAGGGCGTCGTCACGCAGTGGATCTGGGCCAATCCGCACACGTTTCTCCAGTTCGACGTGAAGGGTGAGGATGGGCAGGTCGTGCACTGGGTCGTGGAAGCGAGCAATCCGCCAGACATGCAGAACCGCGGGTGGACAAACAAGAGCTTCAAGGCAGGAGACGAGGTGACGGTGACGGTGCGTCCCGTCAAAACCGGCCGGCCGGTCGGCAGCATCATCCAGGTGCAGTTTGCCGATGGTCACGTGCTGAGCGCGGTCAACGGAAACCCGGGCGCGCCGACGGCGCCGTAAAAGTCTCGGTAGAGTCCGCCTTCAGCGGACCGCGAGGGGGTCATGAAGCAGCGTGTGGCGTTGACGTGTGCCGTCGGTGCGATCGCGACGGTCGTGCTGTTTGGTCAGGGTGAGGTCCGCCAGCCAGGAGCGGTGTACGACTTCGATTTCAAGAACGAGAAGCCGGCGCCTGCACCGAAGCGCGACATTTCCGGCGTGTGGGAGCCTGCCGCGGGCCCCAGCGCCGGCATCAACGCCAATGGCGCGCAGCAGATGCCTTCCGACGGCAAGCCGGAGCACGAGCTGCCGTTTACGCCCGAAGGCCGCGCGGCGTTTCTCTCGCACAAGCCGACCTTCGGCGTCACGATGGTGCCGTCGGCGCTGACCAACGATCCGATGCCCGGGTGCGATCCGCAGGGCTTTCCGCGCATCGTGCTCCACAATTTCAGAACCAGCCGCATCATCCAGACGCCCGAGAATGTGGTGATCCTCTACGAGTTCAACAAGAAGTGGCGCACCATCTGGACCGACGGCCGGCCGCTTCCCAAAGAGGCGAAGGACGTCGCCGAGCCGCGGTGGTGGGGCTATTCGACGGGCCGATGGGTGGATGACTACACGTTCGCCGCTGATTCAATTGGTTTCGACGACAGAACATGGCTCGATAACGCCGGCCGTCCGCATAGCGACGAGATGAGGGTGCACGAGGAGTACAAGCGTACCGATCGCGATCACCTCCAGATGACCATTGTCATTGACGATCCGAAGTTCTATACGAAGCCCTGGACGGCGCTGGTCCTGTCGCTCCGTCTCCAATCGCCGAAGTTCGATATCCGCGAGATGGAGTGCTCGCCGACCGAGACGGCACTCTACAACAAGCTGTTCGCGAATCCGGCCGCCGGCGTCGAACCGTAGGCCGGCCTGCTAGCTGGAACGCTCTTCCCAGATGCGGACGAGGTTCACAATCACTTCGACCGCCTTCTCCATGTCTTGGGCCGAGACCCACTCCAGGCGCGAATGGAAGTTGTGTTCGCCCGCGAAGATGTTCGGCGTCGGCAGGCCCATGAACGACAACTTCGACCCATCCGTGCCGCCGCGGATGGGACGCTCGCGCGGTTCCATCCCTGCTCGGCGAATGGCCTCGCGTGCGTAGTCGACGACATGCGGATGCCGGTCGAGCACCTCGCGCATGTTGCGGTACTGCTCTTCGATGACGATGTCGATTCTGGCGCCGTAGCGCGCCGCCGCATCGCGCGCAAGCCGCTCGAGCGCTTGTTCCTTGTCGCCGAGCGCCGCGGTACGGAAGTCCCGGATGATGAACCGCACGCTCGCTTTTTCGACCCCACCCTGCAGCACGTACGGATGCACGAACCCGTCGTAGCCCTCGGTCCGCTCGGGCGACATGTCTCGCGGCAGGTGGGCGAGAAACTCCCCAGCCGCCTTGATGGCATTCACCAGTTGATCCTTCGCGTAGCCGGGATGCGTGTTGAAACCCGTGAACGTCACCGTCATCGCATCCGCCGAAAAGCTCTCGAACTCCAGCTCCCCGCGCGTGCTGCCATCCATCGTGTAGGCATACGCGGCGCCAAACCGCTTCACGTCGAAGTACTGCGTGCCGCGCCCGATCTCTTCGTCCGGAGTGAAGGCGATCTTGATCGGGCCATGCGCGATTTCGGCATGCCGCACGAGATAGTCCGCGGCCGTGACGATCTCCGCCACTCCTGCCTTGTTGTCAGCGCCGAGCAAGGTCGTCCCGGACGCGGTGACGATGTCGTCGCCGACGCGCTCGGCAAGCGGAGCACAGTCCGACGGCCGCAGCATAGTGGACGGATCGTCGGGCAGGATGATGTCCCGGCCGTCCCAGCGCTCGTGCACTATCGGTCTCACGTTCGCGCCGGTCACTTCGGGGGACGTGTCGACGTGCGCGATGAATCCGATAGCTGGAACTGTCTTCTCGGATGTTGACGGAACCGTTGCGGTAACGTAGCCGTATTCGTCGATGGCCGCATCGGCAAGACCAAGACTGCGCAGCTCCTGTGCGAGGTCGCGCAGCAGCACGAGTTGTTTGCTCGTGCTTGGATAGCTGGTGGAGTTTTCGTCGGCTTGCGTGTCGTACTGCACGTAGCGGAGGAAACGTTCGAGCACCGCGGTCATTCGTTATAATCCTTACCCCTACAGGAGGAATCATGAAGCGATTTTTCATACTCGCGCTCGTCACCGGCGTCGCACAGGTTGCCGTGATGCGCGCGCAGAGCGCGCCGCAAAGCGACGTCGTCAAGGCTGACGAAGCGATCACCAAGGCGCTGCTGAGCGGCGACAAGGCCGCCGCGGAAAAGATGCTCGACGCGGACTTCAGCTGGATCGATCCCGACGGTGTTTATTACGCGACGAAGGGCGAGGCGTTCGCGCATGGCGTGAAGCCGCTTGTCGGTACGGGCGCCGATGTGAAGATCCTCGAGCATCGCTACGGCAAGCTCGTCTACGTCGAGCGAAGCCAGGGCGAGAAGAAGTTCTCGGGGCACTTCTGGGCGCAGCGCGCCAATGGTTGGAAGCTGCTCCACATCAACGATCTCGAAGTGAGGCCGCGCGACTACGAGCCAGTGCGGATCACGTTCGACGTACCGTGCGTGAACCCGTGTCAGACGCTTCCGTACAAGCCGCTTGGAGCCGGCGAAAAGTCCGCTCTCCAGGCGTGGCAGGAGCAGGAGAGCGGCTCGGAAGGGTGGGGCAAGCGCGTCGCCGACAACCTGGATCAGCGCGCGATTAACACCTACGGGGGCCGCTCTGCATCGAAGAAAGATCGGCTTGCCGGCATGCTGCGCGCGCAGCAGCAGAACCCGAATCGGCCCAAAATCGGCGCGGCGCCGGTCGCATTCGGCCGCGCGTGGGACTTCGGCGATTCCGTCCTGTGGGTGCAGTTGCAGCCCACCTATGGCGAGAAGCCGTACTGGTCAAGCCGCGTGTATGCGAACGTCAACGGCCTGTGGCAGATGACGGAGAGCTACCACACCTACATCAAGGATGCGCCGATCATGTCGCCTGTTCCCGAGTCGACAACGAAGAAGGGCGCCACGAACTAATCATGACGAAGCACGTCGTCTGGGGCCTGTGTGCGTTGGCGATTGCCGCGAGCGCCGCGGCCCAGACGGCGGCGCCGAAGACGCACGACATCAAAGCCACACCCGAAACGACCTTCTACCGTTACCTCGACGCGGACGCGAAGCCGGTTCTCACCATTAACTCCGGCGACATCATCAAGCTCGAGACGGCAACGGGGACGCCTGCCTACTTCGAGCGGCTGGGTGTGTCGAAGGAGAAGATCCCGGCGGAGCTCTCGGCGACGTTCAAGGGCGCCGACAACGACGGCGCGCGGCGCGATCACACGCTGACGGGCCCGATCTACGTCACCGGTGCGGAGCCTGGCGACTCGATCGAGATCCGGCTGCGGGCCATCGATCTTCGCGTGCCGATCGGCGGTCAGGGAATTGGCGGCAATGCGGCGCTCGCCAGCGAATTTACGCCGCGTGACAAGATCATCACCATCGATGTCAAGAGCAAGACGGCCGAATACCAGCCGGGCGTCGTCGTCCCGTTGACGAAACCGTTCTGGGGATCGATTGCGGTCGTCCCGCCTCGCTCGGTCGGTCGCATCACCGATCAACGTCCGGGCCCCTGGGGCGCCAACATGGACAACCGCGATCTGGTCGCGGGCACGACGCTCTACCTACCTGTATTCGTGCCAGGAGCACTGCTGTCGCTCGGCGACGGCCATGCCGCGCAGGGAGAAGGCGAGGTCGGCGGCTCGGCGATCGAGACGTCCCTCAAGGGCGAGATCCAGGTCGTGCTGCACAAAGGGCAGACCCTGAAGCTGCCGCGCGCCGAAACGCCAACCGAGTACATGACGATGGGGTTCGACGAGGATCTCGACGAAGCCGTTCGCATCGCGACGCGCGAGATGCTCGATTGGATCGTCGAAATGAAACGAATTCCGCGTGACGAGGCGTATCTGCTGGCGAGCGTGGCGATGGACCTGCGCGTCACGCAGGTCGTCGACGGCGCCAAGGGTATTCACGCCGTGATCCAGAAATCGATCTTCCGGAAATGAGCGGGATTCGCGGCGCGCTCATCATCGGCGTCCTAATCGCCGCAGCGGTGGTGCTCGACGCGCAAGGTCGAGGTGGAGCGCCGCAGCCTGGCGATTGTCCGCGCGATCCCGTGTCTTTCCATCCATGCGCGCTGGCGAAGGCAAAAACCTTCAACGTGCCGCGCACATCCGATGGTCAGCCCGACATGCAAGGAGTCTGGCGCGGCCAGGGCGGCGGTGTGGAGAACATCGAGGACCACGCCGGCAACGGCGACGTCAACGCCGGCCCCACGTGGGTTGTCGATACGCCGGACGGTAAGATCCCGTACCAGCCGTGGGGGCTGCAGCAACGGAAGGAGAACTGGGACAAATACATCGATCCGAATGTCCCCTGTTTGACGTCCGGGGTACCCCGAATGCTGTATACCCCTGGCGACATCACGATCGTGCAGACGCCTGACACGTTCGTCCTCACCCATTCACGCAGCCATACCTTCCGCGTGATCCCTCTCGGATCGCAGCCTCGAATCGAGAGTTCCGTCCGGCTGTGGCTGGGGACCTCGCGTGGTCGCTGGGAGGGGAACACGCTCGTGGTCGACGTGTCCAATCAGAACGGCAGAACGTGGCTGGACCAGGCGGGAAATTTCTTCAGCGAAGCCGTTCATGTCGTTGAACGCTTCACGATGGTCGATGCGAACACAATCCACTACGAAGCGCGCATCGATGACCCGACCGTCTACACCCGCCCATGGACGATGGTCTTTGCCATCAGGCGAATGGCCGATCCACGCTACGAAGTGTTCGAGGAGGCCTGTCACGAGGGAGAACGTGACACGGAGCAATTGCTCGGCACCGGCTACAGGTTCTATCCAGGACCCACGCCTCGTCGGTAATCCACAAAAGCAGGAACGATGATTGCGACCTTCCGAGTGAACGGGAGGTACAAACGTGGACTCACAAACTATGTGGCTGGTTATAGCCGCGGTCATCGTTGCGCTTGCCATTGGCGCCGTCGCCTGGATGTACGCGCAGCGGCAGCGGCGCGAACGGCTGCGTACGCATTTCGGACCCGAGTATGACCGAGCAGTACGCGAGGTTGGCTCGCCCGCGAAAGCGGAAGCAGTCCTTGTCGATCGCGCACGCCGCGTCAAGGAGCTCAACATTCGTCCCCTCTCTCAAGCGCAGGCTGAGGCGTTTGGCCGGGAGTGGCAGCGTGTGCAGGCACTTTTTGTCGATGATCCCAACGGTGCCGTGGCAGCGGCCGATCGTCTGGTCACCGAAGTGATGTCGGCACGCGGCTATCCAATCGAAGACTTCGACACACGCGCTGCGGATCTATCTGTTCAGCATCCGCGCGTCGTCGACAACTACCGCACCGCGAGGGCGCTGGCGACCCGGCGGGCCCGCGGCGAGGCTGCAACGGAGGAGTTGCGTCAGGCGGTCGTCAACTACCGGGCGCTGTTCGAGGATCTCCTTGCGACTGACAAGGGAACGATCAGGAGGGCGTCATGACGGATCAGAATCCGGTTGTTGAGCGCGAAGGGCGTGCCGTATCTGCTGAGGAAAAGCGGATGGCGCTCTTTCCGGTGGAAGAGGGTCGCGGCTTTCACACTCGATGGGATGCAATTCAGACGGGGTTCGTCGATGAGCCTCGCGCCGCGGTCGAGCAGGCGGATGCGCTCGTCAGCGAAATGCTGAAACGTCTGACCGACGTGTTCGGCACGGAGCGTGGACGCCTGGAAGAGCAGTGGAAGCGAGGCCAGAACGTTTCAACCGAGGACTTGCGCATCGCTCTCAAACGGTATCGCTCGTTTTTCGAGCGACTCCTGAGCATCTGAAGGCGACGGCCCACCCCCGGGGCCGTCTCTCCGATTGAACCCGCCTCCGCTTAGGTATAGAGTCGCCGCGGAGGCTTACATGAGGCGCTCTTTCTTCTTGCAACTTGCGGCGTTCGCTCTGTGTGCGTCGCCCGCGTTCGCGCAGGCCAAAGCCACCGCGCAGAACGTGCCCGAGATTCCTTACGACTCGGTACCGAACTTCATCAAGCTGCCGGCGGGTCTGTATCTCGGCGAGGCGATTGGCGTGGCCACGAATTCCAAGGGTCATGTCTTCGTCTACACGCGCAGCGCAAACACGCGGCTGTTCGAATTCGACCAGAACGGCACGTTCGTCCGCGAGATTGGCGAAGGCGCCTACAACTTCGAGTTCGCGCACAGTGTGCGCGTGGACAAGGACGACAACATCTGGGTCGTCGACGAAGGGACGAACACGATCGTTCGCTTCAATCCCGAAGGGCACATCACGATGGTGCTGGGTCGCCGTCCTCCAGCAGTGCTCGGCCAGCTCATCGCTCCGCCGCAGGGACCGACGCCGCCGGCAGCGAAGTACACGTTCGGCCGTCCAACGGACGTCGCGTGGGATCCGCAGGGGAACATCTTCATCTCCGACGGCTACGTGAATCACCGCGTCGTGAAGTTCGACAAGAACGGCCGCTTCGTGAAGCAGGTGGGCAGCGAGCGCCCCGGCGCGGAGCCAAGCCAGTTCAGTACGCCGCACGGTATCGCCGTGGACAACAACGGCAACGTCTACGTGGCCGATCGCGGCAACAATCGCATGCAGGTGTTCGACAACAACCTGGTGCTGCGCCGCATTCAGGACAACATCGGTGTGTCCTGGACGGTCTGCATTTCGCCCGGTCCGCACCAGTACGTCTTCAGCTCCAACTCGAACCCGAACGGCAATACACCTGGCTCGTGGGACATCACGGGCGAGATCTACAAGATGGAGCTCGACGGAACGATCCTCGGGAAGTTCGGCCATGCCAGCAAACAGCTTGGCGGCTTCCAGGTGGTGCACATGATGGACTGCCGCAACCCGGACCAGATCATCGTCGCCGAGATCGAATCGTGGCGCGTGCAGAAGCTGATGCTGAAGCCATCGACCGGCACGCCGGTCAAGCCGACGACAACGGCAGCGAGATAGGAGGACGATCATGAAACGCACACTTCAGATCGCTCTCGGCCTTCTCACTCTCGGTGTCACCTCGCTCGGCGCTCAGCTCGTCGTGCCGGAGCTGACATATGACGTGCAGATCGAGCCGCTCAAGCTCCCGGGCAACCTGAACTTCGGTGAGGTTGCGGGCGTTGCAACCAATTCAAAGGGCGACGTGTTTGTCTACACGCGCACCGGCCATCCGACGATCTCCCTCGGCAGCGCGCGTCCGTTCGCGCACGGCGGCTCGCGCATGTTCCGGTTCGACAAGACCGGGAAGTACGTCGGCGAGATCGGCCAGGGATCGTACGCGATGTTGTTTGCGGAAAAGGTGAAGGTCGATCCGCAGGACAACATCTGGATGGTCGATCAGATGGCGAATACGGTCCTCGAGTTCGACTCCGAGGGCCGCGTCGTGATGCTCCTCGGACGCAAGGCCGAATCCGAGCGCGTGCCGGTGAACCTTCCTCCTCCTCCTCCGGCAGCCGCAGGCGCGGGTCGCGGTGCCGGTGGCGCTCCTCCACCCGATGCTGAAGGTGGCGGCGGCCGCGGACGCGGAGGTCCTCCCGGAGTGGGCGGCCAGCAGGACGTGTTCAACCGGCCGACCGACGTCGCCTGGGACGCCGCGGGCAACATCTATGTTGCGGACGGTCTCGGCACGAACAGCCGCATCGCGAAGTTCGACAAGAACGGCAAGTTCGTGCGTTCGTGGGGACAGACCGGAACGGCCAACGGGCAATTCCGCCAGCCGCGCGCGATCGCCGTCGACAGTCAGGGTCTCGTCTATGTCGCCGATGCGGGCAACCGCCGCATCCAGGTATTCGACGGCGACGGCAATTTCAAGACGAAGTTTGTGAACGTCGGGACCCCACGCGCGATTTGCATCACCCAGGGGCCGCGGCAGGTGATGTACGTGTCGAACTCGAATCCGCCGGAGGATATCGATTACGACGGCAACATCTTCAAGGTCGATCTCACCGGCAAGCTCCTGGGAACGTTCGGCCGCGCGGGACGGCTGGCGAAGGAGTTCAACGCGGTGAACCAGCTCGAATGCAGGACGGAGAACGAAGTCTGGGCAGCCGAGCTGGGCAACTGGCGCGTGTCGAAGATCACGCTGCGCGGAGCCGCGAGCACTAATTGAGGGTGGGCCGGCTAAGCCGGCCCCCACCCCACCGATGCCGGTGGAGTCCGCCTTTAGGCGGACCAGGCGAACCTAGTAGACGTAGACGGCGCCGGAGCCACGGACCGAGTTATCGGCCATGTTGCCTCCGACGCCGCTCGATCCGCCATCCTCGCCGAATGCAGCGATCGCCAGCGTGTTGGCATCGCCGCTCATTGCCACCCCTGAGCCGAATTCGTCATACGCGTCGGAGTTCGGCGACTTCAGATACGTACGCTGCGTCCACGTGGTGCCGTTGCGTGTGAACACATAGACCGCGCCGGATTCTTCGGCGGAGAAGTCCTGCGGATTGGCGCCTGGTCCGCGGCCGCCGCCCCCCTGCAGCATCGACGAAGCGACGAACACGTTGCCGTTGGTGCTGATCGCGAGCCGGATCCCGAACAGGTCGTTGACGCGGACATTCGACGACTTGATGTACGCCTGCTGCGACCACGTGCCGTTGGTGTTCACGAACACGTACATCGCGCCGTTCGAGTTATCGCCGATCTGTTGCCCGTCGTACTCCTTGCCGTTGATGCCGCCGACTGTGCCGTCTTCGTCAGCGGCGTCGACGACGAGCGTTTTGCCGTCGCCGCTGATTGCCAGAGCCGATCCGAACGCATCCTGCGGATGATTGAGGTTCGACTGCTTCAGATACGTCGTCTGCTTCCAGGAGCTACCGTCGCGGACGAAGATATAGGCGCATCCCGATCCATTCTTCGAGTTGTCAGCCTGGTTGCCGTTCACGCCCGCCACGCCACCGTCCTCGTCGAACCCGGAAATGGCGAGCACGCTGCCGTCGCTCGACAAATCGACCGCGAAGCCGAAGAGATCACCCGGATCCGTCTGTTCGCCCTTCAGGTACGACGTCTGTGACCATGTCGAGCCGGAGCGCGTGAAGGTGTAGACCGCCCCTGCATTCGCCGCCGAGTTGTCGGCCTGGTTGCCATTCACACCGCGCGCGTTGCTGGCCTCCGTCGGCGCTCCTACAGCCATCATGTTTCCGTCGTCACTCAGTGCGACCGACCAGCCGAACTGATCGCCGGCGTCGGAGTTCGACGCCTTGACGTAAGCCTGTTGCGCCCACTTGCCGCCGCTACGTGTGAAGACATACGCCGCGCCCGAGTCTTCCGCATCGTTGTTGGACTGATCGCCGTTGATGCCGCGCGCGTTGCTGTCCTCGCGCGTGGCGGTTACCGCCAGCGTGCTCCCGTTCGCGCTGATGGCGAGCGAGAACCCGAAGCTGTCGTAGGCATCGGTGTTCGATGCCTTCAGATACGCCTCCTGGGCCCACGGTTTACCGGCGCCTGACCGGGTAAAGATGTAAACGGCCCCGGATCCGCCCGCCGCGTCGTCCTTCTGGTTTCCGTTGACACCCTTTGCTCCGCTGCTTTCGTCCGGTGCTGCGACTGCGATCGTGTTGCCGTCGCGGCTCATGACCAGCGTCCGGCCCGTCAAGGCGCTGCCGAAGCCGAGCTTTGCGTCGGGGCTCGGGTCCGACGCCTTCAGGTAAGCGATCGGAGTGAAATTGCGTTTCAGGAAACCGGGGTCGCCTCCCGTCGCCGTCTGCGCGACAACAATCGCGCCCGCCGCGACGAATAGCACCGGGATCAGAACACAAACGAATCGCTTCATGGTTAAACGCGCGCGGTCGCGGTCGGCGCCACGGTGTGGCGGCCCATCTTCGCGTCGACGGAAATCAGGTTCCATGACCGCAGCGCGAGCAGGATGAAAAACGCGATGGCGTAATCGAGCTGCAGCCAGGCGATGGTGAAGTCCTGCCGCATCATCGTTCCAAACGTCAGCGCCGCAATCATCAGGGCGCCGGCGATGAGCGCCGTGCGCGTCGCCAGCCCCACCATGATGCAGAAGCCGATCAGCGTCTCGATGAATGGCAGCACCGTCGCAAAGGGGATGAGAAACGCCGTGGGCATCACCGGCACGTCCTTGAACTGCGTCAGCATGTAGTTTTGAAATGCCGGCAGTCCGAGCGCGATGCGGACGATGCCGCGCATCATGATGTTCACGCCGAACGTGAAGCGGAAGATGCCGTAGGCGAGCGCTTCGTTCGAGCGCGAGTCGGTAACGGGGTTGGCCATTGTCGCTCCTTGTAGCGGCAAAATGTGACGTGTCGAGGCGGGTGTGTCAACCCGCCTCGTAATTATCAAAATGCCTTGACCGGGCCTCTTTTCTTCGAGCCCTTCTTCTTCGATCCCTTTTTCTTCGTTCCGCCCTTCTTTGCCCCACCCTTTTTGGCCATCACACCCTCCTCTGTATGAACGAGTAACCGGCAGTGTCTCTGAGCGCACGTC
>Ga0310811_10002604_pt1 | contig 22590 bp, 28 predicted proteins | sample YCmetagenome_FD_207642 | JGI IMG/M metagenome (GOLD analysis project Ga0310811, IMG submission 207642) | Soil microbial communities from experimental microcosm in Duke University, North Carolina, United States - YC | ecosystem: Engineered > Artificial ecosystem > Soil microcosm > Unclassified ...
ACGACAAGAGCCCGCAAAGCTACGAAGCCGGACTCCACCTCCGAGGATCGATCATGTGGCTGAAGACACTCACCCCAGCCACATGATCCGAACTACGAACAGCCCCTAGGAGGCATTGAGCCGCATGCCGAATAGATTTCGACTCAAGCGCGTGTACGACCCGGCCGCGAAGGAGGACGGCACGCGGGTGCTGGTCGACAGGCTGTGGCCGCGCGGCATGAAGAAGGAGGACGCGCACCTCGACGAGTGGGCCAAGGACCTCAGCCCGTCGAACGAGCTGCGCAGGTGGTTCCACGCCGACCGCGATTCCCGCTTCGAGGAGTTCTCGCACCGCTACGCCGCCGAACTGTCCAGCCCGGACCGGCAGCAGCGCCTCGCCGACCTACGGGCGAAGGCGAAATCCGGCCCGGTGACGCTCCTGACCGGCGCCGCCGACCCGTCGCACAGCCACCTGGCCGTGCTCCTCGACGAGCTCACTGCGAAAACCTGATCGGCGGCGGCCGATCAGGCACGGTGTGAGAATTCACATCGAGCGTGGAGAGGAGCCACCCGGCGTCCCCGACGCCCCGTCAGTCCCCCGATGCGGCATATCCAGCGGCTAGCTTCCATCACGGAGGTTCTTCGGGGCGCCTTCGCTGTAGGCGATCTGAGCGAACGTCACGGTGATTCCGTCCCCGGCCGGGGATTGGGCGAGGAAACCGACGCGGACGGAATCGCAGGCACCGGCGGGTTCGTCGAGGGTGAAATAGCGCAGCATGTCCCAGCGGGTGCCGTCGGCGGAGGTGTGGAAGGCCCAGGCGGGACCGGTGCGGGTGAGGCGGAGCCACAGGCTGTCGCCGTCTTCGACGGTGAAGGCGTTGGAGTCGTCCGAGTGGCGACGGGTGACCACGCTGACGGCCATCGGCTCGCCGTGCGGGCTGAGCTCGAAACACGCCTTCGCGAAGTTGTCCTCGTCGGACCAGATGAGCAGCACGCCGGCGTCGAACCGCGCAGCGAACGGGACGGTGACGCGGGCGGAGAGGGTGAAGTCGCCCTGCGGCGGGACGCCGACGAGGAATCCCGCGTCCGGGTTGTGGTCGCCGCCTGCGGGATCGTGGAAGAGGTCGGAACGGGCCTCGCCGGTCAGCGTGAGGGTGCCGGCCGCGTCCACGGCGAACGTGCAGTGCCTTCCACCGGCCGGGGCGAGCGGGAACGGCAGCGCGGAATGTATCAGCTCGTTCATTCCCGCATCCTCCCGCCGACCCGCTCGCCGGGTCAACGGACATTCGGCGAAGCCGGATCGCCGGCGAAGGGCTGGCTGCCGAGCACGCGCAGTAGCTTGAGCTTCTCGGCGGTGTCGGTGCCCGGGCGCGCGGTGAATAGGACTAGTCTCTGCTCGCCGGAGGGGGCGAGGAGGACTTCGCAGTCGAGTTCCAGGCGGCCGACTTCGGGGTGCAGGAGGGTCTTCGAGGCACTGCGGCGCACGGCGACGTCGTGGCGCTCCCAGAGTTCGCGGAACTCGGCGCTGGCCTCGAGGAGGTCGCGGATGAGGTCCTTGACCTCGCCGTCCTGGGGACGCTGCGCGTATACGGCGCGGAGGTTGGCGACGTTGCCGGCGAGGACGCCGGGGAGATCCTCGGGGAGCACGGTGGTGCGCGCGGCCGGGTCGGTGAAGAGGTTCCAGGTGGCGTTGCCGGCGCGTCCGGGCAGCGCGGGTGCCCCGAAGAGGGCCGCGGCCAGGACGTTGCGTGCGAGGATCTGGCCGCTGTCGCTGACGACCTGGGCGGGTGCGTCGACGAGGCGGTCGAGGATGAGCAGGATCCCCGGGCGCACGTGGGCGGCGGCCGATTCGCGCGCGATGGTCTGGTAGCCGGCGATGCGGTGCAGGTAATCGCACTCGTCCTCGGTCAGCCGCAGGGCTCGGGCGAGGGCCTTGATCACCTGCTCGGACGGATGGGCGCCGCGTTGCTGCTCCAAACGGGCGTAGTAGTCGACGGAGATTCCGGCCAACTGGGCGACGTCCTCGCGACGCAGGCCGGGCGTGCGCCTGCGCCGGCGCGGCGGGAGGCCGACGGACGCGGGGTCCACGCGCTCCCGGCTGCGGCGCAGGAAGTCCGCTAGAGCGGCGCGGTCGACGATCCCGGTCACGAAGTCGATTCTCCCCCGGCTGGTGTGGCGTAGCCAGGGACAGGGAGTCCGAGGCTACAGCGGTCTCTGCAATATCCGGGCACGCCGCGGAAGGGTGGGTGGGGTCAGAAGGTCGACCAAGGTCGATGGAAGCCGACGAGGGTCGATGAAGGGTCGACGACGATCAACCTGCAGGGAGACGAGCGCGATGGCCGCGGAAACGGGCGCAGCGGTGGCGGGCAGGACGGCTGAAGAGTTGACGAACGGGACGGGTGCAGCGGCGATGAGCGAGACGATTCTGGTGACAGGGGCTACCGGCAAGGTCGGAGAGCGGCTGGTGCCGCGGCTGCTCGCCTGGCGGTCGGCGGGCGACGAGGTCCGGGTGCTGGTTCGCACGGCGGACGCGGCGGCACGATTCGAGGCGCTGGGTGCGCGGGCGGTGGTCGGCGACGTGACCGACGCGGCGGATCGGAAGCAGGCGCTGGACGGGGTGACGGTTGTCGTGAACAGCGCGGCGGCGTTCCGTGGTCTGGCGCAGAGCCCGGAGACGATGTACGTGGTGAACCGGGACGCGGCGGTGGCGCTGGCGCGGGAGGCCGCGGAGGCGGGTGTGCGGCGTTTCGTGCAGATCAGCACGAATCTTGCGTACGGGCCGGGCATCGGACGTCCGTTGCGCGAGGACGATGAGCTGCGGGCCGTGGCCGGGGAGGCGTACTCGGCGTATCCGCACAGCAAGGCGGAGGCGGAGGAGCAACTGCGGGCGTTGAGCGCGGAGGCGGGGCTGGACGTCGTCACGCTGCGGCTGGCCTTCGTGTACGGCGAGGGCGACCCGCATATCGAGGAGGTCCTGCCGCGGTTCGCGGGTCAGGCTGCGCACTCGCTGCTGGCGATGGTGCATCACGCGGACGTGGCCCAGGCGGTGCGCGGCGCCATCAACACCCTGGGCCAGGCTGACGGGCCGGTTCGCGCGGGTCTGGCGGATCAGCCGGAACAAGGCGGTCAGGCAGGCCGGGCGGACCACCCGGGACAGGCGGGCGGGGTGGCCCACCCGGGACAGGCGGCCCGAGTGGACCAGCCGGGACAAGCAGACCGGGCGGACCACCCGGGACAGGCGGCCCGAGTGGACCAGCCGGGACAAGCAGGCCGGGCGGACCACCCGGGACAGGCGGCCCGAGTGGACCAGCCGGGACAAGCAGGCCGGGCGGACCACCCGGGACAGGCGGGCGGGGTGGCCCAGCCGGGACAGGCGGGCCGGGCGGATCAGCCGCGGCACGGCGCGTATCGCGCGTACAACGTGGCGGGTGACGGGGCGTCGACGATGGTCGAGCTGTTCGATCTCGTCGGGCGGTCGTTCGACGTCGAGGCTGCCGCGGGGCGCGAGGCGGCGGATCCGTGGTTCGGCATCCCCGACACCACGCGCGCGTACCGTGAGCTGGGCTTTCGGCCGATCTACCCGACCGCACGGGCGGCGTGGCGCGACGGTGCGCTGTGACGGCTCGCCGGGTCGCCGCTCGATAGCAGAACATTCACATCCGGCTGGACATTTCGGGCGGGTCGGCGAGAAGGTGGGGTACAGGCCCTCCTCGGCGACGAGGTGCCGCTCACCCTCGACATCGGGGGCGACCTTCGCGATGGGAAGGCGGAGTGGGCAGGCCGCGGGCCGGGTAGGTGCTGATCATGAAGGGGGTGGGCGCGGACGATGGCGCTGGTGGTGCAGCGATGGCAGCGCAACGGACAGCACCGGCTGTACGTGAAGGACACTGACACGCGCGCGCAGCTCGGCTACTACGACGTGCGCACCGGCAGGCTCTCGGTGAAGGACGACGCTCGCTCGTACGAGATCGTCGACGTGCTGCGGCCCTTTCTGAGCGGATCGGTGCCGGCGGGACTGCAGCACCTGATGCCGCAGTACCCTGCGACGAGCGCGGAACTGCTGGCCGAGACCGAAGGGCACGAGACCTTCTCGGCCAGCACCCCGCGCGCCAAGCACCGCGGCACGCGTCGGCTCGCGCCGTGGGCGCGCGGCTCGAAGGGCGAGCGGGTCGTGGCACGGCGGCTGGCCCGGCTCGGGCGGGACGGCTGGGACGTGCTGTGCGCAGTGCAGGAGCACGGCGGCCGCGAGGTCGAGCATCTGGTCATCGGTCCACCCGGAGTGTTTACCATCAGCACTCTGCATCACCGGGGCGCGCGCATCCGGGTGGGCAGCCAGGTGGTGTGGGTGGACGACGCGATCCGCGAGTACCTGCGCAACGCGCGCTTCCAGGCGGCCGCGGTCACGCGGCGGCTCGGCCCTGCACTCGGCGGCGCGACGGCGGTACCGGTGATCCCGGTGCTGGCCTTCGTCGGCGCCGCCTTGATCGATACGCACGACGGGCATCCGGACGTGCTGGTCGTGGCCGGCGAGCGGCTCGACGCCGAACTGCGCGATTGCCGCGGCTCGCTGAGCCTGCCCGAGCGGGACCGCATCGTCACCGCCGCGCACCGCGTCGGTCTGTGGACGATCTGACGGGCCGCGTCCAGTCGGAGCCCGAGCCGGGCGCGGCGCCGAGCCGCTGCACGTCCGCGTATGAGGGGGCGTCCGGTTCGGCGGGGTCGGCGGGGCGTCCCTCGGCGATCTCTGCCGCGGCGTTCAGCGCGGCGGACACGTGATCCCAGGCGTTCGGCAACAGCAGCGGCGTGTCGCGGCGATGGAGGGCGGCGAACTCGGTTTCGCTCACGTAGTCCACGCTATGCCCGCGACCCTTCGGCGGCGGCCGGAGCGTCGCCGCGTATCGCCGCACGTCAGTGCGTATTGCCGTTCGTTATCGCGGGCACAGCGCGGCCAGCCCGCGGCCGGCGCGTCACCCAAGCGGCTTGGTCCAGCGCAGCGAATAGCGGAAGTAGAGGCGGCGGCGGTAGTGCGAATGCGGCAGGGTGGCGTGGGCCATGTCGGCGGTCTGGTGCCAGCCGAGCAGCGGTTCGGCGACCGGGACGTCGTGGTCGCTGTCGAAGTCGGGGCGCAGGTCGTTGAACCAGGCGAGGGGGGTGAGCACCGCGCTGACGACCTTCTCGGGCACGGTCGTCGCACGGGCGAGGCCTATGACGACGAGCCGGCCGCCGGGGCGGAGTATCTCGGCGGCCTTGGTCAGCGCCATGGCCTGCTCCATGTGATGCAGGCTGGCCACGAAGCCGACGAAGTCGAAGCTCTCGGGCGTTGTCTCCAGATCGAGGAACCCGCCCTGGGCGAATTCGAGCCCCGGTACACCCTCGTTCGCGGCGCGGGCGGCGTCGATCATCTCCCGGGACGGGTCGAGGCCGAGGACGCGGCGGCCGGGGCGGGCCGTGGCGAGCGCGCGGGCGAGGCGGCCGCGCCCGCAGCCGACATCGAGGAGATCCCGCGCACCTGCGGGAACGGCGCGCCGCACGACGCCGTGATATGCGATGTTGTGGTTCCACGCGCGGGACGCCGCGAGGGGCTCGCCGGATATGACCGCCATACCGTATCTGACGAATCACGCAGCGTAGAAGTTTCGCAAGCGGTGGCGAATTCACCCGACAGTGGCTTCGGCGCCACGCCGCAGGGCCACACGCCGGCGCGGTGATCCAGGCGTCGCGGGCACCCTCGACGTCGGCGTGCCGTACAGACTGCCGGCCTCTCGAACTCGCTGCCCGCGCAGGAGACGAGCCCGGCGCGGCCCCGGTCCCGTGGTGGTCTCCCCGCCCGCGCTAGCGGACGCGTCCCCGCGGCTTGAGCGGCACCTCGGGCAGCGGGGGCGCGGCGAGGCGGTCGCCCTCGTAGCCGACCACCTCGCCGAAGCGCCGATCAGCGGCCTGCCACGCCTCGCGGTAGGCCGCCACCTCCTCGGCGGTGCGCCCGATGAAGTTCCACCACATGACGATCTCCTCCTCGAACGGCTCGCCGCCGAGGATCATCACCGAGCCGCCCGCGTCGCTGCGCAGCGTCAGCTCGCGCCTGCCGCAACCGAGGTAGAGCATCGTGCCCTGCTCGATCGGCACGCCGTCCACCTCGACGCCGCCGCTCATCGCGAGCGCGGCGTATTCGAAGTCGGCGACGAGAGGGAGCGCGCCGATCGCGCCGGATCGCAGCTCCACGTCGAGGCCGACGAGCGGCGAGTGGGCGGTGCCGGGCGAGACCGCGCCGTCGAAGCGGCCGATCATCAGACGGGCGCTCAGGCCGCCCATCGTGCTGGCCAGCGGCAGTTCGTCGGCGGTGTGGTGCTGGAAGGCGGGGGCGGTCTCGCGCGCGGCGTCCGGCAGCGCGATCCACAGCTGCGCGCCGTGCAGCAGCCGCGGGTGCTGGACCGGGGACTGCTCCGAGTGGGCGATGCCGTGGCCCGCCGTCATCAGGCCCAGCTCGTAAGGCCGAATCGTCGCCACGCTGCCCACGCTGTCGCGGTGCAGCACCTCGCCCTCGTGCAGCCAGCTCAGCGTCTGCAGGCCGGTGTGCGGATGCGGTGCCACCTGCATGCCGGAGCCGTCCGCGATATCGTCGGGACCGTAGTGGTCGACGAAGCACCAGGCACCCACCATCCGACGGTGGATGTTCGGCAGCAGCCTCCTGACCTGGGTGTTCTCGCCGAGTTGCACGGTCCGCGCGGTCAATACCTCGTGAACCGGCGCGGCGGAGACGCGCTGCAGACCGCCGCGGACGGTGACGGCGGGGGCCTGGTCCAGATTGCTCACGACGCTCCTGACGATCACTGTGTCGGATGCTCCTGCCATGATTGTTGTACACCGATCCAACGAGGGCGAGGCGGACAGATGAGTGAGCACGAGGCCGCGGAGACGGTCGAGGTCGTCGACCATCCCGACGCCGAGCGGTACGAGGTGAAGGTGGACGGGGTGCTCGCCGGCCGCGCGGAGTACGTGCGCGGGCCCGGGCAGATCTCCTTCACCCACACCGAGGTGGATCAGGCGTTCGGCGGCCGCGGCCTGGCCGGGCAGCTGGCCGGGAAGGCGCTCGACGACGCGAAGGCCTCCGGGCTCGAGGTGCTGCCGTTCTGCCCGTTCTTCCGCGACTGGATCGGCAAGCACCCGGACTACGCGGCGCTGGTCCCGGCGAACCGGCGCGCCGAGTTCGGGCTCTGAGCCGGCGGTCCGGACGGCGGGAAAGGGGCGGAGGTGGCGCGCGGCGTCTACGTGACGGGGATCGGCCGGGGCGACGGCCGGCAGGTCGTCGAGCTCGGGCTGATGGAGCTGCTCTCGCGGCGTTCCGACCGGGTCGGGGTGTTCCGGCCGCTCGCCCACCCCTCGGCGGACCACATCCTCGAGCTGCTGCGGGTCCGCTACCGCATCCGGCTCGCGCCCGAACTGCTGCACGGCATGGACTACGAGGCCGCGGCGGCGTTGCGGGCCGAGCGCGGCGAGGACGAGCTCGTCGGCGCGCTCGTGGACCGGTTCCACGCCGTCGAGCGGGAGTGCGAGACGGTGCTCGTCCTGGGCACCGACTTCACGCAGACCAACATCCCGGACGAGCTGGCACTCAACGCGCGGCTGGCCAACGAGTTCGGCGCGCTCGTGCTGCCGGTCGTCGGCGGCGCACGGCAGAACGCTGAGACGGTCGTCGCCGAGGTGCGCAACGCGGAGCGCGCGTACTCGGCGCTCGGCTGCAATCTGCTCGCGCTCGTCGCCAACCGGGTGCCGGCCGAGGAGACCGCGCGGGCGGCGCGGCTGCTGGACCACGCGCCGAGCGTGCCGGTCTACGTGGTGCCGGAGGATCCGGCGCTGGCCGCGCCGACCGTCGCGGAGGTCGTCGCCGAGACCGGCGGACGCGTGCTGCTCGGCGATCCGGCCGGGCTGGACCGCGACGTGCGCGGATACGTGTTCGGCGGCGCGATGCTGCCGCGCTTCCTCGACGCGCTGCGGCCGGGCTCGCTCGTCATCGCCCCGGGCGACCGCGCCGACCTGCTGATCGGCGCCCTGGCCGCGCACACGGCCGGGTCCCCGGCGATCGCGGGCGTCGTGCTGACCATGGGCGAGGAGCCGAACAAGCAGGTGATGGACCTGGCCGCGCGCCTCGCGCCGGGTACGCCGGTCGTCCTGGTGCCCGAGCTCAGCTTCGCCACCGCGCAGCGGCTCGCCCCGCTCGAGGGCCGGCTCTCGGCGACCGGCCCGCGCAAGGTGGAGACGGCACTCGGCCTGTTCGACCTGCACGTGGACGTCGCCGGGCTGACCGGCCGGATCGAGCTGGACCGGCCGCAGCGGGTCACGCCACTGATGTTCGAGCACGAACTCCTGGAGCGGGCGCGCACACCGCGGCCGGCCGAGATCGTGCTCGCCGAGGGCACCGAGGAGCGGATCCTGCGCGCGGCGGACCTGCTGCTGCGCCGCAACGTGTGCCATCTGACGCTGCTCGGCGAGCCCGCGGCCGTCCGGCGCCGGATCAGCGACCTGGGCCTGAGCATGGAGACGCAGCTCGGGCCCGGCGGCGCGCCCGGCGTCGGCCCGGCCCGGGCACGGATCCTCGACCCGGCCGACCCGGCGAGCGGGCTGCGCGAGCGGTTCGCCGCCGTGTACGCCGACCTGCGCAAGCACAGGGGCGTGACGCTGGAGCAGGCCCTCGACTCCGTGCTCGATGTGAACTACTTCGGCACGCTGATGGTGCATCAGGGCCTCGCGGACGGGATGGTCAGCGGCGCGGTGCACTCGACCGCGGCGACGATGCGCCCGGCGCTGGAGATCATCAAGACCGCTCCGGGAGCGGCGCTGGTGTCCTCGGCGTTCTTCATGTGCCTGCCGGACCGCGTGCTCGTCTACGGCGACTGCGCGATCAACCCGGACCCCGACGCCGAGCAGCTCGCGGACATCGCGATCCAGTGCGCGCGGACCGCGGCGGACTTCGGCGTCGCGCCGCGCGTCGCGATGCTCTCCTACTCGACCGGGGCCTCGGGGCACGGCGTGAACGTGGACAAGGTTCGCCGCGCGGCGGAGCTGGTGCGCAAGGCGCGTCCGGACCTGCCGGTCGAGGGCCCGATCCAGTACGACGCGGCCGTCGAGCCCGCCGTGGCCGCGACGAAACTGCCCGGCTCCCCCGTCGCCGGCCGGGCCACCGTGTTCGTCTTCCCGGACCTGAACACCGGCAACAACACCTACAAGGCGGTCCAGCGCACCGCGGGCACGCTCGCCATCGGCCCGGTACTGCAGGGCCTGCGCAAGCCGATCAACGACCTGTCGCGCGGCGCGACCGTGGCGGACATCGTGACGACGGTCGCGATCACGGCGATCCAGGCGCACCAGCGGGAGGGTTGAGGGCTAGAGGTTGAAGGAGAGGATCTCCATCTCGCGGTAGACGGTCTCGACGTACTCGACCGGCCGACCCTCGGCGTCCTCGCGGAGCGAGACGGCCGCGAGGACCGGGTCGTCCGCCTCGGTGCCCATCAGCCGCGCCTCGCGCTCGCTGGCCCGGCGGGCTGTGAGGTGGGTCTGCGCGCCCGAGCCGAACTCGACGCCCGCCTCGCGCAGCGCCGCGACCGTGCCCTGCATGATGGGCTCCGCGACCAGCAGTTCGGGTACGAGCTCGACGATATGCGGCGGATGCCAGGAGACGGTCAGCGAGATCAGGCGCTTGCGCTGGTAGATGACGTATTCGCGGCGTGCGACGGAGACGTTCTCCGGCAGCTTCAACACGTCGTACACATCCTGATGAACGTGCTTCACGTGCCAGTCGTCGGATTCGACGTCGGGACCTGCCCAGCCCGCATACGTGATCTGCGCGCGCTCCATCGGACGCAGCGCGCCGGCGCCGACCAACGTCCGTTCGAGGCGTTCGGCGGGAGTCGGTATCGACTGGAACGGCGAGACGATCGTGCCGCCGCGGTAGGAACGCACCAGGCCACGGGCCTGCAGCTCGCGGATCGCGGCGTGCGCCGTCTTGGCGGACACCTCGTACCGGGCCGCGAGATCGCGTACCGAGGGGAGCTTGCTGCCCTGTTCGAGCTCCTGTTGCAGGATCTCCTCCGCCATCAGGTCGGCGATGTCATGGTACGACGTCATGCCTAGATCCTTCTGCCGCTCTTGCTCCTGAGTGTAGGTCTCATTCGGTCAAGATTCGGCCAAGACGGACCACCATTGTGGTACCACAACCGAATCGGCGGTACACCTGTAGTACTACACATTCTGCGATGGGACCGCACCGCGGAGGCCTGATGAGCGCAGCTGTATGGAGCGAGCCGTACGAGCCGGAGCCCCGTCGCCGGGATAGACGCCGGCCCGCGGGCGTCGCCTGGGACGAGAGTGTCCTGACCCTCGTCACGGCCGTCTGCGCGCCGCGCCCGCCCGCCGAACTCGACCCGCAGGCCACCGGGCCGACGGCCTGCCGGTGACGAAGTCGATGCGCATGACCGCCCTCCCGCCCCCGTCGAGGTCGTCGTCTCCGCAGCCGTCGGCGCACGAGCATCCATCGCGCACGTCCGCGGATCCGGGAGCTGATGACGACGTCCCGAACCGCCGACCCGGCGCGGCGGCGGTCTACGACTGGACCGCGCTCGCGCTCCCGGCCTCCGCGCAGGCCGCGGGCCGGTTCCGGCGGCACGCCGTCGGCGCCGTGCACCGCTGGGGACTGCACCGCGAATCCGGCGAGACCATCGAGGCCTGCGTCAGCGAGCTCGTGACGAACGCGATCGTGCACGGCGTCGGCCGCGACGTGCTGATGATGATGTATTACACCGGAGACAGCGTGCTGGCCGAGGTGTTCGGACACGCCCACGACGAGCCCGAGATCCCGGCCACGGCCCGCTCCGACGACGCCGAGAGCGGCCGCGGGCTGCTCATCGTCGACACCCTCGCGAAGGACTGGGGCAGCGAGCACACGGGGCTCGGCCTGCTGCGCGTGTGGGCGTCGATAGCCGTGTTCGGCGGCGGATAGCCGAGCGCGGCGGACAGCCATGGTCGGCAGCTGATCACCGTGTTCGGCGGCGGATAGCCGAGCGCGGCGGACAGCCATGGTCGGCAGCTGATCACCGTGTTCGGCGGCCGATAGCCGGGCACGGCGGCGGAAGGCCGTGTCCGGCGGCGGATAGCCGAGCGCGGCGGACAGCCATGGTCGGCAGCTGATCACCGTGTTCGGCGGCGGATAGCCGGCGCTCAGTGCCGGTCGACGAAGTGCGCGAGCGAGAGCAGGTCCTGGAGGTCGTTGGCCGCTTCGAGGGCGCACAGGCTGGCGACGGCGAGGAAGCCGAGGCCGGCGGCGAGCGCGATGAGGCTCGTGGCCGGCGCGGGATCGAGCAGCGCCGCGACCCGTCGCGGCACGGGTCCGGCACCGGCGAGCGAACGCCCTGATTCGCGGCTGAACACCGCACCGAGCGCGAGGGCCGGGCTGCGGTGTGCGCGCGTGTGCTTGGTGGCGATGGCCGCGCGGGCCACGGCGGTCGCGACCTGCCGACGGTCGCCGACGGTTCGTGCGGCGTCCTCGTCGGCCCAGCGCTCCACCGCGTAGTCCACCGCTCCGGCCAGCGGACGCAGCAGCGGATTGGCGGCCGCGGCGAGCCGCGCGGCGCTCGTGTAGAGGTAGTGGTGGCCGCTCAGGTGGGCGTGCTCGTGGGCGAGGAGCGCGTGGCGGCCGGGCTCGTCGAGGGCGTCGAGCATGCCGGCGGACACGACGATGCGCCCGGGCAGGCCGGGGACCGTGTAGGCGTCGGCGGCCGGATCGGGCGTGATCACGAGGCTCTGCCGCCCGGGCAGACGGCGGGCGTGGGTGAAGGCGAGGCGCAGGGCGTGGGTCCGGGTGAGGGCGAAACTCACCGTCGCGAGCAGCGCGGCGCCGAACAGTACCCCGGCGACGAGCGCGATCGCGGCCGAGACCGGATCGCCGCCTTCGACGATGGTCGTGGACAGGTGCCCGAGGCGCGCGAACGCCGGGATGCGCACGAGTGCCGCGAGCGCGAGCAGGCCGAGGGCGCCGCAGCTGGTCCCGGCGAGCACGACGGCGGCGAGCGTCAGCAGCCAGGTCGCGTATCTCGGGTGCAGGCGTGTGGTGGCCAGGCGGGCCAGCGGGAGCGCGGCGAACGGGAAGAGCAGGGTGACGTACACGAACACGCGCATGCCGCGTCTCCTACTCGGCGTCTGCGGCCGGCTGCTGGAGGCGTGCGTCGAGCAGGCCGCGCAGGAGCTGCTCGTCGTGATCGCCGAGGTCTTCGACGAATCGGGAGAGCACCGCGGTCCGGTCCGTGGCCGCGTCGAGCATCGCGGTCAGCTGACGCGCGGCCAGGCCCGCCTCGTCGGCGACCGGCGCGTAGCGGAAGGCGCGGCCCTCGCGCTCGCGGGAGAGCGCGCCCTTGTCGAACAGGCGGGTCAGAATCGTCACGACGGTGGTGTACGCGAGCTCGTCGGCGCCGTCGCCGTTGTGCGCGGCCAGCCGCTCGCGCACGTCGGCGGGGCTCAACGGGCCGTCGGCGGCCCAGAGGATCGCGAGGACCGCCGATTCGAGCGTGCCGTGGGCACGGCGCGTGGCGCGCGGGTTCTCCGCGGTGCGGACCTTGCGCAGCGGGGCCATCGGGATCCTTTCGTCCGGCCGGTCGGCAGGCCGCGGCCGACTATGCCAGTGCCGCGACCCGGTTGTCACCACGGAAGCGGCCGGCCGGACTGCTGCAGTTCGTCCGCGTCGTCGCCGGGCACGGCCTCGGTCCGCGCCGCGGTGTCCGCCCCGGCCGCCGCGTCCCGGCCGGCGCTGGTCAGCAGCGGACGCAGCGGCGTGGCCACCAGCGCGCCGATCAGCCGGGCGAGCAGGCCCCGCAGGAGCATCCAGCCGGCGAGCATGATCACGGTGCTGACGAGGATCGCGGCGAACACGTCGTGCGGGTAGTGCTGGCCGAGGTAGACCCGTGAGAAGCCTTCGACCAGTGCGATGGCCGCGGCGACGGCGCCGAGCTTGCGACTGTAGATCAGCAGACCGACCGCGAGCGCGACGGAGATGATCGTGTGGTCGGACGGGAAGGAGTAGTCCGTCGCGCTGGGGCAGGCCTGGACGGTGGCCACGTGGATGGCGAGGCAGGGGCGCGTCTCCTTGAAGACCTGCTTGAGCCCGAGGCCGCAGACGACGGAGACGGCGGTGCCGATCGCGATCCACGCCACGGCCACCATCGCCGCCCGGTCCGCGCGCGCCCGCGCCGACCACCAGGCGTAGCAGGCCATGAGCACGAGCACTACGACCGCGCCCACCGTGTAGAGGCTCATGATCCCGTTCAGCCAGGGTGTCTGCCGGGCGAACGAGGTGATGTCGCGGTACCAGCCGTCGTCGGCGGTGGTCACGGTGGAGACGGCGGTGGTGGCGAGCACTGGTGCCATGGGCGGGGGCCGTTTCTTCTCGCGGAGCGGTCGGCGGAACATCTACAAACCTGTAGAAGCCCGATGCGATCATAGACGCTCCGCGGCCGCTTCGTGAACACGAGCGGTCAACCGGGTGAACCAGCGTGGCGGATCCCGGCATCACGCTGCTCTCAGCATCGCCGTCTACACTAACGCAGAAATACTACGATCGTGTAGAAGTTGTGGCGCGAGGAGGGGGCCGTCGATGGCCGGGCACTCGAACGGGCCGCGGCGTACGCCGGGCAGTGCGCGCGCCCGCGCCCCGCGGCCGCTCCGGGTGGTCGAACCGGCCCCTCCGCCGAAGGTGCGGCGCAGCAGCAAGCCGCGGGGCCCGGTCATGGCCGTCGCCCAGCTCATGACGGGCATAACCCTCTCCTGCCTCACCGGCGCGCTCGTCCTGGGGACAGTCGCCGGGGCAGTCATCCTGGCCGTCTACCTGAGCAGGTAGACGCGCGAGGATTCAGTCGATGCGGTCACGTGGGCGGGCAGACACGCGAGGATTCAGTCAATGCGGTCACGTGGGCGGGCAGACAGGCGAGGATTCGGTCGACGCCGCCGACTCAGCTTCCGGCGGCGAGCTCCCGGGCGGCGGCCTCGAGGTCCTTGGCCGTGTCGATGGCGCGCCAGTAGACGCCCTCGGGGATCAGGTAGCCGGCGAGCCTGCGCTCGCGCGCGAGGGCGGGGAACGTCGTGCGCTCGTGATCGCCGAGGTCCGGCAGCAGCGGGGTGAATTCGGGGGCGAAGACGTACACGCCGGCGTTGACCGGCCACGGGGTGGCCGGGGACTCGACGAAGTCGGCGATCAGGCTGCCGCCCGGAATCGCGGCGTCGCCGTCGAGTTCGATGACGCCCCACGGGATGCGCGGGCGGGCCAGCGCGAGCGTGCCGAGGACGCCGCTGCGCGCGTGCAGATCGGCCATATCGCGCAGCGGGAAGCGGGTCCAGATGTCCGCGTTCAGGGCGTACCAGGGCTCGTCGGGACGCGGCAGCCGGCGCGCGGCGAACTTGAGCCCGCCGCCGCGGCCGAGCTCGGTCTCCTCGACGGCGGTCGTGACCCGCACCGGGAGGTCCGTCCGCGCGATCCACGCCTCGAGCACCTCGGAGAGGTGGCCGCAGGAGATGACGACGTCGGTCACCCCCTCGGCGGCGAGCCAGTCGAGCTGGTGCTCGATGATCGTGCGGCCGGTGCCGGGGATCTCGATCAGCGTCTTGGGAAGCGTGTCGGTGTACGGCCGCAGCCGCGAGCCCTTGCCGCCGGCCAGCACGATCGCCTGCGTGACCGGCCCCGCCGCCTGCTCCCGTTGTTGTGTCGGCATCTTCGCAGGATAGCGGGGCCGGCCGCTCAGCCCCCGCTGATCGCGGCGATGATCTGCACGGTCGCGCCGGGCACCACGACCGTCTCGACGCCGCCGAGTTCGCGGATGTCGGTGCCGTCCAGGTAGATGTTCACGTGTCCGCGGACCCGGCCGCGCTCGTCCCGGATCCGCCGCTCCAGCGCCGGGACCTGGCGCCGGAGCTCGTCGAGGACGAGGGTCAGCGGCGAGCGCGGCCCGGCGTCGCCGCCGGCCGGCAGCTCGACGCTGATCTCGGAGCGGCCGCCCGCGAAGCCGGCGAGCGCGCTCGGGATGACGACCCGCGCGGCCGTCGCCGACTCCTCGGCCGGCCGCGCCGTCCCGGTCTGTCCGTGCATCGGATCCTGCCTCAATCGAGCACCGTCGCGCGGACCGAGAGGACGTCGGGCAGGCCCGTCGCCACGGTGGTCCAGCGGTCGTCGGCGCACGCGTAGAGCTCGCCGGTCCGGGTGCCGAAGTACACCCCCGCCGGTTCCGCGTCGTCGGTGCACAGCGCGTCGCGCAGCACCAGGCCGTAGAAGTCCTCGACCGGCAGGCCCTCGCTCGCGCTGCTCCAGGCCTCGCCGCCGTCCTCGGTGCGGTAGACCCGGCGGCGGAAGTCGGGGGCGAACCGGAAGCCGTCGCTGGTCAGCGGGAACAGGTACGCGCTGCCCGGCCGGTGCTTGTCCGCGGCGACGGCGAAGCCGAACTCGGCCGGCAGCCCCTTCGCGGCCTCGGTCCAGGTCTCGCCCCAGTCGGCGCTGCGGTAGACGCCGTTGTGGTTCTGCAGGTAGAGCCGGTCCGGGTCGCCCGCGTCCGGCGCGACCTTGTGCACGCACTGGCCGAACTCAGGGTACTGCTCCCCCTCCGGCAGGAAGGTGCACTTGATCCCGGAGTTCGCCGCGTTCCAGCTGCGGCCGCCATCCCTGGTGCGGTAGACGCCGCCGGAGGACATCGCCACTAGCATCCGGTCCGGATCGCCCGGGTACGGCACGATCGTGTGCAGGGCCTGCCCGCCGCCGCCGGGCGCCCACTCCGGCCGGTGCGGGTGGTCCCACAGCGCCTGGTTGAACTCGAAGTTGCGCCCGCCGTCCTCGGAGCGGAACAGCGCGGTCGGCTCCGTGCCCGCGTAGACCACGCCGGGCTGGTCCTCCGGGCCCGGCTGGATCTGCCAGACGCGGCCGAGCGCGGCGGCGGTCTTCTCGGGGAAGGACACCGGCGCGTGGTCCGGCTCCTTCCAGGTGCGGCCCAGGTCGTCCGAGTGCAGGACGGTCGGCCCCCAGTGCTCGCTCGTCGCCCCGGCGAACAGGCGCGGCGCGGTACCCCGCGTGTCGATGCCCACGGCGTAGATCGCCTGCATCGGCAGTCGGAGCGACTCGGTCTCCCAACTCCCGGCGCGCTTACGGGCCAGCACGAGGCCCTTGCGCGTACCGGCCAACAACAGTGTTTCGGCCATGAATCCGACTCTAGACCCGGGTTCGGACATTTTCCCGGCAAGCGGTCCCAGCGCCGCGCTGCCGATTCGGCGGCTAGTCTTCCGGGGTGGACGACGCACGCATACGACGCGTACTGGTGGCCGGGATCGACGGGGTACGGCTCGACCTGCTCGACGCCCTCGACACGCCGCATCTCGACGGGATCGGGGAGGCGGGCTTCCTCGCACCCGTTCTGATCGACGAGCAGACGCCGACGATGTCCGGGCCCTGCTGGGCGACGATCGTGACCGGCGTGCACGTCGGCAAGCACGGCGTCTGGAGCAACGACTTCACCGGCAACCGGCTCGGTGCCTTCCCCGACTTCACGACGCGGCTCGCGCGCTTCTGCGGGCGCAAGACCTTCGTCGCGGCCGGCTGGGACCCGCTGGTGCTCGCCCGCGGCGGCGGCCCGCTGTTCGGCGCGCCGAGCCGGCTGCACTACGTCAACCCGGAGGCGCACACGGCCGAGGCCTGGGAGCAGGTCGACGAGGCGATCACCGTCGACGCGGAGGTCGTGCTGCGCCGAGACCCGATCGACGCCGCGTTCGTCTACCTCGGCGCCGCGGACGAGACCGCGCACCTGCACGGCTGCGGTCGGCGGTACCGCGACGCGATCGAGAACGCCGACGCGCGGCTCGGGCGGCTGATCGCCGCCGTGCGCGGCCGGGCCGCGTACGAGCGCGAAGACTGGACGGTCATCGTCGTCACCGACCACGGCCACGCCGAGGAGGGCGGCCACGGCGGCCGCTCCATCCTCGAGCGCACGGCGTGGATCGCGGCCTGCGGCCCGGACCTCGCCCCCGGCGTCGCCCCGGACCGCGAACTGCGGCACGTCGACGTCGCCGCCCACGCCTTCGCCGCGCTCGCCATCGAGCCGGACCGCCACTGGACGCTGGACGGCGCGCCCTTCCGCACGGTCAAGGACGCCGGGTAGCGATCGGGGGTAATGGCTGGGATCGTTCACAGCATATTTCCTCTAGAGTGCACGGGTGGATCATTCGCGGCAGCCCGAGACGACAGAGACCCCGGCGTACACCCCCACCGACCCGCCCGCAGACTCCCCCACGACGCCCGCGCCCCTGTTCACCACCATCGCCACGGTCGCGGCCTGGGCGGGCTTCGTTCTGCTCGGCGCGCTCTCGGCGTACTACGGCCCGTCGATCCCCGCGCTGCGCAGCCGTTTCGGGCTGGCGCCCTCCGGCGCCGGCCTAGCGCTGAGCATGTACTTCGGCGGCGCGTGCGCGGGAGTACTCGTCGGCGGCACGCTGCACCGCAAGCTGCGCAACGGCCGCCTGCTGCTCATATCGTTCCTGCTGATGGCCGTCGGCTCGCTCGGCTTCGCGCTCGCCTCGACCTGGCCGCTCGCGCTGACCGCGAGCCTGGTCCTCGGCTTCGGCGCCGGCGGCACGGACTACGGCCTGAATCAGCTGTTTTCGATCGGCTTCGGCCGGCGCAGCCCCGCGATGCTCAGCATCCTCAACGCGTTCTACGGCGTCGGCGCGGTCGCGGGACCGCTGCTGATCAGCCTGGTCGGCGCCCACAACTACCCGTACGCCTTCGCCGGCGCCTCAGTGCTCCTGGTGATCGTCGCGCTCGTCCTGCGCACGGTCCGGGACAGCGAACCGGAACACGCTTCCGGCTCCGCACGGACGCCGGCCAGCCCGACCCGCGTAGTCATCCCCATCATCATCGCGTTCCTGGCGCTCTACGCCCTCCAGGTCGCAGTCGAGACGGGCGTAGGAGCGTGGGAGCCGACATATCTTCAGCTGCTCGGCCGTGGCGCGGACTACGCGGCGAACGCGACGTCCGTCTACTGGCTCGGCCTGACCGTCGGCCGATTCCTCGTCGCGCCGCTGACGCTGCGCTGGAGCGAGCCGACGATCGTCTGCGTCAGCTGCCTCGGAACCACCGTATGCCTGGCACTGGCCGCCATCCCGTCGATCTCGCCGTACGCCCTGGTCGGCGTCGGACTCTTCAACGCATCCGTCTTCCCGGCCGGACTCCCCTGGCTCAACCGCGCCGCCCCCGGCGTACGCTGGGCCGCGACAGCCGCGATTTTGGCCGCGAACCTCGGCGGCGTGGCCGCGGGACCGTTGCTGGGCCTGGCGATCGAGGCCTTCGGCGGCGCCTCCATCGCGTGGACGCTGACGATCACCTCAGCGGTCTGCGTCGCAGCGGCGGTGTGGCTGCGGTACGCGACGAGCGCGGCCACAGCGGCCGCGCGCATACCGGTCACCGCCTCGTAACAACCGCCACACGCTCCCGTACGGCGCGCCTCCACCACAAACCGGCGGCAACGGGCATACTCGCCGTCATGGAGCTGATGGTGCAGACGGGCGGTGGCGAGGTCTGGGTCCGGGACAGCGGCGGCGACGGCGTTCCCGTCGTCCTGCTGCATCCCGGCTGGGGCGACTCCGGGATCTGGGACGAGATAGTGCGCGAACTGGAGGCCCAGCAGGTCCGCGTCGTGCGCTACGACTCCCTCGGGTACGGCGAGTCCTCGGCCCCGACCCGGCGATACACGGCCCTCGAGGAACTGCGCGCGGTCCTCGACCGCCTGGACGTGCGCCGCGCGGTCCTCACCGGCCACAGCGGCGGCGGCGGAACGGCCCTGAGCATGGCCGTCGCCGAGCCGGAGCGGGTAGCCGAACTGATACTCCTTGCCCCCGGCGCCTCCGGCTACCCCTGGCCCCGAGACGACCCGTTCATGGCCGACATCTCGGCCGCGACGCAGGCGGGGGACGTCGAGGGCGCCGTGGAGATAGGCCTGCGCACCTGGGCCCGCGCCGGTTCCGGCGAGGCTGTCGAGACCCAGATACGCAGCGCGATAGCGGGCATGGAGCGCCAGGCGAGATACCTCGACGAAGACCCGCCGGTCTTCGGCCGCCTCGGCGAGATCGCGACCCCCGCGACGATGTTCGTAGGCGACCTCGAATACCCGATGGTCGCCGACTGCTGCCGTGCGATCGCCGGCCGCCTCCCCTCCTGCCGCGTGCTCACCCTCCCCGGCTCCGACCACATGGTCCCCCTCCGCGCCCCCGGCGCCGTAGCCGAACTGGTGCTCATGGCCGTCACCGCCGCCGAAACCCCGGCCTAGGCCAACGGAGCCGCCCGATTCGCGATCAGCATCCGGATAGGCCGATTGAGGGAAAGATACCGCGCTGTATGTCCTGATCGCCGGAAAGCCGATGGCATGATCCGATGGCATGTCGGGATTACGCAAGGCGATGCGGGGCGCGACCGCTGTATCGGGCGAGCTGCTGATCACACTCGGCGTGCTGGTCGGGCTGTACATCCTGTATCTGCTGTTCTGGACCGGCGTCGTCGCGCAGGAGGCAGCGCGCACTGATCTGTGCACGCTGCGCAAGGAGTGGGCGGCGTCGGTGAGTGTGCAGCCACAGGCGGCGCAGCCGTTCGCGACGATCCAGATCCCGCGGATCCGCAATCCAGAGGTGTGGCCTGTGCTGGACGGCACCGCGCAGACGGAGCTGAGCCAGGGCGTGGGCTGGTACCCGATGACGGCGCAGCCGGGCGGCGCGGGGAATTTCGCAGTGGCGGCGCATCGGCGGACGTGGGGCGACATGTTCCGCTACCTCGACGAGGTCCAGACGGGCGACACCGTGATCGTGCAGGACGGGAACACGACGTACACCTACCGCGTCATCGAGAACCCGGTGTACGTCGCGCCGACCGAGAGCGACGTGCTCGACGGTATCCCCGCTCACTCGGGCCTGACGAAGTCAGGGCACTACATCACGTTGACGACGTGCGATCCGGTGTACAACGCGTGGCGCAGGCTGATCGTCTTCGGTGAGTTGGAGTCCAAGCAGACCGTGCAGACGGTGACCAAGGCCTGCTGAGATGCGGTTTCCTGCTCAGCCTGCCGCGCTGGAGGAGCCGCCCAGGACGGTGCCGCCCAGGGAGGCGCTGACCTGTCGGGCGTAGGCGGTGTCGTCGGGGACGAGAACGACCCAGTTGCGGCCTAACACGGCTCGTTCCGACGTGCTGCCGATCAGGAGACCGGAGGCCTGGGCGGAGGTCAGCGTGATTGCGTAGGCCTGGGCGTCGGTGTGGTTGTCGAAGACGGTCGCGGTGACGTTGGTGCCGGACGAGGTGGACGACGAGTTCGGAATCGAGCACGCCGTCACGCTTTGCAGGCCGGGGGCCTTGACGCTGGTGATGTTCTCGCCGGAGAGCGGCGTGCACGGGTGGCCGGCCGATGTGAGGGCGCTGATCACGTCGGCACTGGTGGTGTAGCTGCCGCCGTCGGATGGTCGGGCGGACGCGGTGCCCGCGGCTCCGCTGCCGGTTCCGGCGGCTCCGGTAGCGGTGGCGGTGGATGCCGGGCCGGGCCGGGCGTTGTTGCCCGACGGGGCCGAACAGGCCGTCACACCTAGCGCGGTCGCGACGGCGACGACGTACGCCGCGGTGCTGCGGGTGGGTGTCGAACGCATCGGGCCTCCCGAATGTCCAGAAGCGGTTCGCTTCGGCCGAGGGTACTCGCGGGTAACTTCGCCGGGAAGGACCAATCGGAAATGCGGCTGGTCCGGTCTCGATGCCGCCCCCGTTCCGGCGCGCGGTCGGCGGGTTCCTCCCGCCCGGCGCGGGGACGGACGCGGTGCGTTCGGTCTCGCACTTCGGCGGGGCGCAGACCGGCTGTCCCATGTTGATCACGGGCGGGTACGTGCTGGTCGGGCTCGCGCTGAGGCTGGTCCTATGGGCGACGGAGGCGGAGGCGGAACCTGCGGCAGACGCGCGGCCATCGTCGGGGCACTCGTGGCGGCGGGTCGGGCGTGCGAGGATCGACGGTATGTCCGAGTGGGTCAGCTCTTCGCAGTCGTATCTTTCGCCGCGTGACGCGGCGTCGCCCGACCCGTGGCAGCAGGAAGCCGCCGGCGCCGGGCGCGTGGGCGCCCATCGGCTGATCCTGGTCGGGATGCACGTGCCGCCTGCGCGGGTCAGCGGTCTGCTCGGCATCGCCGAGGGGACGGCCGCGGTGCTTCGCCGGCGTCTCGTCACCCTCGACGGCGTGCCGGTCGAGGTCTCAGACTCCTGGTATCCGGCGGCGATCGCCGAGGGGACGGCGCTCGCGGCGGATCGGCCGGTCGAGGGCGGCGCGGTTCGGGCGCTCGCCGAGCTCGGTCACGTCGCCGCGCGTCACGTCGAGGAGGTCGCCGTCGTCGACACGCCTGCGGAGTTGGGCGACGTACTCGTGGACTCGCCGGTCATCGAGCTGACCCGGACGAGTTACTCGGCGGGCGACGTGCCGTTCGAGACCGCGGTCATGCTGATGAGCCGCGACATGGCGCCGGACGTCCCGCGCCGCCTCCGGTACGAGTTCAGGACTCCGCCGGAGCCGCCGACGCCGCCGGGGCAGGCCTGACCTCCAGCTCGTCGAGCAACTGCTGCGTCGCGGCGGCGACCGCCTCGACGGCGGCGTCGAAGGCCTCGCGGTTGCGGGCGGAGGGGGCGCGGAAGCCGGAGATCTTGCGGACGTACTGCAGCGCGGCGGCGTGCACGTCCTCGGGGCCGACTTCGGTCGCCATGGGCGGGCGGAGGGTCTTGATGCTTCTGCACATGAGGGCAGTCTCCCTCCCGGCACCGACGACAGGCCAGGGCAAGCCGTCGCGGGCCTGCCGCTAAAGCGCGACAGCCAGCAGCGGCAGGACGCGGCCCGGGGCCGCGCCGGAGGGCACGCCGCCGATCCGGACGGCGCCCCTGGCCAGGTAGAACGGTTCCGCGTTCGGGTCGGCGGCGATGGTCAGGCGGCGGAAGCCGAGGTCGAGGGCCAGGGCGGTCAGGTGCGTGAACAGCGCGCCGCCGACGCCGGTGCCGATGGCGGGCGGGTCGACGAAGAGCATGCCGAGCTCGCCGGCCGGGGGGTCGCCCTCGATGGTGCCGAAGCCGAGCAGCTGCCCGTCCGTGTCCGGCTCGCGGGAGACCGCCACCTGCGTGCGGCGCTCCACGATCCGGTCGGCGGGGAGGGTCAGCTCCTCGCGGGCCGCCGCCATGAACGCGGCGTCGTACCCCCAGTGCGCCTTCGAGCGCAGCGCGAGCGCGCTGAGCTGTGCGGCCTCGTCGGGCCGGGCCGCGCGGATCGCGAAATCTGTCACGCGCTCAGCGTACGTCCGATCTCCGGGCCTGGCTTCCGTCACGTGCCGGGGTCCCCGCCGAGGCGCCGGTCGAGCTCGGCGACGGTCCTGAGCCAGGATTCGTGCGCGGGATCGATCAGCTCGAAGTGGCCCATCCCGGTGAACGCGGCCAGTTCGGCGCTGTCCCCCGCGGCCCGCGCGGCGGCCACGTAGTCGACGCCCTGCCGGAACGGGACGCGGTCGTCTGCGTCCCCGTGCACGACGAGCTGGTGCACGGCCGGGCCG